>JADEYI010000642.1_pt1 | contig 41723 bp, 39 predicted proteins | sample 8542331 | NCBI WGS metagenome assembly JADEYI01 (sample SAMN16510988, study PRJNA670497) | mine drainage metagenome | isolation source: biofilm near Copperflume 1 | place: Germany: Marsberg coppermine Kilianstollen | collected 2018-02 | reverse complement strand
TGCGAGCACCAGCGTAGGCTTTTGTCGCGGGGCGAAGCAGTCTCCTAAGGATTGGCCTTCTCAAAAGGAGATTGCTTCGTCCACACACGCTTCCCGCCCAGGTACTCGCAATGACGCGTTACTTTGATGAGGCTTAAGCCCAATCACGGACTTATCGTTCAATCACACAGTTCTCAAGTACAAGCATATCCATTTGCGTTCGTAGGAAACAGTCCAACGCTTCTTGTGGTGTGTTTACTATTGGCTCATTTTCATTGAAAGAAGTATTGAGCAGAATAGGTACCCCTGTTTTTTGTCGGAACCGTTCTATCAGGGCGTGATAGCGTGGTGACACTTCTTTGGACACTGTTTGCAAACGACCCGTGCCGTCTACGTGTGTAACTGCAGGAATAATTTCACGTTTCTCTGTTCGGATCGGGAACACCTTTTCCATAAAAGGAACATCCTCGACTTTTTCAAAATATTCGTCCACATATTCTTTTAGGATTGAAGGTGCAAAAGGCCGAAAACTCTCTCTTCGCTTTATTTTTGAATTCAATAGATCCTTTGCTTTAGAATTTCTCGGATCAGCAAGAATGGAGCGTGCCCCCAAAGCCCTCGGGCCAAACTCTGCCCTCCCCGAAAACCATCCCACCACTCCGGGTTCAATTAATTTGTCTGTAATTTTATCATACAATTCATCATCAGTCAATCTCTGGTATTGGATATTATTCGCTTTTAATATCTTTTCAATTTCCTCATTAGAAAACCTGCTCCCCGTATAGGCCGAAAAAATGGCCTCACATCTTGGATATTTTAAAATATGGTGGTACGTGTACAACGCGCTGCCCATGCTGATGCCCGCATCGTGGCCCGCTGAAGGAATGTAAAGGTTTTTAAATTTTGTCTTTTCTAAAATTTTCCCGTTGGCCACGGAATTTTGTGCCACCCCACCGGCCAGGCAAATATTCTTCAAGCCTGTCTTTGCCTGAAGATGATTTAAAATATGCAGAATCAATTCCTCACATACTTTTTGGACACTGGCGGCCAAGTCTTTATGTTTTTGTGTTAACGCCTCTCCTTCCAGCCGAGGTGGGCCAAAAGTCTTTACCATTTTTTCTCCATAAAGTGTGGAGATGACCGGAACGTGGGTGGAGTAGTCCAACTTGATTTGTGTGGTGGGTGCAAAATAATCATCATCCCAATCAAACAACCCATCCGATCTGAAGTTCAAAACCCGCCTCACCCCTTCAACGTAGACTGGATTTCCATAGGGGGCCAACCCCATCACTTTGTATTCGTCACCATAGTGTGGAAAACCAAGATACTGGGTGAAAGCAGTGTAAAATAATCCAGCGGATACCGGAAAGTCAATGGAATCAAGTACCTGAATCTGGTTTCCTTTTCCTACGGCAATCATGGTGGTGGAAAAGTCGCCCGAACCGTCAATGGATAAAATGGCTGCTTCCTCAAATGGGCTGGCAAAAAAGGTGGAAGCAAGGTGGCTACGGTGGTGTTCTACCTGAACGATTTTAGGTTTAATATCCGACTCCGTTAACCCGCTAAGTGCAGCCAACTCACTTTCAAGGCTTGATACTTTCTTTGTATTCTTTAACCGATCCGCAAGAAGGGAATTTCGCCTTCCAATGTTCTTCAAAACAAAAAGCACTTTTTTCCAGAACTTTGCTTTCGGGTCGCGACCAATGCAAACATAATCGACCTCTGCCAGGGAAACACCCGCCTCCCTTAAGCAAAACTTTATGGCTTCGCTGGGAAATCCTGCCCAATGTTTAATTCTTCGAAAACGTTCTTCTTCCGTGGCCGCAATGAGCGTTCCGTCTTTAAAAATAGCAGCGGAGGAATCTGCATGGTAGGCATTGAGGCCGAGGATAATCATTTTAAAAACAGCGTTAACCCCAAAACTAAAAAAAGCACAAGAGAACTACGAAAAAAGATTTTTGTACTGAGCCTTGAAGTCATTTTTAAAAACGTAATCCTTAGCGAGGTTATAAGCACCTTTCGAATAAGCCGAATACTCTTCTTGATTCAGCTTGACAAAGGCGCGAATCGCTTCAGCCCAATCTTCGGGGTTAAATGTATCTACCGTTATTCCCGCTTGGCAATCTTGCAATCGCCCCCAAGGCGTAAACGAACTTACAATGACCGGAGTGCCGACACTTAACGATTCATAGATAGCATGACCAAAGTTTTCACCTTTGGTAGGAAGCACTAAGGCATGATATTCGGTGAATGTAGCTTGAACTTGTTTTGGCATAATGGAACCTTTATAAACTATTTCATGAACCTGACCTTCCATTAATCTTTGGCATTTGAGCCAATAGTTTTCATCCTTTATTGGCCCATAGATATGGAGGCATATTGGTGCGTTAACAATTGCAAAGGCTTCAAGCAAAACATGCAAATTTTTCTTTTCGGTAAGGAGTGACAAAAAAACTAACTTCAACTGACCCGTTGTTTTGAGTTGATTATTTCTAGCTGAAGTTATGGGTTTGGGTATATTGGTGGCTACAATAATATCTTCCTTGTTTCCAAACTCCCTCTTTATGTCCTGTTTCTCTTGTTCATCAGTCGCATGCCAACGCATATCTTTTTGTAAAGCAATCAGTTTAAACAACGCAAGAAATATTTTTTTCTTTTTTTTCTTTATAGAAAGTGCCCCGGCTTGAAGCATCCCCCGTGGCGACACAATAAGTTTAGCTCCTCGTAATAGACCAATTTTTTTGAGAAGCAACAGGATAAATCCCCATCTACCAAACATGCCATTGCAATAAACAATTTGAGCCCGAATTGAAAAAAGTGCCCGAAATATCTTTCTGTAATTGGAAAAACCAGATGAGTAAAAGACCTGAATGGGGTTTTGCAAACCGTGGAAAGAAATTTCATTCCAGCTGTCGAGAATTACTCCTGGATAGGGTGTTGCGTCATTAAGATCGTAAGCCGTGGTGATCACTTTAAATTGATAGTCACTTTCCAGTTCGATAATCAGATTAATCAAAGATTGGATCGGTCCGCCTGCTTTAAAACCCGGGTAAAAATATTCATACAAGATTACCACTTCCATTCGCGGCTCAATTCCTGTCTCTTTCATATTGCAATCAAATAATCGTGCAACCTCTTTTTAAATTGAGGAAATCCAAATGCTGCGACAACCTGACTTTGTAAAAAAACAGGGGCTACCCTTTCCGATCTCAATGCGTTGATTATTGCTTCCTTCAATTCCAATTCCGAATCGGGGTCTACCAGATCCCCAAGTGTTCCATTTTGAAGTGCCTCCGCGCTGCCATCTTTTGAACCCGCTATCACCTTGCAGCCATGGGCCAATGCTTCGATAAAAACAATTCCAAATCCTTCCTTTTCACTGGGCATCACAAAAACATCGGCAAGCAAATAATGATCACCTAATTCTTCATCGTCAATAAAATCTGGCAGTAATACTTTTTCTAGTAGCCCTTCCCGCTCAATAAGGCCGTTTAGTCTTTTCATTTCAGGTGGATCGGCCTTCCCACAGATTAAGTATTTAATATTTTGGCGATTTTCAGATCCAAGGCGTGACACTGCCCGGATGGTTTGGTCATATCCTTTGTAAATTTCTGATGAGGACAAGCGTGCCACGGTCAAAAGAATTCGGTCTTCGGCAGAAAAGTTATAGCGCTTCAAAAGATAGGCTGGCTTTTCAAAGCGTGAAGGCAAATTAAGAAAAGGATCAAGTGCATTAGGAAAAATGCTAATCTTGGCTAGGTCGACAGATGGGTTGTGATGGAAAATTTGATTTTTAGTGAAATTACTAACCGCGAAGATCTGATCAACTTCATTCAAAAATTTCAATTTTACTCCACCATACTTCTTCCAGACCTCTATGCCATGGGCGATTAAAATGATTTTCAATTTTGGGCGAAGTTTTTTCATCGCATAGCCCAACACTGCAAGGTTGATATGCCCAAGGATGACTACATCAGAAGAAAAAGACTTTCGTAGGGCGTGAACTGAAAACCCTATTCGATCTCCCGAATGACCACTAAAATTCCGATTTGGAAAATACCTTTCATCTGCCAAGCTATCGTAGGCCGAAATACTGTAAGTTTCTCCTAACCCCTCCGCAGATAATTCGCCAAGGGCTTTTAAAAAGCAGCGATTAAACTTCTCTATGCCGCCCGTGAAAGAAAACGCTTTTAAGTATAAAAAAAGTATATGCTTCATGAAGTTACTTCAACACACGCTAAACCCTAACGAGCGGATCAATTGTCTTTATGATCCGGTTCTGAAAAAGGGCAACGGTAACAAAATAAAGGATCACCCACCCCAATGCTTTTTTAGTATCGGCTCCGTTGATATTCATGAGAAGTAAAAAGGGACTAGTGAAAACCCATACCCAAAAAGAATTCGGGCTTGGCTTTAACAGGAATGAATAAAAGAAACCAAATCCATACCCCACAATTAATAACATAATGAACATACCATATTTACCAAAATCAACATACGCATCTGCAATATAGCCCAAGCTAAAGGAGCTTGCTTTTTTTCTTCCGGACAATTTAATTCCGGTAAATTTTTCGGTGTGTTTACTATCGTCCAAAGTTTCTTTATTAGGGTCTAAAAACCGTGGTACCAGAAAATGTTTTAGTGCGCTTAAATAAATAGCTCCATTTTGATACGGCACTTTTTTGGGAACATGTTTCAGTGAAGCAGCAAAAAATTGAATGTAGCCCAACCGATCTACCAGTTGTTCTATACCTTTTTGATAGTTATCTGCGCTGACATCGCCCATCAAGTCGAAAAATTTATTTCTTGCCAGTTCGGGCGAAACCAATACGGATTGCACTCTTTTTCCCTGGCTGATATAGCTTCTATAATCTTGTTTTACGGCTGACCAAAGAATTAAGAAATGAATCGTGATCACCAAAAGCACCGTACCCACCACATAATTTATCATAGTCAACTTTGGCCTCAGTAGTACCACGGAAAGAAAAGTGAACACAATCAAATTCATAATGGAGCCAGCGAAAAAAGAGACGATTCCCAAGGAAAGTTCAAAAAGAATGAAGAGGTAAAAATAAACCCGAAGAAAGGCTGCTTTTTTGTGCACTAAATAAAAAACAACCACAAAGAAGCCCCATTTTATATAAAAGAAAAAAGTAATAAACTGGACGATGGAAGAGAATTGCCAAATTAACCTTGATGTAGCAAATATTAAAATAGAGATTGAAACGTAAAGAATCAATACTTTTAACGCACTGTATCGTTCCATAATATTTTCGATGGATTGGAGCTTTAATTTCCGCACAGCCAAAAATAGGCCAACCGAAAATGCGTATAAACCCAATATGTTCAACAATGTGGCCATGTCCATCATTTCCCCAGGTACCACCGAACTTTTCATTTTCTCCGCAAGCGTAATTTGAAGAAAATTGCTGTACAAAAGTTGTGTGGCAGCGGTCATCCACTGTAAGATCATGCCAAAGAACAGCACATTTGGAAAATTATCTACCCAAAGGAAGCGATAGGCAAATAAGGGAAATAAAACTACTGGTATGGAAATCAAAAAGTTAGGCGTTGACAAAAAACAGTAGGCTAAATAGGCGATACTGAGTATCCAAAATAAGGCGGGGATTTTCTTTGTGCCGAATTTCATTTTTTCAGTGCTGTATCAATCGAAATCAAAAAATTATTTGCGGATATTTCAACATCGAAATCTGTTTTAATCCGCGTTCGGGCATTTTCACCCATTCGAGTACAAAGATCAGGATTTTGTGACAGCGTTACGATTCGTTGCGCTAAAATATCTGGGGACAATTTCGGCACAATAAACCCATTTAAACCCTCTTGAACAATCTCCGCTGCCCCGCCACTATTCGTAATCACTACCGGTTTGCCATGCGCCATCGCTTCGGCCACGACTAATCCATACCCTTCGTCATGTCGGGAGGCCAGGATAAACAAATCAATATTCTGATAGAACGTTTCTACTTTGTCAATCCAACCTGAGAATCCAATGAAATTCTGCAACCCCATTTCATGGATTTTATGTTGCAGCACTGCATACAATGGTTCCAATTTTTTTCCACCGATAACGAGTCTGAGTCTTGAGTTTTGCTGCCTGGCTATCGCAAAGGCATCCAGCAAATCTTCATGCCCTTTGGTCGCTGTCATCTGGCCTGTGATTCCTACAACAAAAGTATCAGCAGGCCATCCAAATTGTTTTGCAAAGAGGCTAGGCTGTTGCGTTGCGGGGTACAATTCAGGTATTGCAATTCCATTATGCACAACAGCAATCTTCTTTTCATTACAACCCAGGTCCATCAGCCGCTTCTTTACGTCTTCTGAAATGGCAATAAATAAACGCACGCTTTTTCCATACCATCGAAAGGTTCTTTTTTGAAATGCGATTGCTGGAGAAGGGTCATGCATGTGGCATACCACTGGGATTTTCGTAAACGCCAAAACAGGCAAAAAAAGGATCAATTCGTGATGATTGGCGAATAAAAGCACATCGGGTTTTTGTTGGCGCAACAATTTAATGAAATCGTAATAAAGTACGGGTAGTTTAACCAATGCATGTAGCGACATCCGCAAATTATACCCGTCAAGCTTTCGGCTAAACATCCCTAGCCAACTTAGGCTATACGAAAAATTATTTTTGTTCAGCAAGTTTATAAATTCGCCATTATTCCAAAGGGTAACCAAAAAGTGGACCTTGACTTTATGCTTCAGTTCGGCCAATAAAGCAATGGAGAAATGTTGCAAGCCAAAACAGAATGCACTCGGAATGATGGCGGCTATTTTTATAGGCTTCTCCTTCATTAGTCGTTGAAGAAATGAGCTGGCCAATCCCCCTTTTGTATATTAACCGGAAGTTCGTTCGTGGGCACATGAACGAACGTTATCTCATCAATCGAATTTGTCTGCCATTGCTGTGATTCTTTGTGACTCGACTTATTGAACTTCGAACGGATTCTTTCGTCATTCCCCAGCCAACAGCCATGATGAAAAACACCAACTGACTCCGGGCAATTGATAAATCCAAAGACACGACCAGACCAATCCGGTAATTTTAAATGCCGAAATAATTTGGCTAACCGAAACTCGCTCCAGGAAATCACCCTGCGCTGCTCAAACAAAATACCCGCTTTAATAAATCCAAAATGAGTGAAATCAATTACCGTCCGTGGCACTCTTTTGTTCCACGTTCGTAGATAGTTATATCCCGTTATTCTCATACCGCGAGGTTTTTTTATATCAAGATACTCAAGAATTGCAGGAATTGTTTCTATATCGTAAATCTCATCGGCATCGATGATCCAAAAATAATCTGGCTGGCTGTGAAACATCGCTATGTCCTCCATAGATCGACCATGTGACAAAACATTGGCGTAACTTTTTTTATTAAAGGATATCATTTCCATGTTTCTGGCTGCGGCTTCGTCCGGCAATCGCCTCACAATAAAATGTATTTTTCCTTCAGGATCAGGAAACCCAAGAACTATTTCAGAGGTACGATCTGGTTTAACTATTTCTCCATACCAGTCTCTATCGTATTGAGTAATGATAGAGATACGTTCGCAAAAAGGATATAGCGCTCTTAATTGAGATTCAATAAAAACGGATTCATTCAGTGCAATCATAATCACATGAACCCTCAGCTTTGGATTCATGCCCGGCATAAAAGATCGACTGAATTCGACACATTTTCTAAAAACATCTTATTGTCTGAAATGTCGACAAAATTTAAATTGGAATAGACCAATATTCGTTGATACCCTAACAATTTCAAATAATCATATAAATCTAATGGAGAATACCCAAACCCATTTGTCCATTCCCTATACACTTCCAGGTATAGAATTGGTTTGTATTTTGAAATCAACTGATGGGCACCTTTTAAAGCCAACAATTCAGCCCCTTCAATATCCAATTTGATAAAATCTACTTTTCCAAACTTACCCTCAAACTTGTCAACTACTTTGGAATCGACTTGAACAATGTCAATATTTGGTTGATTTACCCACGAGCCTGACGAATGCCGTTTCATAGAGGCTTGACCGAAGTCTTGATCCGGTATTAATACATCAACCTTTTCCTCAACATTACCAAGGGCGCAATTATATAATTCATAATTGTGACTATGGGAATATTTCGACATGTGTTCTTGAAGTAAAGCAAACGTGCGCGGAATTGGTTCAAAAGCATGAACTTTACCTGTCAGCCCAACTATATTTGAAAGTAGTAAGGATACACTTCCTGTATTCGCTCCAACGTCAAGAACAACAAAGCCTTTCTTGACATAAATTAGATAAGGTAGTTTCTGAACGAAGCTTGCTCTTTTAAACAACCTAATAATACGTACATAAAGCTTTGGGTAATTACACAAAAACCTATCTATTTTTTTTTTTAAATTCATTTTTTAAAATTTTAACTTCTCATCAAATTCAAAAGTAAAATATATTGTTTTAGCCAATTTTATCTAGTCTCAAAAAGATAAGGGCTTTTTCCTTTGCGTACTTTGTCAATTGTTTGTCATTTTCTTTTAACTCAAAGCGATCTGCCAAATGAGTGATAATTTCATCTCGATTAGTTACATAGACTGCATCTACATCGGGAATAAATGGATGTTCAAATACCGTGGGTGAAAGATTAACCATGAATAAGGGATGCTGACGTGATTTCTTTATGAATTTTTTACAGTAAAATGGAATCCTGATTCTATTGTCATACAAGGTTACAATTGCATCGAGAATCTTTCCTTTTTTTAGCTTTTGTCTCGCGGTGCCATGACTCCATCCGGCTCTTTGAGACGTCATCTTTTTTTGACCCATAAAATCGGGGCAAAGAATTGCTAACATACCTCCAGGAATTAAAATCCGTGCGCACTCATCCAAAAGCTTTGAAGGATTCGTGCTATGCTCCAAAACAAAGACTGAAAACACAAAATCAAAACTACTATCCGGGAAAGGTAGGGTGTTGGGCTCTTCTATTTTGGAAAATGTGGCTTCTGGAAAAGCTATACGGTTTTTGCGCATGATCAAGTCTGAGAAATCACAACCAGAATATTTTGAAGCAAGGTAAGGGTAATGAACAAGTAGATTGGCATTGCCGCACCCTATTTCACAAATTGAGTCTCTAAAAGCTGCAATTTTAATGATTTCTTGATATCCTATTTCATCAGGATTAATCCAATTATCACTTGTAAAATCAATCTTCTCATAATAATCGGAATTAGTTGAATAGAATTCAAATAGTTTTTCTTCAAGCATTTTTATTTCTGATTCATGCCCATTCCAACTAGGAATCCAGTTTATTTTTCTTGTCAACATAATCCGACAATTGTAGATTTCCATCGATTTCCATATTCATTCCAGGAATAGGTGTGCGCTTTTGTTCTTGCCATGGTAGCAATTTGATCAAGTATCCCCGGGGACTTGACCATTTTCAAAAGTATTCCTTTCAATTCTTCTTTCTGCCCGGATTGAAAAACAAATCCATCTATACCCTGCTCAATAACATCTGGAGCACCGGTCGCCTCCGTTGAAACCACAACAAGGCCACAGGCCATTGCTTCTAAAATAACCAAACCAAATCCCTCAAAAAAACTGGGGAAGATCATCACATCATAAAGTGGAAGGATTTTTTTTAGTTCACCAAAGGGAACTTTTCCCTTTATGATGACGCTAGGGTAATTCTTTTCAACCAATACTTTAATATCAGAAGCAATTGGGCCGATTAAGGTTAGTGTTGCATTACTAGAAGGTTCCAATTCAGCGAAAACTTGCAATAATAAAGGCACACCCTTTCTGGCATCTACCAAACCCACAAAAGCAAATTGTATGGGTTCCTCTGCCTCCCTTTGTTTTGAAATGGGATGAAAATCACCCGCATCTACTCCGTAGGCATTTATGCTAATTTTCTCAGGGGAAATGTTATTCTCAATTAACGATGCACGAGTATAATTACTCGCCACGACAAGCCGGTCGGCCAATTCCATTTCCTTTTGCTCCAGCCCGACCAACTCTTTGCTTTTAAGTTTTAGTGTAGTTCCCCATTTAGGAAAAGCCAATGCGATCTGTTCGTAAACCCTCGCCTTCTTAAGAGGGTGAGGGATGCTTACGTCCAAAATAAATTTTATTCCCAATTTCTTACAACGCTCGGCCAATATCCAACTCGATGTATCAAAACCAACCACAATGTCGCTTTCCAAAATAGCGGAATCCGGAATTGCCAATTGAAATTTCTTGTTACGATTGAAAAATATACGCTCACTGTTATTTCTGTTTCTTTTAAGAAGAAAAAGTGCTTTAAACTCAATCATTGGAAATGTTTTTATTTTGGATGGAGTGACTTGATCCAAAATTCGATTGCTTATTTTTTTATAAAAAAACGAAGGCAAAAGGCGAATTAATTTACCGGAAAACCCATCAGCGCTAATGGCAATACCAGTATAAAATCGATACAGATAAGACAATTTCTCCATCTGCCTCACCAAATGATACGAGTACTGTGTGCCGGGGTGGGCTATTAAAACCTTCATTGCTAATTTTGCGGGAAGTTAAAAATTATTTTACTTTCTGGCTTCAATGCACAATGCCTCATAGTCATACCTCGATTTATTCTCTATTAAATCAAACGTTCTATCTTCCGAGGCATTGAAGTAACTTCTTTTCACTTCCTTAAACCCCGCTATTTTTAATTGCTCACTTAAGTACTCAAAATCCCACATCCATAAATGGTTTGTTCCGGAATAAAACTCTATTATAAATCCAACAATTGATCGCTTCCTTGTTTTTTGTCCCAAGAAACTGTAGGTTAAGAATTCATTGCAGGCATTTCTATTTCCAGCGTCCTTTTCTTTGAGGTAATTCCTAACGGAAGACTCAAAGTTATGTAAAACGCAACTGAATGAGCCACCCGACTCCAAGTAATCATACGAATTCTTCAGGGCAATTTGGCAATCCTCAAAAACCAAATGCTCCAGCACATGCGCAGAATAGATTCCTTTAACTGACCCTGTAGTGTGTGGAAGCCCCTTTACGATATTGCCGCACTTTACCGTTTTAGGAAATTCTACCGATTGCTTGCGGAATAGAAAATTTAGGATGGGAGCGCGCCTGATCAAAAGACTAGGCGAAGAATCATAATTAATGAAAGATTCATTCGTACTTAAGCCACAGCCAAAATTGATATAAAGGTCTTTCATACTCAAGTTTAATTCCTTAACAAATCTTTTTTATCAACCGAGCCGGGCATCCCGCTATTAAAGAATTGTCAGGGAAACTATTCCTAACGACAGCGCCAGCAGCCACCACGCAATTATCACCCAATTCTACATCTTTTAAAATAATCACCTTAGCTCCTATCCAACAATTATTACCGATCTTGACGGTACCCAATTGCATCGGCTGTTTGCTAGGCGGCAGCCCATTTCCATAGGTATGATTTGAATCCGTGATGTATATATCGGGTCCGAACATGGTATAATTCCCCACCTCTATTCGGTTACACGCATCCAACATCACGTTGCGATTAAAATAATTATTGTTACCAATTTTGATCCTTACCTGATCCCCGTCCTGGTCAACGGGCCAAATGAAATAACCCTGCGTAAAGGCGTTATTATTTCCAATCATTACATTTTTACATCTCCGCATTCGCCCCCTTTCAAACCGATTCGACTTTCCGATTTTTAAGCCGACCATTTTATAAATGAAAATTCTCACTTTACTCATCAATCCGATCGGCATCCGCAAAAAAAAAGGTTCCAACTTATCCAATACCATACTTTTTTATTTTGATCGTAAATATTCTTGCCATTAAAAACCTTATCACTTTCCCTAAACAAAGAGATGCTAACCTTAACTTTATCAACTTCAATAAATTCATATTCATTTTAAAACATTACTTATACATCGTTAATGTTACAATTTGCAAAATAAAGAACATCCCTGGAATTGATATGAAATTCAATATTAACCACCTTCCCTGAAATAGACTCACTATTCAATTCTCCGATTGTTCTTTGACTACTCTGATAAGCTTGACAAAATCGAGTTGTGTCTTGCAAAGACTTAAATTCCAGCCATTCCGAGTCAGTAAAATGACGCCATTTAGATTTTCAAACTCTACTCTAATGGTATTAAAATATCACAAAAAAGAATTACTCATCGCTTTCTTTTCATTAGGCCGTACCAGTAATCAAAATCAGAAATTAACATTGGGTTTCGAGGGAGCCTGGGCAACCAAAACAAAAAGGCAAGCCAAGCTTTTAGGGTTACCACTATTGTGGCTAATGGGTGCAATTTATTTTTTAGTGCAAAGCGTAAATGACTTAACGCTTTGCCAGGAAGGTGAACCACTAATTTTGACAAGGGGTAATTCATATAAACAACTGCGAGGTCATTTCGAGTATTTTTAAAACGAATTCGAAGATACCACTCTTTGGAGCGGTGACCCGGATCAAAATCGTGAAAAATTTTAATGGAATATAGCGATCTTAATTTATAACCCATTTTAATTAAGCGAAGACTTATATCGGTTTCTTCAGATTGGCCTTGAAGAATAGCGGAATACCCTCCTATTTTTTCTATTGCTATCCTGCGATAGGCACAACCGCAGGTTACATGCAAAGGTAATTCCATTCCATCAATGCACTCCTTATAGTTACTAACAGGTGTGCGAATATTAAACATCAAGCACCCTGCATCGGAGTGCCGCTCAAAGGTACTTTTTATTTTTAATAATGCTGAGTGTGGCTCAATAAACCATGCATCGTCATCCAATGAAATCAAATAAGGGGCTGATCCTCGAACAATAGCAATATTTCTGGCACCTGCTTGTCCACCATTCTTATCCAGTTGAATAAAATGAATATTTTCCCACTCGGGTATTGCCGAAGAGTTTACCTTGTCGCTCGCGTCATCAATAAGCCAAAGCACGTATTCGTTCTTATCTAATCCCTCCAATTTCTGAAAAAATAATGGCAATGCTTCATACCTATTGTAAGTTGGGACAATGATATCAAAGGAAGGTTGTGTTTTTTCCATTGCCTTTGATCACCTAAACCTGACCAATTCTGAAATTCCTTTAATCTTACCGATTATGAACAACGCAATATTTTTCCATTGAGATCTGTTTGAAAATAACGCAAGTAATTGAAAAATTTCAAATGCCAGTAAACCCAATCTATCGCGATACGGGTTCCCTGGCATCACCTTTGTAACAATGTAAAAGCGATTAATCAATTCCATTTTTTGTAACTCCTGATAATCACTCTTATGCCTGCCTGGCTGGCTATCATGAAAAACGCGGGCGGTTCGAGCATTTAAGAGTTTCCCGTATCTGCCTACTGTAAGTGACAATGTCAAATCTTCCATGATGGAATAGCCATGAAAGTAATCTGGAAATGGCGGAGCAGGTAAGGCCGCCTTTTTATACATTGTACAAGTTGTGTTCAACCAATCCACTTCCACATATTCCGGCAAGGATTCATCGTCTGAAGGAAGGAAATTCCAGGCGGGCCCGATACATTTGCCGGCATAGCTTTTATACTTTTTCTTTTCTAAAAGGGCGCACATCAAGCGCGTGAAGCGCCCTATGGGCAAATACTTTTGATTCGTGATCATCGCATTCACACCTAATGTTAGTGGATTTATTTCAAAACATTTCCAAAGCCGATCCACACAGAGGGGTTCCAAAATAATATCATCATCCATAAACGCGATAAAAGGCTGGCTCGCCATAGCAACGCCTTCATTGCGCTGGGAGGCCGCACCTTTTTCATTGGCAGTCTGGTACACTAAATTTGATTTCAATCCCACTATCCCCTCCCGAATTAATGTCTCGGTTGTGGCATCCGCAGATGCATCGACAATAATTACTTCAAAAAACTGGACGTTTTGTTTCGCCAAGCTATCCAATGTTGCTCTCAAAGAATCAGGTCTATCGTAGGTTGGAATGATGGCAGAAGCAGGGATCAACTTTTCCATTTATTCAGGCAAAACTAGTCATGTTTAGTAAATCGGTGCTTTTTAAATTATTGATTGGAGAGTTTATAAACACCGTTGGCTTCCGAAAATCCATATTCATTGAGCATCGCATTAATATTCTTAGGGGAATGGCCTAATGAATGTAGTTGCTCTTCGTGGAACTCAATAATAATATTTTCGATCCTTCTTTGTTGCAGCAACCGTACCGCACTCTTTAAAGCAAAAAATTCGAATCCCTCAATATCAATTTTCAGTACCTTTATTTTACTATTTTGGTCAAAAAAAAGATCATCGAGGGTTGTTGCATTAATGCGCTGTCTCTTCCAGAATTTACGCCTGAAATCTTTGGTGAATGTGGAAGACCCGGTGTTAATGCTAGGGCTTAATATCAAATCTATGGTTTCGGGCACGTTCGAAATGGCATAAGGAAATACAGTAACATTGGAAAGCCGGTTTAGCTGAATATTATTTAAAATCACTGGCCACAACCTCATTTGGGGTTCGATACAAAATACCTTTCCACTATTCCCAACTTTCAAAGAGGCGACTACAGAGAAGTACCCTTCGTTTGCACCGAGGTCAACGAAGACGTCTCCTTTATTCAAGTTGGATAAAATATTGTTGGTCATTTCTTTTTCATAAATGCCTTCATTGATCATGCGAAAGCCAAAATCAGAGACCGGGTCAATATTCCACAGATAGGGCCCTATTCTATGGTTTCGTCTCTTCACCAATAGTATTTTCTTTAAAAAAAGAGCCACCTCAATGGGTCGCATCTTCTTTGCAATAAAATTATAAATAGGTTGCATTTGAAATTAGCTACATTGTAAATCCTTCATTCTGTTATCGTTCGGTTAAAACCCGTTTGCGCTATTTTAAAAAAGGGAGTTCAATAATATGGTAGGAGCCAATTGAAACCGCTAAAATAATTAGGATATTAGAGGGAAACAATTTCCAAATAGGCCAAATCAGGTAAAATTGTTCTTCAATGGACAACGACCAGGTGTGGGCTAAGGCCCATCCGGTATCAATGTTCAACGTACCCGTAGTAAAAGTAAGAGCAGGTAAAAACGAATACACCTGCACATCCCTCATCCAGTGGGTCTGTTTCAACACAAAAACGACACCCAAAAAAAAATAATAAACGGGAATAATCCTGAAAAAACGCTTAATATAGAAATTGCGATAGGATACTATGGGACGCTTCTGTTTTTCAAGTTCCAACAACAAAAAGCGTGTAATCAAAAAGCCACTGATGACAAAGAAAATATTAACGCCAAAATCACCACTTCCAAAAATAAATAAGACCGATGCAATAGCCCGAGGAAACTCCATTGCTAGCGAAAGGTGCGCTAATAAAACCAATCCAATGGAAAATGCCCGCAAGCCATCAAGGCTTTTAATTCTACTCTCAATTTTAAGGCTTTCCAACTATGTTTCTGATTTACTTTTATCGGATAATATTATAACAAGGTCATGTTTTTTTGGTCAACATCCGATACACCAGACGTTGCAAATACAATATTCAAAAGTGAGCCTCGTCCTTAATGAATTTCCTTTCCCGATTTTCATTTTACGTATATCTGAACTTTTTGCTGGCAACCGTTGTAAAGTCATTATTAATGGGTTAAAATTAGTTTAACCATCCCGTAATTTAAGTCATCTTGAGGCTTTAGCACTTATTTGCAGTTAATGTTAATCTATGAATCGAATACAGTTAATATACTGTAATATTCAACCTTGATATAAAATTGATCTGTTAATTAGAAGTTTAGTTTTATCCATTCGGGAAGTAAAAGTTCAGATTGGCTATCATGCAACCGGTGCCAATTCATAGGGGCAATAACTACTTTATCAGGGTTAGAATTTAACCAAGCGCCCCACCAACTATAACTGCTATTTGCTATCACTTGATGCTTGCATTTAGACATCAGAATTAGTTCCTCATAGTCGTTCAAGCCAAAATCAGAAGCGAATACAAGTTGATCCAGAAACGAAATATTCTGTTTAACCCAATTCTGATCATCACTAAAAACTATTGCCGTAAAACTTCCAATTTCATTTTTTAACAGTTGTGCCGAATCCAAATAGTAGGAGTTAGGGAGGATATTGAACCCGCTTTTAATATTAAGGTAATCTCCCCTTCTAATATGGAAGGCAATTGGATTATGTAACCCGCTTAGTTTTTCAGATGCCGAAATAAATTGTTTGGAAGGTGCCCTGATTGAAATCTCCTTTCTTAAAATATCTTCTATCTTTTCGAGGTATTTAAAAGATTGCCAAAAACCCCATAAATACGTTTTGTTGGGGACATTAAAAAATTCTCGATCGAATCTGAACTCAACCCTCTCAGAATATTTTCTACCTTCATAATTTAATCCAAGTAACTTATTGATTCGCCTCGCGATTTTTCTTTTGGGCAGGTATCCCTTCGCCTCCTCTCTGCCGATCGACATACCCGATATATTAAAATGTGTTATCATCAGCTCACGTTTTGCATAAGGATAAAACTCAGAAAAAATATATCTAAGCTCAACCTTATGGTAATCGGCCAGCAACTTTCCCGCTGCATATTGGAATAATTGATTTCCCAGCCCCCCCATTAATTGCACAATTACCATGGCTTATACATTCGTATCTACAAATATGGTATTTACATAAGTATCAGCAAACTGCCGATAGCCATTAGCCTCCATTATTTTGAATATCCCAACATTTTTTTTTGAGCTTGCGTCTGATGTGAACTCTACAGTTTCAAGGCAAAATATTTTTGGTCTGTACTTATGGAATGGGAATGTTCTTAATATCTCCTCATCCAGGCCTTCGACATCAAGATTGATGAAGACTGGACTTACTCCGTGAAAATGGAGTTTAATAATTTCATCAATCGTCTTTAATGGCATCTTTATAACTTCCTTAATTGTACATTGCTTATTGGTCTCCATCGACATGGCTCCCGTGCGAGAGAAAGTATTTAAAACCGGATTGGTCATTATGAAAAAATCAGATTCTCCCGAAGCGTGGGCTGCAATCCCAACATTCAAACAAATATCACGCTTTCTTTTTTTTTGAAGAGTACCAAATAAATACGGGTCTGGTTCAACACATACTCCATGAAAACCCTTTTCATAAAATTTATACGTGTTGTTTAGTCGCACAGGATGATTGGCACCAATATCCAGGTAGTTAAACCCCGAAATTTTACGTGCTGCAATAAAAAATTCGATTATCAAATCCTCCCCAGTTTGGGCATAGGATACATTATAATAGACTCCTGTCAATTTTTGATATACTCGCTTGAATAGTGAATTAACAATTATGTTCATTTGATATCATTTTATATAAAAATAAGTTATTCATATTTTGTCGGAAAATTAATTATTGGTAAAGCCAATAGACTGAATTGATTCTGGCCAGGAACTTCACCCAGAACACAATCAGTTCCATGTTTGGAAAGCGATCAGTTTACAAATTAAGGCACAATTAATCAATTTGCTGTTGTTATTAATTCTTTCTCTCATCATCCTCATCACACTTCGCCACGTCAATTCCGCTTCAATAATAAAGCCTTACTTTTTAGTGAAGGTTAGGGATTCTATTCAAAAGTAAGACCCGTCTGGATTTAATGAATTTCATGTCATTGCCCAATTTCATTTAGCGTATAATTCAATATGTTGCTGGGCAACCGTTGAAAAATCATTTATGAAAGGATTAAAATTCAACGTAACCCGGCCATAATGAATCGCCTCTATTTTATTAACCAAAGCGGTAGCGGAAGCATAGGTAAAAATAATTCCACAATCATTGTTTTCTATCAGCTCTTTTGATCCGGGGACATCTGAGGCAATCACTGGTATTCTTAATTTATTGGCCTCCAAAATTATCAAGGGGGCCATTTCAGCCGCTAAGGAGGGGACTAAAACAGCTTTGTATCTTTGAAGGGTAGGTACTACTTCTTGCGGTTCGAGCTTGCCTTTGTATTTTACGTTTGGCAAAGAATTGATTTTTTTTAAAATAGTCCGCTGGTACCAATTGCGATGGTCTATAGGGCCGTACACATCAACAACGGTCTCAGGTAAAATTTTGGTCATAAGTTGAGCCGCTTCCAATAAAACTTCGATGCCCTTTTCTGAGCTAATCCGGCCGACATAAACATAATTTTTTCTGCCTGCATTATTTAAATTCCTTTCCACAAACAAGGAAGTAGCCTGAGGAATGTGAACCACTTTATTTTCTTTCACCCCGTTCAGGATGAGCAATTTTTTGAACCACAGTGTTAACGAGATCACACTATCCGCATTTTCATTAATGGCTTCTAAGCTATTTACAATTTTCTGCGGATGCGATAGGAATTTCTGCATCAGTGGTGTTGATCTCAGCCAGGTCTTCTCGAATAGCCAGGTAAAAAAATAGAGCGATCGTGCAAGGGCGAAGTTTTGGAGCTTAAACCTTGAATGACTGGACAATAGAGAACAACTGGCACAACGGGTAGGAATGACCTTGCCGTCACAGGGTTTCAGTCCGCCAAAATGCAGTGTACCTGTGTGGCAGAAATATTGCGCAAGATGAAATGTGACGATTACTTTGATACCCACCTTTTTAGTTTCACTCAATAGGGGTATACTCATCCCCTCAAATCCACCAAATTCATTAAAGTGCGCAACTTGAATCGCTCGAACCTGCAATTCGTTTATAAATGAACGCGCGACAAAACTATAATCAGCGTGTCCATTCACTTTTGCTACGGCAGCAAATCGCACAATTGTTATTTGGCCTATTTTCTCTTCACAGGTATGGGCCTTGCCCCAATGAGGAACTATCCAAAAAACCTGATGGTCTAAGGCAATGAGTGACTCTGCAAGTTGATGGCAATAGAGCTCAGTACCTCCCAGGTTTTCCGGGTATAAAAAATTGGTCGCTATGGCTATTCGCATTTCAATTGGTCAAGCCTTTGAGCATAAGTTTATAGCGGTAGTAAATGGGCACTTCTGCCTTGAGCCTGCTCACCAGAGCAAAGAATTGCCGAGTTGCCACTTGGTTCATAGTGTTGGATACAAGACAAGAACTGAAATAGCGATCCAATAAAATCCTTTTGAAAAGCCCGGGGTTAAAATACTGAGAGGTCAAATTGGCTTCATTTAAACTACAAATATAGTCGAGAATTTGATCTAGTTCGGCTTCAATGGCGCTATTCGGGTTCGCCATCCATTGTTCTATTATACCAGTAGTAGAAATACCTGGCGCTACCCGTTGCAATACCTGTTCCCGAAGTAGCTTACTTTTCACTACCTGCTCTACGCCATGCACCGCACAAACCGATGTCTTGCTTATTCTATATTTTAAGAGGGGCCTACCCACAGAGGCGAATGTACATTGATCCATCAACTTGATCCAAAGCTCATAATCCTCAACATATTTCCATTGCGGGTCATAATAAAATAAACCTTTATCCAGCAATCTTCGGTGAAAGAAAACGGAAGGATGAACCAAGGGATTACCAAACAAGAGGTCAATGCGTATCTGCTCATGGTTCACTGGATATCTACCTATTCCTTCTGCTTCTCCGAATTTTTGAATCCAGGAGCCAACAATATCGCAATCCAGACGCCTCGACAAGTCAAGTTGCGCTTCGAATCGTACAGAAGTGCTAATGTCGTCAGCATCCATTCGCGCGACATATTTGCCTTTGGCGACCAACAAGCCCCTATTTAAAGTTGCGATCAGTCCTTGGTTCCCGGCATTGCGCAATAAGCGAATGCGATCATCATTAAACGATTCGATCACAGATACAGTTTCATCCGTGGAACCATCATCAATAAGGATTAATTCGAAATTAGTATAAGACTGTTTTAGAATGCTTCGAATCGCATCTCCTATAGTAGCCGAAGCATTATATGCGGGCAATACAACGGATATCAACGGCTCATTCATCTTGCAAATACGTGCGCAAAATTAAGGTAGAAAAAGCGGCAATCATGATTTGGGTGATCAGGTCAGAAGTTACTCCAGACACTATAACTTTCATCAGGGCTTACTAGTCGTGTTCCCCTTTTTTGATTGGTTTCTGAAATTTTATGGAATCCTGCACACCATTCAAAAGATTTGAGCACAACCTCGTCATTCAACTCTAGTGGCTCCGTAATGGTGGCAGGATGAAAATGCAGGTGAAAACGAAGTTTGCCCGATGGCTTCAATACCCGCCTTATTTCCTGGGCCGTTTGTGAAAAATCATCAACGTGATCCAACGCATTCACCGAAATAATTGCGTCAAAGAAATCATCTGGGAAAGGCATTCGTTCGGAAAAGCCATATACAAATTTTGCCCGCGGCTCATAAATATGGATCGGAAAGCCTGCCTCAAGATAGCGTGGTAAAAGCGGATCAAGACAGTATATAATTGAATTTGAAAATGCCAGTGCACTCGGATGTGGCCCAGACCCTATGTCCAAAACGGTCATCCCTTCAAAGGCAGATGGTGACAAGCCCAAATCTTCAATATACTTTTTATATTGATGTGCCTTTTGCCAGGTGAGTATAGCACGATGAGCAACCGATGCCGCCTGAACTTTATCTCTCTCCAACGGGGAAGGTTCTTCGTACAGTTCTTTCAATTCTCCCATGTACCATGCGATATACCGGTTCATCTCATTTTTCCAAAAGTTGATTTCCGCCTTATACTTCTGCTGAAAATAAAATGGTAGGTTTTTCTTCCACAGTATTTCGATGCCTAATGCTCCAAACAATTCTTTTATCAGTTGTTTCATTTTTATTTATAATTTTATCCACGCTTCTGGAGTAATCGCGGGCTTATCAAGCTGCGTTTGTTTATACCAGTTTTTTGGGCAAATCACAACTTTGTTCTCGTGGGAATTTAACCATGCCCCCCACCAACTGAAGCTGCTGTTGGCAATAATGTTATGCTGACAAATGCTCATCAAGTAAATTTCTGTAGCCGGTTCATTCGTAGTCACCACTTCGAAAGGGGCATCAATTTTGAAATTTTCATTTACCCAGAGAACATCATCAGAAAAAACAAAAAAATTAGCGTCAGCATTCCCCTTTTGCATAAGTCTCACGGCTGAATAGTAATATTCCAGCGAACAAGCTCCCAGCAAATCAAATGCATTTTTATTGGTAACATAGTCGCCTCTGCGGATGTGAAGGGCCACGGATTGTTTTTTGGCTTTTATCTTGCTATACCAGACGGATGCTGTATTTTGCAAAGGTTCTTTCAGGGCAAAATCAGAAAGTAGCACATCCCTTATTTCCCTAAAATAATCCTCACTTTGCCAATACCCGTTGAGATAGATATTCTTCTCATTTCCACTCAGCAATTGTGCCTTTCTTTCAATAATAATATGGTAATTGAATATCTTCCTATACAATATCCCCATCAATAGCTCACGTTTGTTTCGCGGAAATAACCGGAACCTCGATATCTCTTGTTCAGACGCTGCCTGACAGTTTAGTTTATATGCGTTCAGGGAAAACTCCCTATAAGAGTAATCAGCATCATTCGGTCTGGTATCAAACTCAGTTAAATCCAAAAGCAAGTTATCATTGTATTTTAATGAAAGATACCTACCATAGGCATATTGAAACATTTGGTTGCCCAACCCGCCTTTTAGTTTTGTAATAATCATACCAACTTACCTTTCCCAAACATCTTTGCGAACAAAAATTGTATTTATGTTGGTGTCTGCATAAACTAAATACCCATTATCACTAAGGTAATTAACCAGAAGGGTATTTTTCTTACCTCTCCCTGATGTAGAGAATGAAATAGTTTCGACACAAATAACCATTGGAAAATTATTTTGAAAATCAATTTCCCTAATAATTAGCTCATCAACACCCTCTGCATCCAGGCTAAGAAAATCGGGAAACTTACCATCCGAGTACTCATCAATTATGTTTTTTAAGGTTGTAACGTTGATTTTTTGAATCTTTTCAATTTTATAATCGCCTTCCTTGACGTATCTTTCTGCCTCTTCCTTAGAGAAAGTATTAAGAGTAGAGCTGGATATAAGATAAAAGTCCAATTCTCCAATTTGATTACTTACTCCAACGTTTAAATTTATATCAAATTTCCTGTGATTATTGATGTTAACAAAAAGATTAGGGTCCGGCTCAATATTAATTCCTCTGCTTCCATTCAGGTAAAATAAAGCGGTGTTACTTAAATAGTATGGATGATGTGCTCCAATATCAAGATATGTAGGCTTTTGGTTTCCCAATGCATCAAAAATATATTTTACAATTAAATCCTCACCAGCTTGAGAATAACTCGCTTTCATGTGCTTGGAAAATACCCCTGGATCATCAAATTTTAAAATTTGATATCCAAACCTGTTTGCCAAATAGTGTATATATTTTTTCACGTTATTTTTTTACGCCATGAATTTTGAAGCTACCGTAACTCTGATTTTTTTTAGAGCATTATTTATCAAGTAAGCAATTAGTCTAAGCTTAAGTATAATATAAGCAAGCCAATAGTATTTTGTCCCAATTAGTTGGTCTCGCATATTCTGGCTATACACAGAAAATATTTTAGGATCTGCCCATTTGTTATGTTTTTCAAAGTCTATAAAATAAGGGGTCTCTGCTGGGGCCTTATAATCTGCATTTCTTTTCTTCAACAAAACTTTTGCCGATATTAAAATCCCGTTGGCCTCAATGATAGAAAGCAAATTTAAAATCATATCAGCCCCCCAGACGTTAAAATCAATTCTATCTACAACACGTTCGATGACCTCCTTCTTATAGATACTATAGATCAGGTTTGCTTTTCCGTTAAATTCATGGTCAAATAAATACCGCAATGTGTTAATGTAAGAAGCTTTGCCAGAAAATTTCGAAAAAGACGGAACCTCCCTATATTTACGTCCGTAATAGTCAATTGCCTCAATATCGGTCATAGCCATCTTAATTGTTGTATCTTTCAATAACAATGACATACACTCCTCAATAAATTCCTTATCATAGACGTCATCATCTGCAGCCCACATAAAATACTCTCCCTTTGCCTTGCTAAGAACAAATCTGAAATTGTTGGCAGCTCCAATATTTTCTTTCTGAATGAACGAGACAATTCTCTTATCCTTTTGTACATGCTCATCAATGACGCTGATTACCTCCAAATTGTCTGAGCAATTGTCGGATATAATAATCTCAATATTGGTATAGCTTTGACTTCTCATTTTTACCAATGAAAGGCTGAGCAACTCTGGCCTGTTGAATGTTGGCATTCCAACACTAACAAGTGGCAATCTATGTTCCATTTATTTTACTCTTTTTAAATAACCGTCAGGCGCGACAGTGACCAATAATTTGTTTTGCCTAGAGTCAATTTCAAAGTTTTTGTTTCCTTTTAAAAATTCACGAACTGCGGTTTTGGGGTTATTACCTTTTCCCCAAGGGCGATCTTTCCAATCATAGTCAATCGGCATTTCTTCAATGATTGTGTCAAAAACAACACAGTAACTACCCACGCTCACTAGTGACGTATATAAATTGAGCTCTTCAATGACATGTTGATGCGTATGATTTGAGTCGAGACAAACTAAAATTCTCTTTCGGCTTGCGGCCACTTCATTTACCTTCTTCATAACCTCCGGATCAATGGAAGATCCCTCGATCAATCTAATTCGTTTGTACATTGCATGTGATTCTATTAAGTCCCGGTTATACTTACGGATATCCACATCAATGCCAACAACAATGCCATCACCACCAATCAGTTCAAGTAATGAAGCATAATAAATAATTGATCCGCCATGTGCAACGCCAGTTTCAATTACAAGATCTGGCTTTACTTCCCAAATTATTTCTTGCATAGCAATCATATCCTGGGGGTAAGCGATAATAGGCCTTCCCAGCCATGAAAAATTATAAGAATATTTGAAGGGAGCTGTTAAATTAACAAAGGCAACTCCTGCCTTCTGCAAAGCTTCTGAGTTACTAATTTCTATAACGTTTTTCTCCCTTTGATCTTGGAACTTCTCAACTTCATTCATACTTATTTCTTTAAAATTGCGAGCCTTATAGGGCTGTATTTTCCAATAATTGGCAAATCAATGGATACTTTATGGATATCATGATTATAATCAGGTTGAGAGCCTTGCAGTTTGCACATTGCTGAATAAATAATTCGGGTAGCATAATAGTATGCGCTAGAAAATTCAACAAAATCAACATCTGAGAACCATTTGGTTGTGTATTTCAAATACTCATCCTCATTAAAAAAACGGTTGTGCCACCTTATGGAGATTGGATCAAGCCCCATCTTTTCTCTTGCTTCATTTAAATTATTTTGGCCCTCTACAAAATTTTCAACTGCAAGATAATATCCCCCAGGTTTTAGCAATGAACATATTTTTGATATCGTTTCATATTGAATTTCGCTTTTTTCTAAATTAATTAAGCAGCGATCACTTAAAATAAAATCAAATGATTCGCCCTCGAAATACTGTTGAATATTTGTTGCGTCAGCTACTTTAAAGTCAACATTTGCCAATGTCTTGTTATCAGATGTCAAATTCATTTGTGCATTAGCAATCATGTTTTCAGAATAATCAATGCCAATAAAATAGCTTTCAGGGAAAGAATTGGCAATGTTTAATGTTGTATAGCCATCACCGCAACCAACATCAAGTATTCTGTTGTTCTTTTGAATACCAAGCTTTCGAAGGGTTTCAGTGAAAGTTCTTATTTCAAGTTCCCTTAAATAGATATCATTGGTAGTTCCGGTTACTACTTTTTGATTTTGGGTGGCTCGCTCATCCCAATAGTTTTTAATTTTATTATCCATTCGTTAATTATATTTCATCTAAGATACTACACAACCCGATTTAAATTGCAACGCGTTTTCTACAATTGATTTAGACTCAATTATGCACTTAATCCCAAACCTATTCCCATACCCAATTTTAACTTTTGCTCCAACCGTAACATTTGTAGCGAAATAATTATGGCTACCAATGATAGAATCATGTTGTATTGAACATTGGTTTAATATATAATTATTGTTGCCAAGTGTCACGTTGTTACCTATGTAAGAGTCATTTAGTATTACATTCCCCTTTCCCAACCTGACATTAATCCCAAGTCTGACTGAATCATCAATCACGTTGATTAATGGGATATTGTTTGATAGTAATAAATCGAAAAGGCGCTTCCGTTCCAAAAGATCTCCACCAATTGCAATAATGGCATCGTCAAATTCTTTATTAGCCCATTTTTTGAGTATGTCTTCAGTCGATCCAGTAACCGATACACCATGAATTTCATAGCCTAATGCATCCGCATCCTTATCGAGAATAAACAAAGAACTCAAACTGCGATGATTTCTCAAGGCTTCAATAATTTGACAAGCTCCACCACCTAAAGCACTGCCGATAATTGCAAGTCGCTTCATCAACTTTTTGTAATAAATTGAAGTATTTTTTCGCTCACAAAATTTACATCTTCTCTTTTCATATCATAAAATGAAGGAAGGTTTATAGCACGTTCATAAATATCGTACGAAACCCCGTTTGATCTATTTGATTCAAACATTGGCAAAGAAGACAAGGGATAAAAAAAAGGTCTCGAATCAATATTGGATTGCTTGAGAAATTCAAAAAGCCGCTCTCTGTTAATGTTAATGTCTTTGCTAAAAACAATTGTCGGCATCCAGTAACTGTTGAATGTATCTTTGAATTCGGGGTTCATTGAAAATTTTTCAGTGTCATTGAATTGTGATTTATACCAGGTAAAGATTAGCCTTTTCTTTTCAATTAGCTCATGTGCACGCTCAATCTGGGCGCAGCCCATCGCTGCCTGCAGGTTGCTTATTTTGTACTTATAACCATACTCCCCCATCCAAAACATTTTTCCAATCTTAGGATTTCGCCCATGGTCATTTAGAATTTTGGCGCGCTCAAGAACATCTTCCCGATTTGTCACCAACATACCCCCTTCACCAGAGGAAATTGTTTTGGTGCCATGAAAAGAGAAAACACCTGCATCGCCAATACTGCCAGCTTTTTTTCCATTATACTCCGATCCTAATGCCTCTGCGGCATCTTCTAACACAACAAGGCTATTCTTCGTTGCGATTTGCATAATGGCGTCCATTTCGCACAAATTACCATAAACATGAACGGGAATTATGACCTTTGTTTTGGGACTTATCGCTTCTTCAATTTTTGAAGGGTCAATACACCAGGTGTTGGGCAATACATCAACAAAAACTGGTTTTGCCCCGATGTATAAGATTGGCTCTACCGTAGCGATCCATGTTATCTCTGGAACAATAACTTCATCCCCTTCCTTAACACCAAGCGCCAATAGCGCCAGATGGATAGCACCTGTACAACTTGACGTAGCCAAAGCAAATTTTGAATTTTGATAAGTCGCAAACTCCCTTTCAAATCGGTAGATATAATCATAACATTTACTTCCCCACCCATTAGCAACGGCATCATTGACATATTCAATCTCTAAGGCAGTTATTGATGGCTTTGTGATCGGTATTTTTTCAGTGGCAACTCTCATCTAGGCTTATTCAACTATTAACATATTTTCAGTATTGGAACTGGGGTCACAAATTTACCACCCCATTCCCGGATATAATTTAACTGCACTACAATTTCTTCCTTGATGTTCCAGGGAAAAATAACAACATAATCCGGTTTTGCAATTCTAAGATCTTCCTCCTTGACCACGGGAATATGGCTCCCAGGCAGGTACTTGCCTTGCTTGTGAGGAGAAGCATCGACCACGAACCGAATAAGATCATTCCGAACGCCACAATAATTCAATAATGTGTTTCCTTTGGCCGCAGCACCGTAGGCCACTACCCTTTTACTTTCCAGCCTCTTTTCGATTAGGAATTTTAGAAAATCGATCTTCACCCGGTTGGCTTTTTCCTGAAATCCACTATAATAGTTAAGTGTTTTCATTCCAGCTTTCTCCTCGGCATTCAACATACTTTGAACAGCGTACTCTACCGATTTTGACTTATCCTCCTGGTGGTGGGCAAATATTCTCAATGATCCTCCATGCGTTGGCAGTTCCTGCACATCGAACATTTCGAGTCCATGTGCTGCAAACATTTTGACCACCGTGGTAAAGGATAGGTAAGAAAAATGTTCGTGGTAAATGGTATCGAATTGGTTGTTTTTAACTAACTGAAAAAGATGAGGAAATTCCATGGTGATCACCCCCTGTGGCTTTAGCACTATTTTCATTCCCTCTATAAAATCATTGATATCTGGAACGTGCGCCAATACATTGTTTCCCAGTAAGAGGTCAGCCTTACGGTTCGCTGACGCTAATTTTTTTGCCAACGCAACCCCAAAAAAATCGATAATGCTTTCGATCCCTTTTCCAAGTGCAACCATGGCTGTGTTCTCTGTAGGTTCTATCCCCAACACCGGAATTTTTTTTTCTTTAAAGTACTGGAGCAAATAGCCATCATTGGATGCTATCTCAATCACTTGAGAATGGGCATCGATACCAAATCTTTTGGTCATCTCTTCAGTATATCGTTTTGCATGAGCTAGCCAACTTGTTGAGAAAGAAGAAAAGTACGCATAGCCTTTGCTGAATATCTCATCTGCTTTTTTATATTCATCAACCTGAACCAAGAAGCAATTCTGACAAACGAGCAGGCGAAGTGGAAAATAAACCTCGGGCTCATTCAAGTCGGCCGTAGTTAGGTAAGCGTTGGAAGGCGGACTATTGGCGAGGTCAATGAATTCATGGCTCAGTATCTGGTTACAAAATCTGCAATTCATATTATGATCTAAAGTGGGTATCCTTCAAAGGTATCATCAATTAAGGGATAATTCATATCTTTTTCCGAGACGACTTCAATAGATATTGGCCACTCAATATGGAAGGTGGGGTCATTGTACCTAACACCCCGATCTGCCATCGGATTGTAATACGAGGTGTGATGATAAAGTAATTCAGCACTATCCGACAAAGTTAAAAATCCATGAGCGCAACCTTCGGGCACATACATCATTCTTCTATTGTCGCTTGATAATTCTGCACCAAACCATTGCAGGTATGTTGAGGAATGCTGTCGAATATCTACTACTACATCAAAAACGCTGCCGGCAATGCAACGGATAAGCTTCACCTCCCCATATGGGGATACCTGAAAATGCATTCCGCGTAGGGTGCCTTTTTTTGGGTTGATGGAGTGATTGAATTGGACAAATTCTTTTGTATGACCAATTTGTTGAAACTCATCTTTACAAAATGTTCGCATAAAGAAACCACGCTCATCTTGAAATGGATTTACATCGATAAGGTAAACATCAGCCAACAGGGTTGAATTGAAATTCATGAAACTGCCCAGATACAATTTTGTTGTTGCGCCTTCAATATGTACTCGCTCAAATGCGCACCCGAACATACTTTGCCGCTCTTATAAAAATCCTTATACCAACATGCTGTGTATTTCAAGGTTTCCTCTATGCCCCATACTGGGGTCCACTGCAATTCTGCCTGAGCCTTCGAAGTATCGAGTTTGAGAATATTTGCCTCGTGCATCGCTTCACTATCTTCTTGATATGACCACTGCATCTCTGGCCAATAGGTATGAATCCGATTTAATACTTCAGCCACCTTTAGTGTTTGTGAACTACCTGGCCCAAAATTCCAGACGGTTGCAAATTCTTTTCGTCCTTCCAATAGCTTTTGCCCCAGCAGTAGATAGCCTGACAAGGGTTCTAGTACATGCTCCCAAGGCCTGATAGCCGAAGGGTTGCGTATTTCTGCCACCTTTCCTTCATCCATGGCACGAACTACGTCCGGAATGAGACGGTCTGCTGCCCAATCTCCACCGCCAATAACGTTTCCTGTTCGAACGCTTGCCAAAAGTAACTGATGATTTATAGAATAGGAGCCTTGATTAAAAAATGAATCGCGGAATGATGAGGTTAAGATTTCGGAGCACGCTTTCGAAGAGCTATATAAATCAAATCCTCCTAACCTGTCATTTTCGCGGTAGGGCCATTGCCACTCTTTATTTTCGTATACCTTGTCGGAAGTTACATTGATGAAAGCCCTCACCGATTTTACCTTCCTTAGCGCTTGCATCACATTCAAAGTACCCATTACATTCGTTTCGTAAGTAAGTGCCGGGTTACGATAGGAGTCCCGCACCAGCGACTGGGCGGCTAGATGAAAAACGATGTCTGGTTGAGCTTTAACCAGAGCGTTTTCCATATCTGAATAATTACGAACATCACCGGCATAGGTAGTTACTTGAAGTTGAAGCAGATCGTAATGCGATGGTATTGTTTTTTCAGGTAGTGAGTAACCCGAAACCTTAGCTCCAAGATATGAAAGCCATAAGGACAACCAGGATCCTTTGAAGCCTGTATGCCCAGTAATGAAGACCCGTTTATCTTTGTAAACCGATTGGTAAAGATTTTCTACTACCAGATTTTCCATTTGGCATTTTTAGATTCCCATAGTCTCTCCAATTCAATTTTGTCTCGCATGGCGTCCATACAGGCCCAGAAGCCCTCGTGTCGATAGGCCTGCAACTGTCCGTCTTTGGTAAGGTTTAGCAATGGCTCTTCTTCCCACATGATGTCATCGGCATTGTCTGTCAAATAATCGAAGACGGAAGGTTTGAGGACAAAAAATCCAGCATTGATCCACTGACCATCATCTTTAGGTTTTTCACGGAAACGTACAACAGCTCCATCAGCATTCAATTCAAGACCTCCGAATTTTCCACCTGGCTGTATAGCGGTGAGCGTAGCAATTTTTGAATGACTTTTATGGAAAGTAAGTAATTGATGAAGGTCAACGTTAGAAACCCCATCGCCATAGGTTAACATGAAGTCCTCATTGCCTACATATTTTTGGATCCTCTTCAACCTACCCGCTGTTTTCGTATTTAATCCCGTATCGATGAGGGTAACTTTAAAGGATTCTGCATTAGAATAATGCACATCTACCTTATTTTTATTCAGTTCTATAGTCACATCAGAATTATACATAAAGTAATTCATAAAGTATTCCTTAATTACGTAACCTTTATATCCTAAACAGATAATAAAATCATTATATCCATAATGTTCGTAGATTTTCATGATATGCCAAAGGATAGGCTTACCTCCGATTTCAATCATTGGTTTGGGCTTCAAATGGGACTCCTCTGAAATACGACTGCCAAGCCCGCCCGCCAATATTACTACCTTCATGATTGATTCAGTTTTTTAGTTCAGTTTGCCATTTCAGCGAAGGCCTTACAACCCCTGGAAATGGTTGATTATAATCACTCTCTCTGAGGCTCAAATTTTCGATGGCATTAAACATCAAGGCTTCTACTTCAAAAAAATGGACTTTTAAAGGCGAAATAGTTGATAAGGCCAAGCCAACAATGTATGTGTTTTCATTCAATAAATTAGGCGGTATCCACATAATAGATTTAAACCGACCCGTGCGCGAAAATATATCAATATTATTTTCTCCACTCACAAAAGCCGTTTCACCACGGTTGGTAAAAATATGAATGTTTGGGATTGGCTTAAAGCCGGGTTTGAGAATCTCGTAATCAAACTCAATCCCAATGGGCTGATGGATATAAATAGTTTCTATCTTTTTATGATCTTTATTAATGATTCGTGCAGCATGCAATACAGCCACCTCATCACCTGGCATTCGGCTAGTCCACTGTCTCTCCGTCCCGTAAAGGCTTTCGCTGCTCAGGTAATCATTGATTATCGCATCTGTTTTTCCAATCGATTTAATTCTTCCGCCGCTAAGGTAAATACATGTTTGGCAAAGGGAATTCACAGCCGTCATGTTGTGGCTAACAAATATTACTGTTCTGCCATGGCTGGCAACATCTTTCATTTTACCTAAACACTTTTTTTGAAACTCTACATCACCTACAGAAAGAACTTCATCTACTATGAGGATCTCCGGCTCCAAATGGGCAGCCACTGCAAAAGCAAGGCGTACATACATGCCACTGCTATATCGCTTTACGGGCGTATCCAGAAATTTTTCGGTTTCAGCAAAAGCTACGATCTCATCAAATTTTCCTCTTATTTCTGCCCGGCTCATGCCGAGGATAGCTCCGTTCAGAAAGATGTTTTCCCTGCCTGTCAATTCAGGATGGAATCCTGTGCCCACTTCCAGCAAACTGGCAACTCTACCCTTTATGCGGACGCTTCCACTGGTGGGTTCCGTGATCTGACTCAATATTTTAAGGAGCGTACTTTTTCCCGCTCCATTTCTTCCGATAATCCCGACCCTGTTGCTTTGTTCAACCGAAAAACTTACATCTTGCAGTGCCCAAAACTCCTCTTGCTGGGAAAATGGCTCCACCTTCTTTTTACCTAGCCTTTTTATCTTTTCAGTGATCACCTCACGCAGAGATGTATACCGCCCACCCGAATTTGCTTCATGCCGAATGATAAAATTTTTCGAAAGATTTTCGACTTTAATAATCGGTTGAGGCATACTTATATATTGTCAGCAAAGGATTTCTCGGTCCTCCTAAAATAATGAACACCAATAATTAAAAACAAGATCGTAACCCCGACCGAAATGAGCAAAGTATTCCATTCCAAATGCACTTCTCCCAGGATGCACCAACGAAACCCGTCAATCACACTGACCATTGGATTACAGGCATAAAGAAACTTCCACTGCTCGGGTACTATTGAACTGCTGAATCCGACCGGAGAAATGTATAAGCCAAATTGAACAATAAACGGTATTATGTACCGAAAGTCACGATACTTTACATTGAGAGCGGTCAGGAATAAACTTACCCCAAAAGAAGCGCCAAAGGCCAGCAACAAAAAAAGGGGTAAAAAAACAATATGCCAGGATGGCACAAATTGATAGCCGATCATCATCAAAACAAGCAATCCGAATGAAATCGAAAAATCAACAAAACTTGTAATCACAGCACTTGCCGGTATGATCATGCGTGGAAAATACACTTTGGTAATCAGGTTGGTATTGCCAAGCAGACTATTACTTGCCTCCGACAGACTACTTGAAAAAAACTGCCAGGGCAACAAACCTGCAAAAACCATCAGTGCATAAGGCGCGGTGCCTTCGGAGGGCAACTTTGCCACTTTGCCAAATACAAAAGTAAAGACAACCATGGTGAGCGTGGGGCGGATGATCGCCCAAGCCGCCCCGATAACGGTTTGCTTATACCGCACTTTGATATCGCGCCAGGAAAGAATATAGAAGAGTTCTCTGAATCGCCAAAGGTCTTTCCAGTAGTTTTTTTCAGATCGCCCCGGGGCAATTACGATGTCCCAATCCCTGAATTCATTCATTTGGCAAAGATATTAATATTCAATTTGTACACGCTACTAAATCTTTAAGTGATTTAGAAATGGTATCGAATGAGAAGGTGCTCAACGGGTGAGGATCCTTATAAACTGGAAGCTGGAATGCCATTTTAATTTTCATGGCAAGCTCTTCTGGATTTCCCTCTTCAACTAAGTATCCATTTTGGCCTTCCACCACAAGGTCAGAAGAGCAGCCAGTCGTTTTTGTTACCACTACAGGCAAACTAAAATTCAAAGCTTCGTTAACGGACAACCCCCACGTTTCGCCTTTTCCGGAACACATCACAAATACATCTGCGCTCGAATAGTACTTTCCTATTTCAGATTGATTTATAAAACCCGTTAGAAAAATATTTTGCAACTGGTGCGTTCGTATAAAGTCCTCCATGGCAACTCGAAGTTTGCCCTCACCTACCATGACCAAATAAAGGTTTTGATCCTTTAACAAGGCAAAGGCTTTTAGCAGATCGAGCGGGTTTTTTTTGGCTATGTACTTGGCGGTGTATAAAATAATTTTTGCCTCCAGAGGCAATCCCAATTCCTTTCGAAGGGTTAATTTAATTGGTTGCAACTTCAAAGCTTCGCTTCGAAATCGTTGATTGTCTACCGCATACGGAACAAAAATCAAATCCCTTTTCTGAACTCCGTAGAACTCATAAAAAGCCATATTTTCTTTTCCTATATATAGAAAGCGATGAACAAATCGAAAGAGAAACCCGCGGAAGATCACTTGTTTCAACCACAGGACGTACCTCCTTTTTTCAATTTCCTGATTTAGCGGAGACTCGCCCCGTAGGCAAACACAATGGCCCCAAAATCGAGCCAAGAGAATTACAAGTGCGTGCGTGAGGTAGGCCCATCCGTGAACGATAATTATACTCTTGGGTTCCTTTCTCAATGCCAATATCAGGCTGGGATTTACCAACCCGAAAAATCCATTGTAGATAGAGGGCTTCCAGGAGGTATTCTTGAAAAAACGAAATGCATATCCTTTTAGAATAGGGATATCCCAGCTCACCTGGGTATCAAAATCCCGATCACGATGACCCTGCACATTTTCGTCCGAACAATACCAGCAGGAAACCGGTAACCCCTGCTCCGTTAAATATTGATAAAGTGGAGCAAAATATTGAATTGGATGAGAATTAATAAAAATTATTTGCTTCAAAACTTTGAATTCATGATTCGAAAATAAGATTCAACACGTCACTGATGGAATTGTTGTAAAATAGCAAGACTCCAGCTCTTGCTCCAGTGTTTGCGACCTTTATAAAATTGACTAAGAATGCTCTTTGATACAGGATTTAAATCAACCAATTCGGTCAACTTTTCTGGATTACCTTTTAGCCAGACCTGAAAAGGAAAAGTAAACCCAACCTTTTTACGTGTCCTTATTGCACTGGGCAGTACTTGGGCAAAGGGCGCAGTCAATAAATGTTTGTGACTCATATCCTTGAATTTTTTTTCAGAGGCTATTGAGTTAATCAATTGCAATAATTTGATATCCAAGAAAGGTACCCTAACTTCCAACCCATGCCACATACTCATACAATCGGTATCCTTTAAAAGTTGATTCGTCATGTAAATTTTAGATTCTAACGCTACTATATATTCATGGAGGTCACTTTTTTTCTCTACTTCAATCTTTATTCCTTTTAATGTGCGCCAAACCTGCTCCTCAGAAATGTCCAGCAATTTGGCGATGGTATCTGGTGTATGAATCCCCCGCAGAAAAAGATAATCGCCAATAGGCCCTGGCATTTCCAAATAGATAAGTCTTCGATACGCATGCCTTAAAAACCCTATAACGTTGGAAAGTGAACGTTTGAAGGGAAGCGCTCGTAATCTATAAATCCATTTTGCCCTGCCGAAAGAAGCATATCCGCCAAAAATCTCATCCGCCCCCAGACCCGAAAGCACGGTTTTCAATCCATTCTCGTGCGCACACTTAGCGATAAAATAGGAGTTCACTCCGTCTATGGTGGGTTGATCCATCGCTTTTAAGATATCTGGAAGCGCATCCCAAAACATTTGTGCACTTACGCGGTAAGAAGTGTGGTTAACATTTTTGGTCCTTTCAAGAACCATCCTTTGAAAAAAAGATTCATCAAAAGTTGCCTCGTCAAAATTGATGGAAAGGGTGTGGATGCCATCCTTATATTCATCGGCTAATAAGGTAATAAGACTGGAGTCAATCCCTCCACTAAGGAATACCCCTAACGGTGCATCGGAAATAAGATTCTTTTTTATGGCATTGCGAATAGCATACTCAACATCATTCAATTCGTTGTTAGAGTTTGGTAAAGCACTACTTGGAGGTGTTTGGATGTATTCAGAAATCGTATAAGAGAAATCAGAAAGATTTAATTCCAAAAAGTTGCCTGGGTTCAACCGATAAACATTTTTCAACGTAGTATAGGGTCGGGGAATTGAGCCGAAAGCAAGAAAAAGAATCTTCCAATCCTGGTTTTCTTGCCAATCGCTATTAAATTCTTTAAAAACCCTAACTTCTGAACCAAAAACCAGCTGATCATTGGCTAAATAATAGTATAATGGTTTAACACCAACATGATCGCGCACTAGCAGTAACTTTTGCCTTGCTTTGTCATAGAGGGCAAAGGCAAAAATTCCCTCGAATCGATCAAAGGCATTTGTTCCCCATTCACTGTAGGCGTGCAAAATCACTTCGGTGTCGGTCTGTGTCTTAAAAATACGACCATTCACTTCCAATTCCATCTTTAGAGCTTGGTAATTATAGACCTCGCCATTAAAAGAAATAATCAAATCATGATCCAAATACATGGGCTGATGACCGGAGGAAGATAAGTCGATAATTGACAACCGCCTGTGCCCCAAGGCTACGTGATCATCCACAAAGGTCCCGGCATCATCAGGTCCACCATGGGCTACAATTTTAACCATGGCCTGAAGTCTTTCATCAGGCTGATTTAATTTATTTAAGGAAGCAAACCCAACAATTCGGCACATGTACCATTAAGGCAAAAAAGTGCCTCAGCTCTTTTATTTTTTATTCTAAAAAGACTATAAAACTATTTTTTGTTGCTGTCATAGTGCAATAAAAAATCACGATATACCAATTGTACACCTTCTTGCAAATTCGTCTTATGCTTCCATCCCATTGCATTAATTTTTTCCACACTAAGAAGTTTGACGGGCGTGCCATCGGGCTTGGAGGTATCGTTTATTATTTCACCCTTGAACTCAACAACTTTGGATACCATCTCGGCAAGGTCCTGAATAGAAATATCAGAACCTGTTCCAATGTTAACAATTTCAGGTGAATCGTAATTTTGCATTAGAAAAATACAGGCTTCTGCTAAATCATTAGCAAATAAAAATTCCCTTCTAGGTTTGCCCGTGCCCCAAATTTCAACCGATGGATCGCCTTTCAACTTGGCTTCATAAAATCGCCTGATCAATGCTGGGAGCACGTGAGAATTCTGCGGATGATAATTGTCCCCGAAACCATAAAGATTAGAGGGCATTACGCTGATGAAGTGATCATTGTATTGTTCGTAAAAGGCCTGGCACATTTTTATCCCAGCAATTTTTGCAATGGCATAAGCATCGTTGGTAGGTTCGAGCGCACCCGTTAAAAGAGAATCTTCACGTAAGGGTTGTTTGGCAAATTTCGGATAAATGCATGAAGAACCGAGCAACATGAGTTTCTTCACACTGAAATCATGGGCCGCCTTAATGACGTTCGCTTCAATGAGCAGGTTTTGGTAGATAAAATCTGCTTTGTAAGTACTATTGGCAATTATCCCACCTACTTTGGCAGCCGCTAAAAAGACATAATCCGGTTTTTCTTTTTCAAAGAAAGCATTCACCGAGGCTTGGTTTGTTAAATCAAGCTCCTTGGAAGTCTTTCCAATTAAGTTGGTAAAACCCAAATTTAGCAAGTGCCTCTGTATGGCGGATCCAACCATACCGCGATGTCCTGCTATATAAATTTTCGAGTAAGTCTCCATGCGCCTTTCTAGGAATAATATCCGTCACCATTTTTCTTTTTCCCATAGCCATACCCATAGCCATAGCCATACCCGTAGCCATACCCATACCCTAACCCCGACTTGTAAATATCGTTCAATACAATACTGATGTTTTTAATCTTTCCAGCGTGATAAAAGTCTTCGATGTCTTTCAAAAAAAGTTTAGGGGTAAAGTTTTGTCGGGCTATGAATATGGTGTGGTCAACATACTTTGCCAACACAAAGGCATCTGTAACTACGGCCATCGGGGGTGTATCGATGATTACATAATCGTAAATTTTCAACACCTCTTGCAATAGCGATTCGAATTTATCGGTAAGCAAGAGCTCGGAAGGGTTTGGCGGCACGGGGCCACCACTAATTAAATCCAGGTTTTCAATGGGAGTTTGCTGTATAATCTCATGAACGGAATTCAAATCGCTTAGATAACCACTAAGGCCTTTTAGATTTTGAAGATTAAAATCGGTATATATTTTTGGTTTCCGCATATCGGCTCCAATGATCAGGGTTTTCTTTCCTGAAATAGCAAAAACCGTGGCTAAATTTATTGTGGAGAAAGTTTTGCCCTCACCGCTAATCGAACTGCTCACCATAAAAATCTTTTTCAATTGATTCCCGGTAAAATAATTCAGGTTTGAACGAATGGCACGGAATGACTCCGCAACTGCCGATCGAGGCTTTTGACTCACTGCAAGGTTGTCCTTGGTGCCGTAATGCCCTATACCACCAATAAACGGGATTGAGGTTATGGTTTTAATATCATCTTTTGATTGTATTTTTTGATTTAAAAACTCTAACGCCAGAAAACCCAAAGCGGGGATAGCCAATCCAAGTATCCACCCAAAAAAATAATTTCGGGTTTCATTCGGTGAGATGGCTCCGCCCTGCATCGGGGGGTTCACCATAACAATGTCGGAAACAGTCGAGGCTTTCGAAATGCCTGCCTCCGACATTTTTTGCATGAGGAAAACGTAGAGATTCTCCAACAAGGTGTAGTTACGCTGAATGGATACCAATTGTTGTTGTAAAAAAGGAAGTTGATTAATTTGTTGTTCCAACGCACCCACTTGCTTTTTGATCAAATCTGACTTCATCTTGTCAGTAGACTTCATGGCTTTTATCGATTCCAATATATCCCATTTAATCTCTTCCAGCCTGCGAATCCCGCCATTTACCAGCGGATTATCATCTTTTCCCTTTCCAATAAAAAGCTTCAATTCCAGTTGCATGTCAATCATCTTATGAACCAGACCCAATAGAATTTCATCATTCACCCCGATCGCAGACGGAAGAATGATAAGATCAAGCTCCCTGCCCTTGGCAATGTAATCAATCAGGTAGCTGTAATAATTTGAACGCATTAAGAGTTCCGTTTTTTGATCTTCAATAAGGTTTAATTTATCTAAAAGCCTTGTCGCCTCAGCGTTTAACCGTTCTTCTGAATTGTTCAGTTTAAAACGCTCTAATTCCTTTTCCGAAGTTTTCAAAGAATCCGAAATATCTTTCAGTTGTTTTCTGATAAATTGAATGGTACTTTCTGCCCTTCGGTTTTTCTTCTCCAAATCATATTCTTGATAAGTTGAAATGAGTCCATTCAAAAAATCAATGTCTTTTTCCGGGTTAGCCCCATTGATGCTAAGATTCAAGACTCCTGAACCCTCTTCTGCCCATTGTACATTTAACCCGCCGACATAATAACCCGCTACGGATAGCGGATCAAGGAAGGTAAGCAGATAAGGAATATTTACAATTTCCTTTATCCGGGAAGAATCCTTTTGAAGGATAAAATGATGCCCCAAATACTCGACACTATCATTGAATTTAAAAACTCCTTCTCTATTTTTTGCTTGATCACCGCCATCCTTGATTGAATAGGTGCTTTGGTTCAAGACTTTTAAAATTAAAGATGAACCATACGAGCCGTTTCTCTTTAGTAACCTTGCTTTCACGGGAAGCCCATACACTTCTGATGTTTTGATATTTCCTTCTTTAAAAAATTTAATTTCAAAATTCAATTTTTTAACAACACTTTCCATCATCGGGAAAGAACGGATAATATAAGGCTCGTTAAGGTAATTCCGATAACCTTCGATCAATGAGTTCTTATATAATAAATCCCCTCCGCTGGCCTCCTCTTTCTCGCGAATAATTACAGATGCGGACACTGAATAAATTCTGGTCGCATAGCGATTCTTTAGGTAGGTGATTGTCAAGCTTAGTCCTAAGGAAATCACAATCAAATACCAGTATTGCAACGCTCGATACCCGACCCGCTTAAAATCAATTTTGAAAATTTCTTTTCTCGGATCGTTAAAGCCTGCTGGCTCATTGGGCAGTTGACTCATAATCACTTACGATAGATGGTGTAGATCACCAACAAAAAAGAAATGGAAGAAATCACAAGGGAAAAATTTTGCCCAAAATACAACTTGTACGGTCGTTGACGCAAGGGAGGCACGATGATGAGATCATTTTGGTAAACGTAGTAAAAAGGCGAAGTAAGAAAATCCTCGGTCAGCATATTGATGTAATGAACTTCTGTTTTAGAACCCGTCTGTCGTATTAATTTAATGTTGGAACGGTCAGCCATATCACTCAATCCACCCGCCAGACCAATTGCCTCCACCAAACTTACGCGGTTGTTGGCGAATGTGATAGAACCCTCCTTGGTCACTTCTCCAAGTAAGGTCGCCCTATAATTTATGAGCCTTACTTTTACAATCGGAGATTCCAAATACAGGTTGGCGAGCTTCTGAATGGTGTCTTGGGCTTGAAAGATTGTAAGACCAGCTACTTTCACTTTACCAATTACTTGAACAGGTATCTCACCATTTTGGTCTACCAACTCTCCCATTAAGAGTACCCCAACCCCAGAAAGATTGGTTTGGTTTTGGGTTGACCCTCCCTGTGCTTGCCCAAAAAAATCAAATTCTTTAGCGGTGAGGCTCTGAAATCGTACTGAAATAATGTCGTTGGTTTGTATTCTATAGTTGAAGTCCACCAAGTCATAGTGTCTTACGGAAGAATCCGGTGGATTGGTTTTCTTTGTTAGATCACCTTTCTTTTGGAGAAAAAGGATTTTCTTATTGGTAACACAAGACGAAAGCGCCAATAAAATCACAAAAAAAAGAACCGTATATCTGCGCATGAGCCAACTAAAGCTTTAAATAATCGCGAAATTTAAGAAATTATCGAAGACGAACGAAATAATTGACATTTTCAAAACTTCTCACTCCGTTTCTCGGCTCCCCTTTCTTCATCATCTTCCTCTTCTTCGGTTTCTTCCTCGTCATCTTCTTCTACTTCTTCATCCTCATCCACAGCCTTGGCAAACCGGGCAAACCACCCGCCTTTTTCCAGGAGGTGAGACACAGATCCCTGCTCCATCACTTCACCGGCAGAAAGTACAATCACATGATCGGCATCTTTCACCATCGAATAGCGATGGGCGATGACAATCACCGTGTTTTCTTTGCTCACCTCATTCACTGTCTTTTTTACTTCGGCCTCGGTAGCAAAATCCAAATTGGCAGTAGCTTCATCCAAAATCAAAATCCGAGGATGGGCAATTAATATCCTGGCAATCTGGATGCGCTGCCGCTCGCCCACCGACAAACCAAAACCGCTCTCCCCTACATTCGTTTGGAGGCCTTCAGGAAACCGCTGCAAGGTTCCTTCCATGCCTGCCGCAATTGCTGCTTGCATCACTTGCGCTTCGGTAGCCTCTGGTCTTTTGTAGCGAATGTTGTCAGCCAAGGTGCCCCGAAAGACGGCTCCGTCTGCCGCCACCATGCCCATCTGTCCGCGCACCGCAGAGGCATCAATTTCGGAAAGTTCTTTTCCGTCAATTAAGATTTTTCCACTGTCGGGTTCGTATAATTTCATGATCAAGTCCACAGCGGTGGTCTTTCCGGCTCCTGAAGTACCCACGATCGCGGTTACTTTTCCCGCCTCGATGGTGAACGACAACTTTTTCAGTATCTGCCTTTCTTTGGTATAGCCAAAATCCACCTCTTTAAATTCAATCTTTCCATGTTTGATTTCGAAGTCTTCCCCCACTTTCTCCTCGTGTTTGAGATCAACCAACCGAAATGCCCGCGCGATAGAGGCCACATTCTGCTGAAGGTTTACCCACAAACTGGAGAGTGTGTCAATCGGGCCGTAAAGGCGATCGAGATAAGCTACAAACATCACCACGTCTCCTGGAGTCAGTTGATGTTCAAGGGTTAAATAACCGCCATACCCTAACACCAAGGCCGTTGACAACCGGGTGAGCATCGTTTCCCAAAAGACATATTTGTTGGCCAACTTTGTCCGGTCCACGAAATCGGCATACGCTTCATCTGAAATTTTGGTGAACCGCGCTACCTCACGCTGCTCCGCCCCGGAAAGCTTTACGGTCTTAATCCCGGCAAGGGCATCTTGCATGCGGGCAGAAACTTCTTCCCATCGGTCGTAAAAACTGGAGAGCCCCGATTCCAACCGGTTGGCCGAACGCCAGGCCAGTAACAAATAGAATGGAATCACTGCCAGCGAAATTAAAGTCAGCGTTACATTCTGCCAAAACATAATGGCAAGAATCCCGATCAAGCTAATGATCTCCGGAAGTATTTCTTGAGAAAATCCGTTGACGATTCCGGAAACTTCTTCCGACTGGTTGATTTGTTTGGCCAGGGCGGTACTGGATCGCTTGCTGAAAAAACCTAATGGCATTCGCAAGACATGCCCAAAAGTGTTTCGAATGAATCCTTGCTCGATGCTACAGGCGAGTTTCACATTCATGTTTTCACCCAACAACAAAAACAATTGCCCCATCAGGTTGACCAAGAAGAGCAGGGCTACCGCCAGCAACAAAGTCCGGATGGCCTGCAAGGGAGTTCGTCCGGCAATTTCGTGGCGGGTGTGCGGCTTTTTAGGTATAAATTTTTCGAGAAGAACGGTTAATCCGGAACCCGCATCAACTCCTTCTGTGGAATCTGATGAAACTTGAGTAGTATCAGAAACCACTGCACTGCTGTCGGTGAGCGGCTCGTATTTCTGGCGGGTTTCATCTTTTGCCCTTTTAATGAACAGGCCGGCTACATCGTTGATGGCTTCGCGATAGATCAACGGCTCAATCAAATTAGCACCGGTCGCCAAAATCCCGATGAAGACGACCAGTAAAAATTTTCTCCATTGCGGTATTATGAGTTGGAAAATACTTTTCCATACTGAATTTTTTGAGGGAGAACCCGCCATAGATACTGTAATTTTTTTCAAGCTAAGTTATGTTACGCAAAACTAATAATTTGACGTCATGGCGGGTCTTCCTTTGAACAACCGTCACTGCGAGCACCAGCGTAGGGCTTTTGTAGTGGGGCGAAGCAGTCTCCTAAGGATTGGTCTTTTAACAAGGAGATTGCTTCGTC
>JADEYI010000641.1_pt1 | contig 41952 bp, 31 predicted proteins | sample 8542331 | NCBI WGS metagenome assembly JADEYI01 (sample SAMN16510988, study PRJNA670497) | mine drainage metagenome | isolation source: biofilm near Copperflume 1 | place: Germany: Marsberg coppermine Kilianstollen | collected 2018-02 | reverse complement strand
AAAATAAATTGAAATTTCTCGTTTATCCCCAAAAAGCTGCAATGTGGGTTAAGGTTTTTTCATCCCTGAAGTTTACTTCGATTTCCCATCGCCACAGATAGGCTTGTAATAGATCTTCCAGTGGTAGGTTGCTGTCGGTACAAAGTAAATAGGCAGGCTGTCGGTACAGTATTTTTGAGTTCTTTGTTAAGCGGTACCCTAATGGCCGGATGACCACCAGTTGCATAGTATTCATTTCGCCCGCTGACCTCCAGCGTACATTTTTTACTACTTTCACATCAAAGTCATGTGTTTTTCCAGCAGCCCAGGCCTTTACTTTCTGCCATGAAAATTTATCGGAGGTTCGGATTTCTTCGGGAGTAGGGAGTTGGTTTCCATATATCTTTTTCCTGCCCACGCCAGCCACATTATCAGGAAGTTCATAGAGCTTAGTGTCTTTACGGATTCGACCAATGAGTGTGACAGCTTTGGGCAGAGATTTTAAAACTGTACCGTTGGTGTAACTTCCATCCACACTGACCAGTAATTTTCTGTTTTCACCCTCCAGATCAAGTTTCCAACGAAGCTGCCGGATTCTTAAAACCCCTTGGTTACTGAGCTTGGCTATTCGTTGTTGTTCTTTGAAAACATCAAGTTGTTCAGGTGTCGCTGACTTAGCTGGCTTCTTCATTGAAGGGCAATGATGAAAATCAATGCGAAATATCCGGGTCTATCAAGTCGTCATTTCGATTATGGTATCCTTTGGCAAAAGTTTTACCAACGAGACAATGAAATTTCCCTAGTTTATGGAAATGGAATTCAAAACAACCCCCTGAAATATTTGGCTTTAGGATTTCCTATATCTTTCCAGATTGAAGTAAAAGGCTTTGGGATTGTAACTGGAGCCGCTTAATGAAGTAGGGATTATAGCACGTTAAGAAAATAAGCGAAATACGAGTCGTTTTCATAAATAGTTTCCTTGCAGGTTATCGTTGATGCAATTCTTATATGGTTTGAAGTTTTGAAACCCATTTTTTTAACGGCAAATCTCCATCGAACAAAGTCGATTGTTAAAGCAGTGCATTGACGTATAAGTTTAAAAAACGTCATAACCTTTAACCAACTAACAAATGAATTTTCCAATAAACCGACTATAGAGTAACGCTATTGTCTTAGTTCACTTTAGGCGGAATTTCCAAATAGGAACCTCCTTCAGTTTTTTCCTCATCTCCAAATTCGATCTTCATGACAAAGAGTAAATTCGAATAAGATCCTACTCATTTTGAAAACCAATCATCATGCATCAATAACATAGTAAACGTTCGCAATAATATAGCCAATGATAACCACTGCTGCCCCTACTTTATTGAGCCGATGGGCGGTTGGGATCTTGCCCGCATTGTGAAGTTTTAAGGCAATCGCTGAAATGGTGAGAATACAAAATATTCCCAAAAAAGTAAGGTTGTGAAGAATATCCACCAAACTGAACTGAGAGGATTCCGGTAAAAGTGAATCGATAATGTATTTATTACCAACAGCGGCAAACAATCCACCTATAGGCAAACCAAATCGAGGATCCAATTCATTTGTATCGGTAAGGAAGCTTACTAAAGCAATCAAAAAGGCGAAATACATACCTAAAAATATTTTCAAGAATAATCCCTTCGCTTCCCTCTCGATATCCATGGAGATTGTAAACTTCGAGAATTCTTGTTTATCAAATCCTGGTACAGGGTTTCCAAATGAAGTATTGTATTTGGCTATACTGGTGGACACACCGAAGTTGTCCACCTTCCAGCCACTCAACGTGCCTACATTATCAAACCGGCTTGAGGCTGTATCAGCCACAAATACAAGGTTATCAATATCAAGGGCTTCATCCTCCATCACAATACTCAAATGCTGTTCATCAAAAGGAAAATCAGAAACTCGCCAATTTTCTTTCATGGTGCACTTCACCCGCATCTGTGCCCAATATTTTCCTCTCACAGTATCAATGGTCACCGAAGATATTTCAATGTCCTTAGCATTCGTGATGTCGATTTGTTGTGAGAAATCAAACTTGGGATTGTCGTAAACAAACCATAACCAAAAGCGCACAATGTATTCCTGTTGATGAAAATTAATATCGTGAATGCTAATGATGTAGGCACCCACCTTAACGGTATCCGATTTTGCTTTGGTAGTTTTTTTTGCTTTAGCAAAAGAGGAAAAGGATACAAGAATAAAAAGCAGAAAAAGAAAACGGGTGAGTTTCATTTCCATAAGAATGAGGTTTAGGTCAAATCAAAAATACAAAATTTCTATTTCAGAAAGGTGCTACCTTTGCGCAAAGCAAACCGGCTTATCGTTCCCGCAATGCGGGAGAGGAAAGTCCGGGCAACATAGGGCACCGTACTTCCTAACAGGAAGGTGGCGCGAAACGCGCTACCAGATAGCGCCACAGAAAACAAACTACCCGCACTGACTTGTCAGTGTGGGAAAAGGTGAAAAGGTGGGGTAAGAGCCCACCGCCTCGCTGGTGACAGCGGGGGCATGGCAAGCCTTACGGGTTGAAAGGTCAAATAGGCGTTGATTTTGGGGCGGCTCGTTCCAAGGGTAAAATCTATCAACGTTGGGTAGACTGCTCGATCCTGCGGGTGACTGCAGGGCTAGATAAATGATAAGCACTTCGCAAGAAGAACAGAACCCGGCTTATAGGTTTGCTTTTATTTTTTTACGTCACCCAATGCAACGTCTGCGCCTTCACCGGATTCACAAACGGCTCATTGTTTTGTTTCGACAATGCCCAAAGTCTTTTGATCTCGAAATACCAGCGCGCTTGCAAATCGGGTTCACCTATCAGCGAAAGCGTGGGTTTGGATTTAAGTCCTTCATTGAGCTTATTAAATACACCAAGATCCTGACCAATGAACTGTTTGCCCAACCGCTTTAAGGGCAGCCAAAGAAGATTGGCCAAGGCAATGTCTGTGTAGAAAATATGCGTAAGCTCCGTTTGTTTTTCGTTGATGGGAGTGAGAATTGTAATCGACACAATTTGCTTCTTTCCTACTTGAATATGCTCGGTCCTATTTCCTGGAATTTCAAATGTAATTTCCGTGCTGGTACCTCCTTTTAAAATGCCGTATCCTTTTGAATTGGAGGAAGGCGCGTGGCGAGCCATTTTAAAACCTCTGCCCGTGGGTTCAAATTTCTTTTCTTTCAGTTTCAATTTCTTTGCTGAACGCCAATACCAGGATTGATGCACAAACGTAACATGGGCGGGGTCAATCAATCCAATCACCGAATGATCAATGTCGGCTGGCATCATCACCGTTTCTACATGCTTGAATTTTTGATCTGGATTCAGTACTAAATTCGGTGGTGGTTCATTGGGAACGGTGCTCGGTAATTTCTTTTCGGGTATGTAAATCCAAATCGTATCATTGATTTCTGCTACCGGGTATTGAAACACTTTAATTTTAGAGGGATCAAAAGTAGCGTCTGGAGCCATGGCGGGTATTCCCTGGCAAACTCCATCGGTATTAAAGGTCCAACCGTGATAACAACATTGAATTGTATCATCCTTAAACCATCCGCTGGAAAGTGGAACACCACGATGGGGACAATTATCGCGAAGCGCAAATACCTTACCGGTTGAATCACGACCGATTACAATCTTTTCACCAAGCATTTCCTTTCCTATTAATTTCCCTTTCTTGAGAAAAGAACTATGAAAGGCCAGGTACCAAAGGTTTTTAAGAAAGAGGGAGGGATCAGTCATCGGATAGTGTTTTTCAAAGGTAAACAGAAATTCAAATCATCCTCTGATATTAATCATGTTTCAATGAAGCTTCGTATCGACATCATTTATGCTGAAATATTCTTTACGTGCACCATCACTGCCCGCAATTGACCGTAACCAAATTTACCCTTCAATTTATCAAACAATTCTTTCGATGAAAAAGCGGCTGGCAGTTGCGCGATCGTGTTGGCGATTTCCGTCACCGACTGATCATCCATAAATTTATAAATACTAATTCGCCCTGCTTCAACTGCTTTGGCAAGGTGGCCCTCAATCGTACCTGTAGTCAGCCCTCGTTCTTTCGCAATCTCGGCTACACCCATCCCGTTATTCAACATTTCCAGCGTAACATCGTAAGTAGTCGGACCATCCTTACTTTTTTTCTTTCTTTCCTTAGGAAGTTTAGCGATCCGATCCGTTGGCGCGCTGCTAGCCACTTCTTTCTTAATTCCTGCTAAAAGTGTTTTCCGCGTTTCGGCACGCTGAACGTTCAGTGGTTCGAAATTAAATTTCTCATCCCCGTTTAAGATTGCACTGATCAAAAGAGAAGCCTTATCCACTTCTTCCAGTTTTTTGCTGATCGCCTGATCAATATCGGCCAAGTGATTGGTATAGGTCTTAACGCGCTTATGTTGTTTCATCTCTTCAAGATGACGCAGTAACTTTTCAAGGTTCTGAAACAAAAAATTTTTATAGTAATCGCTTCCCTTGCTGGTGCGTTCCAAAAGCTTCGTGTACTCATTGGCGGTGAGTAGCACATCTAATTGACTCCTGAATTTCTCGGTATTAATGCGTTCGGCTTCAATCGAATCTAAAATCTGTTGCAGTACGGGTTTCATGGATTCCTCCTTAAACCCTGCGACATCGACCTGATCCTTTTGTGCATAATTAATGTCTTTCATCAATCCCGAAAAATCAAAAGTCTTGTCGACCAAGTGGCGTATAAAATAACGTTGGCGGTCTTTCATTACTTGGGCAAGCTGCTCGGGCAGGTGATTGGCTTGTACAAAAGCAACAACCTGACTGTCGGTGCTGATCGCGGAAGGATTGATTCTTGTGCGTAAGATCAAACCTTCCATCGAACGTAAACGCGAAAGCGCCACGTACACCTGGCCATTGGCAAACGCCTGGCCTACATCAATAATAGCCCTATCGAAAGTAAGTCCCTGGCTCTTGTGTACGGTGATTGCCCACGCCAATTTAATTGGGAATTGCTCAAAGGCACCAATTACTTCATCATCTAGATCGTTGGTGGTTTTATTTACCGTATATTTTTTATTCTCCCATCGTTCTCTTTTTAGTTGGTAAAGGGCATGAGTCTCGGCCATTTCAACCCAAATGTTTTCACCTTTTATTTCTTTCACCGTTGCCAATTTTCCATTGAAATACATTTTCCCTTCATTGTCGTTTCGTGTAAACATGATCTGCGCGCCTTCTTTCAATTCAATCTTTGCCAATACGGGATACAAGTTTTCTGGAAAATCCTCTTCGATATAGGCTTTAAAAACATGCGTGGGTGCAGTTAACTTTTGAAGTTCGCGCAGGTTAATCTCATCGGCCTTGGCGTTGTGTGTCGTAAGCGTGATTACCTCGCGTAGGTCACTGATTTCATCCGGAGTCCTAAAATGTTTGTTAAGCGTTTCAATATCATCGTGGGTAGTAATATTGTTCCTTAAGTTGTTGAGAATCGAAATAAAGGCTGGGTCATGTTGTCTGAAAATTTTATCAAGTTCGATATACACCGGAGGATTTGATTGCAAGGCTTTCGCTTCATAAAACCACATGTTTTTATAATACTGTGCAAGAATCTCTTTTTCCTCGTAACGCACTACTGGTGGCAGCTGATAAAGATCGCCAATAAATAATACTTGAGCCCCGCCAAAACTCTCCTTGAAATTTCCGCGAGCTGCTTTCATCCGATAGTCAATTGCATCGAGCAGATCAGCCCGCAACATGCTCACCTCGTCAATCACCAATAAATCAATAGATCGGAGAACTTGTTTGCGCACACTGTTGAGTGGGTGCTTGCGTGCTAAGATGTTTTGATTGATCATTTTTCCGCCTTCGTTAAAATCATCGGGAAGAAAGCGATCGGGTAAAAAGGTGACCGGGGGCAAAAGAAACTGAGAATGAATGGTCACGCCCCCTGCATTGAGAGCCGCGATACCAGTGGGTGCTACCACAATGAATGGCTTGTGCGTGAGTTCGTTTAGGCTTTTAAGAAAGGTTGTCTTACCCGTGCCTGCCTTGCCCGTAAGAAAAATATGACTGGCCGTGGTATTGATAAATTGCCCTGCGGCTACAAGAAAGTCTTCCATCGGCTCAAGTTATTGATAGGATGCGAGTTTGCCAAAAAAACTGAACTACCATCATCTAAAAGACGAAGTAGATTTTTTTAGTGGCTATGATTATTTTTTTGTTTTGCTGGTGAAGAGCCCTTGCAAAAGCTAGAACTTCGCTCAGAAAGAGGTATCTTTAATGTAATTTAAAAAAGCCATCATTTTGAAATATATACGAGTCATTTTGATTTGGATAATAGGCATAGTCTTCATCATTGTGGGCATACTGAAATATGTTAATATGGATGTAATGTCAGAGGAGGTTTTTGACCGTGCCAATTACCCGAAATGGTTTTTCTATGTAGTAGGAACAATTGAATTTTTTGGAGGCATACTGCTATTAATGTCAGCTGCCACTTCAAAACGATTGGGAAGCATACTTATTGGTTTTGTTATGCTTGGTGCAATGGGTACGCATTACATTTTGAAGGATAACTATTCCCATTTTATTGTTCCGGCAATTATTTTTATTCTCGCCATTTTAATGTCTCTGGATTTCGAAAAGAAAGAAAAGTAGTGTGCCTTTTTAAGTATATCATAATTAATTCTACTTGTCATCTTCGGTTGACCTTGAAAATAATCATTTTCGGGGTAATATGGGTTGATGTTGTAGGCGGTTGGCCATCCCGGATACCATCATCTGTCGAGTCCCGAAAGTGTGACCACTACTTTTCTGTTTTTTTTCCTATGGCTGGTAGCACCTAATCCATCAGCTGAGTTGTCTGTTCTTTTTTCTATGAACAAGTTTTATACCACAATAGCCTGTTTTTAAACTGTTTTCATAGCATTTTCAACGCTCAACGAAATAAAAACCCAACCTTGCTAATTCACTGCGATTACTTACTTTTGTAACCAACTATGGAAAGCAAAACACTTCAGCACGCATTTTTACTGGCTTCAGGCATCTGTGCAGTTGTGGTGATCTTATTATCGCAAGCATTCTACACGAATAGTTACAGTTCAAAGATTAAAACGGAGAAGGCTAAAGATAAAACGGAAGTAACCATCCACGCCCCCTCCGATCTGGCTGCCCAAGGCAGTGCCGTAGAACTTGACCATTCGCAAACGGAAATTGTAAAAGAGCCGGTATTATCCAACGATAAAAATGAAAAGGCAGTTTTTATTCAAAAAATTGCTTCCAACTTTTTCAAGACGCTGTTTCGCGTCATCATTTCTCCAAACGCACCTTAGTTTACGTTATTGGTTAGGCGTTATCTTTTAATCGAAAGATTACCAATCTTAAGTTTTTCAATTTTCTAAAAAATTTTCAAATTTCAAATCAATAAGTTATGCGCAATAAAGGAGTAGTGGTGGTGCTTACCATCGTAATCACAGCACTTTGTCTGTATTACCTGTCGTTTACATTCGTGGCCGCACGGGTTTCTAAAGAAGCCCAAGCCCACGCCACCGACAAAGAAGGTTCGATCGATTTGGCCAAAAAGCAAAACTATCTGGATTCGCTTTGGAACAAGACCGTGTACAATATCTTCGGAGCAGAGTATTCTTACAAAGAAGTTAAAGATAATGAACTTAGCCTCGGCCTCGATCTTCAGGGAGGCATGCACGTAGTGCTCGAAATTTCTCCCATCGATATTGTAAAAGGGCTGAGTGGCAACAATCAGGACCCTGCTTTTGTAGCGGCTTTGCTAAAGGCAAAGGGCCTAGAAAAAACGAGTAGCAGCAGTTTTGTTACCTTATTTTATCAAGCTTTCAAAGAAGCCAATCCCGATCGCAGCCTGGCATCGGTATTCACCTCTACCGCCAACAAGGATAAAGTGAAACTGTCGGATAGCGATGATACGGTCATTAAATTTTTAGACAAAGAAGTAAAAGATGCAATCGATCGTTCTTTTACTATTTTAAAGACACGGATCGACCAGTTTGGTACTTCCCAGCCCAACATCCAACGACTACAAGGAACGAACCGAATCCAAATTGAAATCCCGGGAGCCGATAACCCTCAGCGCGTGCGCAAACTTTTGCAAGGGGTAGCCAGGTTAGAGTTCTGGGAAATCGTGGAGCCGTACGATCCTCAATTAAGTCAGTCGCTGATGGCCATCAACCAGCTTCTGATGAAAGACCAAGCCGCTAAAAAAATCGAAACCACAAAGGAAACGCCTACTAGTGAAAACAAAACGGAGTCTACCCTTGCCGATAAACTTGGTGCAAAATCTGACACCACCAATAAATCAGCTCTCGAAAAGCAATTAACGAGTGCCAATCCTCAAGACAGCACGTCAAGTTCATTGGATTCCCTCCGTTCGGCCACGGCTTCTCCTCTTTTCTCATTAAGTTCTCAGGGAGGTTCTTTCCTTTACCCGGTAAAAGATACTGCGCAGATTAATGCCATCTTCAAACGCGAAGACGTGAAGGCATTCCTGCCCCGCACGGTAGGAATGTTTTGGGATGTAAAATCGGATCCAGATGTAACCCCTGGCATAGAAGACATAAAATTGAATTTTGTGAATCTTGGCAGAAGCGGAAAACCGTTGCTCACCGGAGATGTGATCACAGATGCTCGTTCAGATTTTGACCAATTTGCACGGCCATCCGTGAGCATGAGCATGAACGCATCAGGCGCACGCACATGGGCTAAGGTTACCGCAGCCGCCTCAGCAAAACAACCCCAAGGCCGTATTGCTATTGTGCTTGACAATAATGTGTACACAGCACCAACTGTGCAAGGAGAAATCCCCAATGGAAATTCTCAGATCACCGGAAATTTCACTACAGAAGAAGCCAAGGATTTAGCCCTCGTGCTAAAAGCGGGTTCACTTCCAGCACCAACACGAATTGTTGAACAAGCTATTGTCGGCTCATCGCTGGGTCAGGTCGCCCAAGAGCAAGGCTTAATATCCATGGGCGCTGGTCTGGCCTTGATTGTTCTTTTTATGGTGGCTTATTATTCCAAAGGAGGATGGGTGGCCAACATCGCCTTGATGTTCAATATCTTTTTTATCCTTGGGATTTTAGCACAGCTAAATGCTGCCCTTACCCTGCCCGGTATTGCCGGTATCGTGTTGACCATGGCCATGGCCGTGGATGCGAACGTGGTAATCTATGAACGGATAAAGGAAGAGATGAAAATGGGAAGGAAACTTCGCGATGCCATTAAGAAAGGTTATGAACGCGCCTTCTCCACCATTTTCGATTCGAACTTAACCACCTTCCTCACGGGGATGTTCCTTTTCATTTTCGGACAAGGTCCATTGAAAGGATTTGCTATCGTGTTGATGATTGGTATTGTTACCTCTTTCTTCTCGGCTGTTTACATTTCGCGGGTCATCATTGAGTTTTTGGTTCGCAAAGGCGATGACACCAATTTTTCTTTTGAATCCCCCATCTCCAACCTGGTGCGCAAACGTGGCGAGTTCAATTTCATTGGAAACCGCTATAGGGCCTACGCTTTTTCCGGCTCAATTATGATTATCGGCTTTATCATTATTGCCTTTCAAGGGTTAAATCTGGGAGTTGATTTTAAAGGTGGAAGGTCTTACGTGGTCTCCTTTGATAAACCGGTGGTAGCTACCGATATAAAAGTTGCCCTGAGCCAAAGTTTTAAAAACTCCAGCACGGAAGTAAAGAACTATGGCAACGACAGAGACATGCAGGTAACCACCTCTTTTTTGATTGATAACGAATCGGACGATGCCGATGAAAAGGTGAAAATGGCGCTGATAAGTGCTGTTGAAAAATTCAGTGGGCTCAAACATTCGGAAAATGATGCGCAATTGGACGAACAGCATTTTACCATCTCAAAATCGCATAAAGTAGATCCCACCATTGCTGATGACATTAAATATTCAGCACTTAAAGCCAGTATTTATTCACTCATTGCAATTTTTATTTACATTTTGATCCGATTCAAAAAATGGCAGTTCAGCACAGGCGCAATTATTGCAACTGCACACGATGCACTTTTTGTGATCGCGGCTTTTGGTATCGCCCATGCTTTCGGTTTATCTTTTGAAATCGACCAGATTTTCGTGGCCGCCTTGCTTACGATTATCGGTTACTCCATCAACGATACGGTTATCATTTTCGACCGGATCAGGGAATACCTTGGCTTTGGTGCCAACCATGATCGCGAAAAAGTTTTCAACGATGCTATCAACAGCACGCTAAGCCGTACCTTAATTACCTCGGGAACAGTGCTTGTGGTGGTTATTGTGTTATTGATCTTTGGTGGTGAGGTGCTCCGTGGGTTCTCCTTCGCCTTAGTAATCGGTATGCTCATTGGAACCTACTCCTCCATCTTCATCGCTTCACCGGTGGTGTTGGATTTTGACAGGACTCCAAAAGCTAAAGGAGAAAAAGCCGATAAATCGCAGGCGAAAGCTATTGCCTGATTTTTTATAAGCTATTTTCATATGCCCTGCGCACTCAAAGTGCAGGGCATTTTTTTTGTCACTCCGGCTGCCATCACTAAGTAGTCATTCCGGCTGGGGCCTTCGAATGCTGGCATCCCGTTGATAGTGCTCCGTACATCGGGATGCCAGAACGCGTTTGAAGTTTGGTCTATACAAGAAGACCAAGTCACACGTCTGGCATGACAAAGTGGACTGCACGTGAGCAGGAGAATACAGTAACCAGAATTCAACAACCAATTCAACCAGTCAAACCCTTCATCACTGTCCGCAACTCGTTCAACATCATTGCGGTAGCGCCCCACACAACTTCCCCTTCAACAAGAAAATGCGGTGCGCGCATGGAATAAACTTTAGCCGCAAGAATTTCTTTGGTCTTCACAGCGTCATCAAGCAGCAGGTCATCAAGATTACAATTCAAAATTTTTTCCACCTCAGATTCCTGAGGCCTAAACGTTGGTTGCTTCAATGCATATGCAACCACAGGAACGATTATATAATTACTGGGAATTACAAAAAAATCGCTCAGCCTTCCGATGACTTTAACCTCCGTTGGTTGAATCCCTATTTCTTCTTGCCCCTCGCGCAAGGCAGTCTGTACATAGTCTTCTCCCCATTCGGCTTTGCCACCTGGCAAACTAATCTGCCCACCATGAGCACCCAAATAATCGGGTCGCTTTGTCAATGGGAATTTTATTTTTCCATTTTGCTCATAAAGCAAGATCAATACACTGCCGGGCTTTGGAGGAGCTTTGTGTTCAAATTTGGGAATAAGCGACCCGATCGGTGTAGCCCGCAATGGCTCATGGGCTACATTTCCAGGCAGTGGCTTCAATAATTTTTTCGCCAGATCATCGGCAAAAGCAACAAGGTCACCTATCGGCATGACTTGATCAAATCGGCTGTTACCATATTCTCTTCCAACACTTTGGATTTTTTAAAGGCCGCACAAGCCAATTCCACTTTTCCGTTATACTTGTAGGCCAAACCAAGGTAATAATGAATCCGATCCACAAAAGAATCCATCTTCAACGATTGCGCTAACATCCGCTCCGCTTGTGGAAAATCTTTTTTCTTTAAATAATAGATCCCTTTGTTGCGATAAGCCCAAGCGTTATCAGGATCATTGGCGATGCTCTCATTGATGTCTGCTTCAGCGCGCACTAAGTCATTCTGCAAAAGAAAAATATAACCTCTATTATTCACATAATAGGATTGATGAGGCGCGAGTCGAATGGCCTCATTGATATAATTCATCGCTTCTTTATAATGACCTTGTTCAGTTTCGATCAGCGACAAGGTGTTGTAAATGTTAGGTTCAAGATCATTGAGTTTGGCTACAGCCTGCAGTTCAGCCTTTGCCGTATCATATCGTTTAAGGTAATATTGAACGATGGCATGATTGACGGCCAATTCTTGCTGTTGCTTCTTATCCGCACCTGCCAACCGGGCTGCTGCTTCAAAGGCGTCAAGCGATTTTCTAAATTCCCTGAGACGGGTGTAGGTTAACCCTAGGGTAAAATAGGTTATTGAAGTATCCGGTTTCAAACCAATAACTTTTTTTAAATCACTCTCTGCCTTAAAATATTCCTTTAACTCATAAGCCGTGTTTGCACGATTAAGCAAGGCATTGATAAATTCTGGCCTGCACGACACTGCCTTCTCATAATTCTGCATCGCCTTTTCATAGTTCTTTTGACTGTAAAAAACGGTCCCCAGATTATTCCATGCCTCCGCAAAGCACGGCTCAAGCCGTATAGCCTCACCATAGTAGTAGGTAGCCTGTTGCCAATTTCTTTCTTTGGAAGCAATATTTCCTTCCAAAAGGAATTTCTGAATGCGCGCTTCCTTGCCCGTGCAGGCAGAAAGAACAATTGAAATAATAAAAAGCGGTATAATAATCTTCATAACTTGCATTTCGTTTGCAAAGATATGAGAATAACATCCTTCGTGGCGATCGCATTTATCTTTTGCCTGCCGAAGGCAACCGCTCAGGATACCAAAACGTTTCAACTCAAACCCATCCACAAGCAGGGCTGGAAATATTTTTACGGAGGCAAAAAAATGAATTCAGTTTATGCACTTCAAATCCCTCTTGAAGCTCTTGACAACACGGAAATCAACGAGCGGTTTCGGAAATTCAAAAAGTTACAGGTATTAGGGGGCTGGTCTACTTACCCGTGTTTGTCTATTAGTTTACCAACGGACATGGTTTTGGAGGTCGGGGTCACTATCGATCCCTGAACACGGAAGCAAGTACTTATCTGCTTTTAGTGGCTGGTGGCCTTGCCGGAAGCATTACTTTCACTGCGTTATCCCACCACCAAATGAATAAGGCAATTGATATTTATAATGTCCAGATTGCTAACAAAAGTTCGCTTGGGTTAAACATTTCTCCGCTACCAAGACAGAATATTCTAGGCCTTAGCTATCATTTCACTTTTTAATAAAGAAATTTTGATGGCAAATTTTGATTTGCGATAAATGTTCAATTACTTCGCAGCCTCATTACCATGAAAAACAGACAAAACAACCATCATCTGTACCACCATGCGCACCGCATTGTCGGCAGGTTAATGTTTTGATTTTTACCATAACGATAAATTCAAAAAAGGCTTGCCAAAATTAGGTAAGCCTTTTTTATTGCAGAAAACAGAAACCAACGTTTAAGAACACAAAAACAATGCTACGTATCGCGATTCAGAAATCAGGAAGACTCCAAGAAGATTCACTAAAACTTTTAAAGGAAAGCGGACTTCACTTTAACAACGGAAAGGATCAGTTAAAAGCGAAAGCCGATAATTTTCCGGTTGAACTTCTATTTCTGCGCGATGATGATATCCCGCAATATATTGAAGACCAGGTGGCCGATGCAGGCATTGTGGGTGAAAACATCCTGATAGAAAAAGAAAAAAAGAATGAACTCATCCGAAGATTGGATTTTGCCAAATGTCGATTGTCCATTGCTATTCCTCGTGCTGAAACTTATACGGGCTCAACGTGGCTTCAAGGAAAAAACATCGCTACCTCCTACCCTAACATTGTTAGAAAATTTTTGAAAACAAAAAATATAGAGGCTGGTATTCACGAAATCAGTGGATCCGTGGAGATCGCACCCGGAATTGGTTTGGCGGATGCTATCTGTGACATTGTAAGTTCGGGCAGCACACTATTAAGCAATGGGCTAAAAGAAGTTGAAACAGTTATGACCTCTGAAGCTGTGTTGATCGCCAGTCCGAATTTAGCCAGCGAAAAGAAAGCTGTCCTTAACGATTTATTGTTCCGAATCCAGTCCGTGCAGTCTGCTAAAAACAATAAATATATTTTAATGAATTGCCCCAACGAAGCCATCGAAAAAATAACCCAGATGATCCCCGGCATGAAAAGCCCTACCATTATGCCGTTGGGCAGGCCGGGCTGGTCTTCCTTGCACTCGGTAGTCAATGAAAATGATTTCTGGAAAAAAATCAATCAACTAAAATCGTATGGTGCTGAAGGGATCCTTGTCATTCCCATAGAGAAGATGATTGTATAAATCTAAACACCAATGATTCAATATTTGACATGCCAATTAATCTGCTAATCGAAGGACTATGAAAATTGTTACCAACCCTGTAAAAAGTTCCTGGCCTAACTTATGTAGGCGCCCTGAAATGCAATTGGAGTTTCTGGAGAGTTCGGTAAAAAATATCTTATCGAGGGTGAAAACTTCAGGCGATGAAGCGTTGCGCGAACTCACCTTTCAATTCGATAAAATAAAATTGGGTGAATTGCGCGTTTCAGAAAGTGAAATTCGGGAGGCCACCAATCTCGTACCGAAAGACCTGGCCAATGCAATTGAGGCGGCTGCTAAAAATATTGAAACCTTTCATGCTGCGCAGAAAAGGGAAATCATGAAGATTGAAACAATGCCTGGCGTTGTCTGTTGGAGAAAGGCGGAGCCGATTCAAAAGGTCGGGATATATATTCCCGGTGGATCCGCTCCCTTATTTTCAACGGTATTAATGCTTGGCATTCCGGCAAAACTTGCAGGATGTGACCAGGTTGTCTTGTGTACACCCCCTGACCTAGAAGGAAAAATAAACCCTGCCATCCTGTTCGCTGCCAACCTGGTGGGCATTAAAATCATTTTTAAAGTAGGAGGAGCCCAGGCGATTGCTGCGATGGCCTACGGCACGGAAAGCATCCCGTCTGCTTATAAAATTTTTGGCCCCGGCAATCAATACGTAACGAAAGCCAAGCAGCTTGTAAATCTGGAAGGCACTGCCATAGACATGCCGGCAGGCCCTTCGGAAGTCCTTGTCTTTGTTGATGAAAACGCGAATCCCTCTTTTGTCGCTGCTGACCTGCTTTCACAAGCTGAACATGGAGCCGATAGCCAGGTGATCTTGGTAACTTCAAAAGCACAAACCGCCCAGTCTATTTTAGCCCAACAAGAAATTCAAATCGAAAAATTACCAAGAAAAGAAATAGCAAGAGAAGCACTGGCCAACAGCAGGGCGATAATTCTGGAAAAGGAAGAAGCGATCGAATTCATCAACGAGTATGCGCCCGAACATCTTATCATCAACACGACAGATTGCGATGACTTGGTTGGGGAAATAAAGAATGCAGGTTCGATTTTTTTAGGTCCGTACACACCTGAATCAGCGGGTGACTATGCTTCAGGAACTAATCATACTTTACCAACTAATGGTTTCGCTAAAAGTTATGGAGGCGTATCACTGGAAAGCTTTCTGAAATACATTACCGTTCAAAAGATCTCAAAAGAGGGAATAAAAAATATCGGCCCGGTGGTAGAATTAATGGCTGAAGCCGAACAGCTACGCGGACACACGGAAGCCGTGCGCATAAGAAATAATTAGTCATTTGGATTATGGACATAAGTAAACTGGTAAGAAAAAACATCCTACAAGTAAAGCCTTATTCGTCCGCGCGCGATGAATTTGAAGGCGAGGCTTCTCTATTTTTAGATGCTAACGAAAACCCATACCCTACTGATTTTAATCGCTATCCCGATCCACATCAAAAAGAATTAAAAAAGAAAATTTCCGAAATCAAAAATATAGGCGAACAACAAATATTTTTAGGTAATGGAAGTGATGAACCGATCGATCTTTTGTTCCGTGTCTTTTGCGAACCGGGTGTCGATGAAGTGCTCATTCCTCAACCTACCTATGGAATGTATGCGGTAAGTGCTTCCATTAACAACATCCTAATAAAGGCAATCAACTTAACAGAGAACTTTGATCTTGACGTAGAACGAACGCTCGCTGCCGTGACCGCCCAAACTAAAATCATTTTTCTCTGTAGCCCCAATAATCCCTCGGGAAATTTGCTGAGCACAAGCCGTGTCAACCTAGTCCTTGAAAAATTTGATGGAATAGTAGTCGTAGATGAAGCTTATATCGATTTTACGGAGCAAAAAAGTTATTTGTCACAGTTAGACAGGTATCCAAATCTTGTTGTCCTTCAAACGCTATCAAAAGCCTGGGGCTTGGCCGGTATTCGACTGGGCATGTGCTTTGCCAGCGCAACCATCATCGCGGTGCTTAACAAAATCAAGCCGCCTTATAATATAAGTTCATTGGCGCAAAATGTGGCCCTAGAAACGCTTAATCGCGAAGACATAAAAATCAAAAGAGTAAATCAAATTATAGCCGAGCGAAAATCACTTGAAACCAATCTCTCGAAAATAAAATTAGTTGAGCAGGTATATCCCTCCGATGCGAATTTCCTTTTAGTACGTATTAAAAACGCTAAGCAAGTCTATTCCGAGCTGCTAAAAAAAGGAATTGTGGTTCGTGATCGATCATCTGTTATCTTATGCAATGACTGTTTGCGTATCACGATCGGTACGCCAGAAGAAAATCAACTTTTAGTGAATGAATTAAAAAAGTTATGAAGAAAGTTCTTTTTATAGACCGTGATGGAACGTTGAATGTTGAGTCTGCCGAAGACCCTCAAATCGACAGCCTCGAAAAGTTGGAATTCATACCCGGTGTATTCACCTGGCTGGGGAAAATTGTCCGTGAATCGGATTACGAACTTGTCATGGTGACTAACCAAGATGGCCTCGGAACTAAATCCTTTCCTGAAGAAACATTTTGGCCCGTTCAAAATAGGGTCATAAAAACATTTGAGGGTGAAGGGATAAAGTTCCACAATATATGTGTCGACCGCTCTTTGGCAGAGGAAAACAAACCCACGAGGAAACCGGGAACAGGGATGCTTACGCAATACCAGACGGGCGAATACGATCTTAAAAATTCCTTTGTGATTGGCGATCGTCTCACCGATATCCAATTAGCTAAAAATTTAGGCGCTAAGGGAATCTTGTTCACTAGCCGAATTTCAAGAGAAGAGGTTGAACAAAAAGGCCTACTTGAAACTTGCTCACTTATAACAGAATCTTGGGAGAAAGTTTATGAGACCGTGCGCCCCAAACGTATTGCGTCTACCTCACGGGCCACCAAGGAAACGAACATTTCAATCGAGATTAATCTTGATGGAACTGGCAAAGCCGACATTCAAACCGGGCTTGCTTTTTTTGACCACATGCTAGAGCAAATCGCCAGACATGGTCAACTTGATTTGAACATAACTGCGAAAGGCGATCTTCAGATAGACGAGCATCACACCATCGAAGATACTGCGTTAACACTGGGAGAAGCTTTTGCAAAAGCCCTTGGCGACAAAAGAGGAATAGCACGCTACGGTTTTTGTCTGCCAATGGACGATTGCCTGGCACAGGTAGCACTTGACTTTGGCGGGAGGGCTTGGTTGGTATGGGAAGCCGAATTTAGAAGAGAAAAAATTGGTGAAATGCCTACCGAGATGTTCTATCATTTTTTTAAATCGTTCAGCGATGCGGCTAAATGTAATTTGAACATCAAAGCGGAAGGGACAAACGAGCATCATAAAATTGAAGCTATTTTTAAAGCCTTTGCGAAGGCGATAAAAATGGCTGTAAAAAAAGACGGAAATGAATTACCCAGTACAAAAGGAACACTTTAATAATTCAAAATTATAAATTACTAATTCAAAATTGGTAAAGTGAAAATTGTCGTGATAAAATATAATGCCGGAAACATTCGATCGGTGGCCTTTGCCTTGGAACGATTGTCTGTCGATTTTGAAATCACCGATGAGGTAGAGAAAATTCAGAAAGCCGATAAAGTAATCTTTCCTGGCGTGGGCGAAGCCAGCAGCACGATGCGTTATTTGAAGGAGCGGAAATTAGATCAAGTAATCATTGGTTTAACACAGCCTGTATTAGGAATATGTTTGGGAATGCAATTGATGTGCGCACATTCTGACGAAAATAATACAGCGTGTATGGCAATTTTTGATGAGACCGTTAAACGCTTCAATGCAGACACTGCTCACAAGGTGCCCCATATTGGGTGGAATTCGCTAATTGATACGCGCGATTGGATAGAAGGCGGCCTGAACGATCAGTTTGTCTATTTCGTTCACAGTTATTATGTACCCGTTAATGAATTTACATCAGCCGTTACGGATTACACTGAACCTTTTAGCGCAGCCATGAGAAAAAATAATTTCTATGCCGTTCAGTTTCATCCAGAAAAATCGGCAAAAATCGGAGAACAAGTTTTGTTAAATTTCCTAAATCGAGCTTAAAATGCCAGGACTAAAAATCATTCCAGCAATTGATATTATAGACGGAAAATGTGTGCGGCTATCCCAAGGTGATTTTGGGCATATGAAAATATATCGCGAAAATCCGATAGACGTAGCACTGGAATTTCAGGATGCCGATCTCGAATACCTTCATCTGGTTGATCTGGACGGAGCAAAAAAAGGAAAAGTAGTAAACTGGAAAGTCATCGAAGACATTCAGGGCAAAACTGCATTGACCGTTGACTTTGGCGGTGGGGTTTCTGAGGATGAAGAAGTTGAATATCTTTTGGAATTGGGCATCAATCAAATTAACATAGGAAGCCTGGCCATTAAAGAACCCGATAAATTGACACACTGGTTCGAGAAGTTTAACGCAGAGAACTTTATATTGAGCGCGGATGTAAAAAATGAAAACGTAATGATCAGTGGATGGCTTGAGTCAGCCAACTACCGGGTACTTGATCTTACCGATCAATTTATTGAACGCGGTTTGGAGTACCTGACCTGCACCGATATTGGTTCTGACGGTATGTTAAGCGGCCCGAATTTCGATCTCTACAAAAAACTAAAAGAACGCTTCCCTCATCTAAAAATTAATGCCAGCGGAGGCATTTCTTCGCTCCAAGATTTAGAAAGACTCAAGGAACTTGATCTTCACGGAGCCATTATTGGAAAAGCCATCTATGAGGGCAGAATTAGTTTGGCAGAATTAAAAAAAATGGCGAATCATCCGCTTGACGGATTCTAACAAAAGGACCTTGCTATGCTAACCAAACGAATCATCCCCTGCCTTGACATAAAAGACGGACGCACAGTAAAAGGGATCAACTTTATTGACCTCCGCGATGCCGGTGATCCGGTGGAGCTCGCTGCTGCGTATGCAGATCAAGGTGCAGATGAATTGGTATTTCTTGATATTTCTGCCACCAATGAAAAAAGGAAAACGTTTGCCGACCTCGTAAAGAAAATTGCCGCACGGATCAACATTCCTTTTACCGTAGGGGGAGGCATCAATTCCGTAGAAGACGTTGCGCCCTTGTTGGAATCCGGGGCAGATAAGGTGAGTATTAATTCTGCGGCTGTTAAAAATCCCGAACTTATTGATGCATTATCCCAGGCATTTGGTTCGCAGTTCATCGTACTAGCTATCGATGCCGGCAAGCAGGAAAATCAATGGGCTGTACGCACACACGGTGGCAAGCTTCCCTCCGACAAGAAATTATTTTCATGGGCGAAAGAAGGGCAAGAGCGAGGAGCGGGGGAAATTTTGTTCACAAGCATGGACAATGATGGCACCAAAAATGGATTTGCCATTGATCCGCTTCAAAAATTAAATGAACTTCTTACCATTCCCATAATCGCTTCTGGTGGCGCGGGCAATTCATTTCACTTCGCTGAAGCATTTACGTTGGGCAAGGCCGATGCTGCACTGGCCGCCAGTGTATTTCATTTTGGCGAAATTGGCATTCCTCAATTAAAATTATTTTTAAAAAATCATCACGTGCCGGTAAGGCTTTGAATTATGGATATCTCAAAATTAGATTTTAAAAAATCGGACGGGTTAATTCCCTGCGTTGTGCAAGACGCCAATACCAGGAACGTACTAATGCTGGGCTACATGAACGAGGAGGCCCTTCGAAAAACCATCGCTGAAAAAAAACTAACATTCTTCAGCCGAAGTAAAAACCGTTTGTGGACGAAAGGGGAGACTTCTGGAAACACTTTAAATCTCGTTTCCATTGAACAAGATTGCGATAACGACACTTTGCTAATTCAAGCGCAACCTTCTGGCCCGGTTTGCCACACAGGTAATGCCACTTGTTTTACAGAAAAGAATGAACCGACCGGACTGTTTTTCTTAGAACAAATAATTCATGATCGGAAAAAAAATCCTGAACCTGGTTCGTACACCAATTCACTTTTAGATGCCGGAATTAATAAGGTGGCACAGAAAGTAGGTGAAGAGGCTGTCGAATTGGTAATTGAAGCCAAAGACAATAACTCGCTACTGTTTTTGAATGAAGCGGCTGACCTAATGTATCACTACTTGGTATTACTTACCGTCAAAGGCCACACCTTAGAGGAGGTCGTGACCATCCTTAAGCAACGCCATTCCAAGAAGTAAGAGGCCTCGTATTCCCAACCAACTATTTTTGTGCGATCTGGAGCTTGGGATAAAGTTTGGCAAACGTTAGCGTATACGTGTAGGTAGTTCCGCCTTTTGTCTCCGTTCGGATGCCCTCAAGGATATCTTTTTCACGATCGTAGGTAAACGCATACATCAACACCTGACCTTTTGGTTCGAAATGTTTTAACACCAATACGTTTCCCTCCGACAAGGTCGTAAATTCACCCCGGATTGGATAGGATGGCAAGTAATTCTTGTCGATGGGTATTTCAATGTATTCTCGATTGTTCTTGGCATTGTCGTGAATGATTGCCACTTGGGCATAGTGTTCTTTTTGGTCAACAGTCTTTTCTTTTTCTACTGAAGAAAATAATCCCTTACTCTTTTTTACGATAAGGCTTGAAACGGAGTAAATCCCTTCAATGTTACCTTCTGTTGGTTTTTCTTTGACCATGTATTTTTTCATCAGTTCGGAAAAGTTGATCTGTTCATAAGGTTTCATGGCCCGCTGATGGTTCGCGATAAAATATTTATCAAACGAACAGGCACTGCACAAAAGGATAACTATCGAAATAAAGATGGTCTTCATAAATTCATTCAAACGTAGGCGATTAGAAAACGATGTCCTCATAAACACCACCTATCCGTTTCCGACAAGAAAGGCATTCCCGCAAGGCCGATGGCTTGAACAGGGATTTACCTAACAGCATCCGAACACATTCTTGAATTCCTTCGGTAATACTGGGATGAGGGTGAACACACTCGGCCAATTCTTCAATCCCTTTGTCCATCGAAATCAAAACCGCAACCGCCTGAATAGCACTACTGGCATTATTTCCAACTACCTTCATGCCCAGAATTTTCATGGCCTCGTCATTGGTAACTAAAAGCTTGATAAACCCTTGTGTATTTCTTTTCGCTATAGCACGGGGGATGGTGTTGTATTCAACGGTCACCACCTTATAATCAATCTTCTGCTCCTCTGCTTGAGTTTCATTAAGACCTACGCCTGCCACTTCGGGGTTCAAAAACATAATGGTGCTAATGTTTTCATAAACCAATTTACGTAAGGGCTTGCCGAAAATTCGCTCTACTGCATAACGCCCTTCCAACTCACCTACATTGACCAATGAAATATCGGCTGTTAAATCGCCTACGGCATACACATTCGGAACGTTGGTTTGCGTATCGTTATTATCAATTCCGCGCTTGGAAATATCAATTCCTACTTTGTCATCCCACAAATCTTCGAGGTTAGCAATCCTCCCCACAGAGACCAAGGCCTTTTCAACATTAAAAGTTTCGCGGCTTCCATCCGTATATTCGAGCTCATACTCAACGCGGTTGTTGATTGTTTTCATACCAATCAACCTTGAATTCCTATGTATAAGCACGCCATTGTTCTCCATGTTACGCTCTATGATACTGACCACATCCGCATCTTCAAAAGGCAAAATACGTTCGCCTTTATCAATCAGGTGTACTTTAGTTCGGCCAAACCCTGAAAATATGGTAGCAAATTCGCAACCGATTACCCCTGCCCCTACAATGACCATGCTTTCAGGAAAGTCTTCCATGTTTTCAATTCCATCGCTGGTCATAACTATTTTTTCATCGATAGGAAGTTCAGGCAGATAACGCGGTCGGCTTCCCGTAGCGAGGATAATATTTTCAGCCCAAACAGTTTCTATCTGGGCACCCTGCACAATCTCTATTTCATTTTTATTTTTCAACCGAGCTGTTCCGGATTTGAACTGAAGTAAATGCGAATAATTTGAGCGTTTAAGCTTATCCATGTGTTCTTCTAACATGGACTTTCGTTCCTGCACCGCTTTTCGCACCTCATTCTGGATTTCCTTATAGTTAACAGCCGGCTCCTTAATGTTGTATCTTTTTAGGCTTTTCCTAAAGGCTGAGGCCTCGCGGGAGAGCTCCCACCATGTTTTAGATGAAAGAGCTCCATTCGTAACTCCAGCACCGCCCACTTTTGCTCGCTCGATTAAAAGCGTGCGCTTCTTAAAGTCGATTGCGCGCATCGCAGCCGCATAACCGGAAGGGCCAGCCCCAATAACAACCAGATCAAAACGTTCCATAGACAAGTTTTTCGTAAATTTTGAGATATTTGTCTCAATATAAAAAAGCTAACCTTAATTTCCTGAAAACTTTTCTTCTCAATATTCTTCAAACTGGGGCTTCTAAAGAGCAGTCTGAGATTTTCAATCGAAACCTTACGCTAACAAATCTTATTTCGATCCTCCTTTTCCTAGTTACGCTTATTCTTGCCCTAGTGCACCTTGCTTATAACATTTATTCCGTATTGGTAATGACAGCAGGCATTCTTTATCTTATTCCGATTCTTTTGAATAAGTTTGGAAGGACTCTAACAAGCCGATGGCTTACGTGCTCCCTAACGCCACTTTCCATCGTAGCACTTTCCATATTAAACAAAAAATTATTCCCAGAGACTATACAACTTTTTCATTACATCGATGTGCGTTTCCTCCTTATTGGTAGTATGGTTATTCCGCTGTTGACCGTGCAAATGAAAGAAAAGGTTTTGATGGCTTCTACCGTTTCAATTAGTGCCCTTTTGCTGTTATTTGTGGATCCGCTCTTTAACTTGATGGGAGTCGGTTATTTTGATCTGGTTCACAGCAACCGCCCTTACTATTTCACGGTCAATTTTTACAGCATCACCACCTACCTGTTTATGCTGTTTAGTCTGTTGTTTGAAAAAAGGCTAAGCACCAAAGTGCAAGAATCAAATGAAGTTCTTATCTCCTTTTTGAACAAAGCCAATCGAGACTTAGAGGTGCAAAAACGAGAAGCCGGAGAGCGAAATAATGAAATCGTTGCACAAGCTGAGGAGCTTATTGCCAATCAAGAACAACTGCTTAAGGCCAAAGCAATAATTGAGAAGCAAAGTGAGAAGCTTCTAATGATCCAGTCTGGATTGCGCACGGAACTCGTGGAGCGAAACAAGGATCTTAAGTTGGCCAACGAGGAACTGATGATTTCCAACCAAGAATTGCAGCAATTTTCTTATTCCATCTCCCATAATTTACGCGGTCCTTTAGCCCGATTATTAGGTCTTACCAACCTCATGGAGATAGACTTGAAACCGCTCACTGGCAATCAACTGGATCTGGTAAAACTAGTTTCGCAGGCGGCCAAAGAATTAGATGAAGTCATTCGCGATCTCGGCAAAATAATCGACATGCGAAATAACGTTTCTCGCATCCGTGAAAAAATTTACTTTCAGGAAGAATGGAGTATGGTAATGAGGAGCCTTTCCACATTTATTCAGCCAGAAATGATTATTGAAACCGATTTCAGGGAAGCGGCTACCTTGTACACGGTTCGCCCAATTCTTACGAGTATCTTCTATAACCTAGCCTCCAATGCGATTAAATATCGGTCTCCGCAAAGGGCACTTAAACTCAAAATAAAAACAAAAATAAACGAAGACAAGTCAGTCCTACTCGAAGTTTCCGATAATGGACTAGGCATGAACCTCGATCAATTTGGAAGAAGCATGTTTGGGTTATACAAACGATTTCACACACATACAGACGGCAAAGGATTGGGATTGTACTTGGTGAAACTTCAAATCGAATCATTGGGTGGGACTATTCAAGTGACGAGTGAATTAAATGCCGGAACCACCTTTTTCGTCCGCTTCAAACCCGTTGAAGTGGAAGGCCAAATCGTATTTAAAAGTGAGTTTGGAGAAGTATTTTATAATGCACGCACCAATTGCCTTGGAATCATCTGGAAAAAACAGGTGACCAGTGAAGAATATCGCTTGATCTTTAGCAAGTCAATCGAAATGGTAAGACTTTACCACACTCCTTTTTGGCTTTCAGATTTAACCAAACAGGGAACAATCCCGGTTGACGATCAAATATGGATGGTCAACACGATTCTTCCAGAAGCCATTCGGCAAGGGCTTCGCAAAATTGCGAACATTTATCATGCATCGCAACGAAATGAGGAATACAGAAATCGCGTTAAGGAAGTGGTTGTTAAACGGGGTGCCGAAATACAATTCTTCACTGACAGAAAAGTAGCCGAAGCCTGGATTGATGATACCATCCGACCAGCCCAACCAATATAAATCTTGATGGAAACATTAATCGACCTTGACAAAAAAATATTCCTTTTTTTAAATGGAATGCATAGTCCGATAGTTGACCAGGTCATGTATTACGCATCTGAGACTTTACTTTGGATGCCGCTCTTTTTGTTTCTATTTTTTTTGATCTTTAAAGATTACAAAAAAAATGGATGGTATATTCTTTTAGGCGCGGCCCTGACAATTCTGCTCGCTGATCAGATTACAACTTCCTTCATGAAACCATTTTTTGCGCGCCCTCGACCCTCTCATGAACCAACTTTGCAGGGCGTGGTTCATATAGTGAACGGTTATGCGGGTGGCTTGTATGGGTTCGCATCGAGCCATGCCGCCAATACTTTTGGCATGGCGCTATTTATCTGGCTTACCTTAAAGCAATACCACGAAAGAACCTCTTTGATATTCTTGTGGGCTGCCCTAATGACCTATACTCGGATCTATCTGGGTGTACATTACCCTGGAGATATTCTCGTTGGCGCAGGAGTTGGGCTGTTGGCTGGATGGATAGGTTTTAAAATTTCGAGATGGCTATTAAACCGTTTCGGAAACGCACCAGCTACCGAAACTTGATTTGTTGTGCAATCGTGTTCACCCACACAAGCGTACATTTTTCCGGAAAGATGGAGGCCGTCTGCGGCTACCAATTCGCGTTTGAAAAATCCCACCAGTCTTGATGTTTAGGTGATGTTAATATCAGTACTTAATACTGGTCAGCAGTTACGTTATTCGCTTTATTGAACAGATCAACTTACTGACTTCAGAAAAGATTTGCCTTTCTCTTGCTGGTATTATTTATAGACCAGCAATTTTTTAGATACTAAGAGCCCCTCAAAAATGTAATTGTCATTGGTAACGAAGTGAAGCAATCCCCAATTCGGAGCTTGAACAGCAGATTGTTCGGTTGTTCCACCCTTACAATGACGTTTTTCTACTTTGAAATTGACTAAATGGCCTTTCCAGAATCAAATTGATTATAATACTCTAATAATTTGGGCAAGAAAGAACAGGAAATGGTAGTGGTCACCAATATGGGTGTGCCCACGGGCCGCAGGCTGCCTCATGCCCTTCGAAAGTGGCATCAGCAAAAATATAGTACTTGGAGGAGAATGGTTTTTAATATTCTATTATCTATTAGTTTTGTGTTTCACTCTGTCTATTTTGAATCAATGAAAAAAATCGCTCCATTCGTTTTAATTATCGTTACCCTGTTAATCTGGTCATGCAGTTCCAAACCTAAAACCCTTTTCCAACTAATTCCCGCTGATCAATCGGGAATTTCATTTGAAAATATAATCGTTGAAACGGATAGCTTCAATATCCTCACTTATGAATATATCTATAATGGCGGAGGAGTCGGTGTAGGTGATTTTAACAATGACGGCCTTCAGGATTTATTTTTCTGCGGCAACATGGTGCCTAACCAGTTATACCTAAACCAGGGAGGCTTAAAATTTAAAGATGTAACCGAAAAAGCAAGCGTCAATGTCTCCGGTAAATGGAATTCAGGTGTTGCTGTGGTGGACATTAACAATGATGGATGGATGGACATCTATGTTGCGGCTACGCTTAGAAAAGATTCGGCTTCGAGACGCAACATGCTCTTCATCAACAAGGGCTTGAATGCGGAAGGCATTCCTGTCTTCGAAGATCAAGCAGCCGCCTATAAGGTTGGCTATGGCGGTTATAGCGTGATGAGTGCTTTTTTGGATTATGATCGCGATGGCGATTTGGATTTATATATTCTCACCAATGTAAAGATCAACAACAAACCCACCACCTATCGCGAAAAAATTATGGACGGGTCTTCGCCTAACAATGATAAACTATATAGGAATAACGGTGACGGCACTTTTTCTGACGTAACCCAGATGGCCGGAATTAAGGAAGAAGGCTTTGGCCTTGGGCTAGCGATCTCTGATTTTAATAAAGATGGTTGGCCGGACATCTACGTTTCGAATGATTATCTCTCCAACGATATTTTGTACCTCAATCACCGCGATGGCACATTCGTAAACGAAACGGAAAGATTTTTGCCTCATCAAAGTCAATTTTCGATGGGCAATGATGCAGCCGATTTTAACAACGATGTTTTACCCGATGTGATCACGTTGGATATGCTTCCGGAAAATAATTTCAGGAAGAAAACCACAATTAATAACAAAAGTTATCAAACCTATATCAACAACGATCGGTTTCATTATCAATATCAATATGTCCGCAATATGCTTCAGGCAAACAACGGATTGGATAAAGGGATTCATTTCAGCGACATTGGTCAGATGGCGGGTATTTATCAGACCGAATGGAGTTGGTCTCCACTGCTGGCCGACTTTGACAACGATGGATGGAAAGACCTCTTGATCACGAATGGATTTCCAAAAGATGTAACCGACAAGGATTTTGCGAATTATCGAAATGAGGTAGGGAGAATTGCCACCACACGAATGTTGCTGGACTCAATACCTATTGTGAAGATCCCGCATTTTGGATTTAAAAATAATAAAGACTTGACGTTCTCAGATGTAAGCGAAGAATGGGGTTTAAATGTGGCTTCCTTCTCCAATGCAGCCGCCTTCGCGGATTTTGATAACGATGGTGATTTGGATTATGTAGTAAGTAATATCAACGATCCAGTTTTTTTGTTTGAGAATCGGCTCAATAATGAAGAAGGTAAAGTGGAAAAATTTTCCTATTTGAATATTAAATTTAAGGGAAGCCCGAACAACCGGAATGGCATCGGAGCACAGGTAACGTTATCAGCTAACGGAAACCTGCAATACATAGAGAATACGGTTTATCGCGGTTTTCTTTCTTCCGTAGAAAATAATCTTCACTTTGGTTTAGGAGCTACTAAAAAAATTGATTCCCTTTTAGTAGAATGGCCTGACGGAAAAACACAAGTGATCAAAGTGCCAACTTTAAATCAGTTGTTAGCGGTTGATTATGAAAAGGCTGAACCAAAGTCAATTCAATGGCAAGTACCGCGCATTAGTAAGCCACTCTTTACAGAATTGAAAAACAAAAATTCAATTCCCTTTAAACATACCGAGGCCGACTTGATTGATTTTAACCATCAACGAACGATTCCCCATAAACTTTCTCAAAATGGCCCGGGTATTGCCGTAGGCGATGTCGATAAGGACGGGTTTGAAGATGTCGTTATAGGCGCATCGGCTGCTCATCCAACCCTACTCGTTAAACAAAAGAACGATGGCACTTTTAACTCCCCTACCCCCATTGGATCTTTTGTAAAACCGCAAGAGGATACAGGCTTGCTATTATTTGATTCCGATGGCGATGGCGATCTTGATTTATTGGAAGTGAGCGGGGGCGCCATTTTCAATCCTGCACCAGAATGCTATTTGATACGGATGTATTTGAATGATGGAAAAGGAAGCTATGCATTAAGTAAAGCATCGTTGCCGAAAATAGAAACGATTGGTTCTTGTGCGCGTGCGGCAGATTTTGATGGCGATGGCGACCTTGATCTTTTTATCGGTGGCAGAGTTTCAACTACGGGCTATCCGTTGCCAGGGAAAAGCATGATTTTGAAAAATGACCATGGCGTATTTACAGACGTGACAGAATCTGTGGCAAAGGGGCTCGCTAATATAGGAATGGTGACCGATGCACTTTGGACTGATGTTGACAACGATGGAAAAGTTGATCTGATGGTGGTAGGCGAATTCATGGCAATCACCTGCTATAAAAACTCAGGAAAGGATTTTGAGAAGCTTGAAAAAACTGGAATTGAAAATGAGAAAGGCTGGTGGAATAGTATTGTTGGTGGAGACTTTGATGCCGATGGAGATACGGATTATATCGTAGGAAACCTTGGACTGAACAACAGCTATCAGGTCAACGATGAATGTCCGCTTACAGTTTTTGCCAAAGACTTTGACGGCAATGGGAGTATCGATCCAATCCTTGCCTGTTATATGAAAACCTCGATGAAAGATCCAGAAAAGAAATTGTTTCCTGTTCATTTCTGGGATGAACTCAACACACAAAGCCCGCTATTCAGAAGAAAATTTCAGAAGTTTAGGGATTACGGAAAAGCGAGCATAGATGAATTGCTCACACCCGAGGAAAAGAAAGGTGCGTTGGTAATGCAAGCGAATAATTTAAAAACGGCTTTCTTGGAGAACCTTGGCCATGGAAAGTTTAAACTAAAGTCTTTGCCCGCGCTTGTTCAGGTTGCTCCTGTCAATGGCATGGTGGTTAGCGATTTTAATGCCGATGGAAATTTAGATGTAGCGATGGTGGGAAATAATTTCTCCAACGAAGTTTTTGTTGGCCGGTATGATGCCTTCACGGGCTTAGTACTTTTAGGAAATGGCAAAGGTGAATTTCAGGTTTTAAAAGCCTCTGAAAGCGATTTTTATGTGCCCGGAGATGCGAAGGGATTAGCCTCCATTATTGTAGGTGGCAAGCAAGCTTTATTCGCCACACAAAACCGTGACAGTTTAAAATGTTTCATCACGAAAGGCAATTCAGTTGAAAAATACTTTACACCAGCGCCACTCGATTTTTTCGGTGAGCTTGATCTGGGCAATAACCGAAAGCAGAAGATAGAGTTTTACTACGGGTCAGGTTATTTGTCACAATCCTCACGCAAGACTTTATTGGGAAAATCACCCAAAGGGTTGAAAGTGTATGATTATTCAGGGAAAGATAGGGCGATTAAGTTCGTTGAGTGAAGTAGCTTCCATCAAATGGAGTCATTCCGGCTGTGAGGCCTCCGAATGCCGGAATCCCGTTGGCGGTACTCCTTACTGCGGGATGCTGAAAGTAATTGGAGTTTAGACAGAATCAAAATAACGAGCCCCACGTTAAGCATGACAGCGTTCAACGTAATTTATTTTTGAGTACGAGCAAGGATGTGGGGTGCGCTATCCATTTGGATGATCCTTCATAACCCTCTGGCTTAAAGTCAAGGGCGCCTAATAAAATGTCCAGATCTCCATCTTTGTCGATGTCAGCAGCATCCATCACAAGCCATCGGCCTGATGTACTTTCTGGGGTGACAAAAGGGAGATACTTGCCATCACGGTTCTCAAAATAGATAAAGCTTTGCTCCGGATTCTTATTGAAATCCGGAAAGAAAGAAATGGCTGCGATGTCCAAGTCACCATCCTGATCAAAGTCGCGGGCCACTGCCCAAGAGGCTCCATACATCGGATAAAACCAAGATTCTTTAAATTGCTGATGTCCGTCATTTAGAAAGATTCGTACCCCATGATAGGGTTTTAAGATCATTGAAAAATCGGAGTTGTCGCCATTGGTATACAGTATGTCAAAAAAACCATCTTTGTTGAAGTCGGCAATTTCAAAATAGCTGGAACCATACACCGCAGGAAATCGCAATAAAGTTACAGGACTGAAATCAAAATTCCCTTTGTTTACGTACAAGTTGATGCGTTCATCTCCTTGCGTCATCAGAGCGATGATGTCTTTTTTTCCATCGCCATTACAATCCCGTAAAATTATTTTCCTCGCTCCCGGAGAAGGTTCAATGGTGTGGGCATTGAATTTTCCATTGCCAAGGTTTTCGAAAAGCTCCAGTTTGCCAGTATAATTCCCAAACTCACAGATTAAATAGTCGTCCAAATGATCTCCGTTCAGATCCGCCTTTTCAAAGTAAACGGGTCGTTTTAAGGAATCAATAATCGTTTTTGTGTTTCGCGTCTCCAAGGTAAGGTCAACCAATTTCCCATTAGTATTATCGTTTGGATCCATCATTCCCATCTCCAGGCACAATAAATTAGTTCCAAGAGAATGCGAAGCGGATGGTGGACTATCAAGTAGATACTTTTCTTTAATTGAAAAATCAGAATTCAGTAAAAGTAAGGATCGATCGCGACCGCCCACATAAATCGTTCCGCTCGAATCAGCATTTAGCATGGAGATGAGCGGCAATCTTTTGGTTAATTCAATTTGATTGACCTCAAATTGAATTAATGGTGAGGGGAGAATCTTGTCCGGTCTTTTCAGTGAGTCGGGTGCAGCCGATAAAAAATAGTTAGTAATCAATTCAAAATCAGTTTTACTCAAAAGGGGCTGACTTGGAATCGTAATTAAGGCGGATGTCAGATCATCAAATGTTTTTTTAGCAGTTGCTGAGCTAGACAGCCCCATCCGAAATGCCATTTCAGGAAGGATCGATTTTTCCCAAGTACTTTTGTCCAGCAATTCGGGTGAGGTGAATTGATGACAGCCAGCACAGTATATTTTTGCTAATTGCTCTCCTTTTTCTACATCACTCTTGCAGCCTACCAAAAAGGCAATGCCCAAGCATACTATTAGTCTATTCCTCATTCCATTAGTTTCATTTTTCAATTTAACTCAATTCCACAATAAATTACCAATCGAAAATAACGGGTTATTTCGTTACCTGTATAGTTGACATGGTTGATCCAAATTCTCCTTCTTCGGATAGTGCTTGCAAAACAATTCGGTACGTCCCCGACAAATCGGAAGAATAGAATGTCAAATGACTTTTCCCATTGTTGTCACTCTTTACTGAAGAAGACCAGAAAAGCAAGTCTCGCCTGTCTGGAATCCTACTATCCTGCTCCGCTTTGGTTTCATAGAGTGGGCTAAAGAATTCCCTCTCAGGTTGCATGCCCTCCACTTGAAGGACGGATGCAAAATCGGGTGTATAATCCAAAAGGTCACCATGATAAGTCGTGCAATTTACCAATCCATCAAAAGTGAGGTGACCAAGGTAATATTGTTTAGTCATGACATCAATTTTTTGGATTTTATGAGGATCATAAGCCATGAGCTTGTTAAGATTAAAAATGGGCGCCCCATCAATCATGACCAAGGGATTGTCTCTAAAGAGTGTATTGTTGGCCCGATCGAGCGTCATAAAATGAAATCGATCGCCTCTTTTTCTTACCATGATGCCCTTGATGTACTCCCGAAACACTTCTTCCGTGGTGGGAAACCGAGTATAGTCGTCAAGGCGGTAAGCTTCATTGGGCAGCCCATAAAAGGGTAAGCTATCTGCCAGGACAGGCTCGTAGCGAATTTTATTTTCAAAGCTACGTTGAACCTGCATGGACAGGTTTCGTTCAACCAGACCATTTTTGTTTTTTTCTGAGAAATGGAAATCGGGCATTATTATTTTTTCTCGCAATCCAGCAAAGGCAGGATCAAGTTCAATCCTCAAAGTGCTGTCCATTTTGGAATCAGCTTGCAGAACGACACGTTTCTTGCCCAACAGATTCCCAACTTCATACCTGACTTTGCCATCGGCATCACTTCGCGATACATAGAGCTGCGCATCTCTTCCGACTATCGAAAAATAAGTGTTAACACCAGCGGCATGCTTTCCGTTTTGATTAAAAACTAAGCCGGTGACGAGGTGTCCGCCATACTCGGGTGCGAAGCGGATTGGTTTGTTTCGTTGATGCTGAATATCTTCCCAATTAAACCGACTCCATCCATGGGTAAGCATTAGGTTGTCGACCGCTTGCTTATCAGGATTTCCGTGGAGGTAATACCCCGGAGATTCAATGGTGCCCTTTAATTCAGAAATAAGCCAAAGGTAATTGGAAATGTCCATCGGTTCGTTTTGCTCCATGGAATCTAAACGATAAACAGAGATAGACATTAATGGATTGCTTGGATGACCATCAGCGTTCCGGCTGGTAATCTCCACTTCTAATTTTCCTCTCGTAGAATAAATTCTCCGATCCGACTTTAAGTCAAGTTGTAACCTGTGAATTGGTGCCTTGAAAAATAGCCGTTCACAAACCGGTCTGTTCGTGGCATCAAATAAGGTGATGTGGTTTATGCCTTCCCTTAGCATTTTTTTGTCGATCCAAAAAGACGTTTTGCCATTGGAAGGGACTTGTGAGCGCGAGTATACCCTGATTTGTCTAGATTGAACAAAAAGTGAGAACCACAGGTTTTTAGAAGATTCTATAAACTTCGATTCTACATCAACTTTAATGGAATCGTTCAAATCGCTAAGATGAAGGACGTATCCATTTTCGGAGGCTGCAGGAATTGAGGTAACGACTTTTTGCCCTAAGGAATCAACAAAAACCATGCGGTATTGCTTGCCTGCTTCAGGAGTGAATTGAAACCGTCCCAAACCAAATTTCAGTGGACTGAGTCGAGCTACGGTCTCGTTTTTAGTATTCAAAACTTCTCCATCGAAATTTATCCCTATTCCCTTTCGATTCACAACGCGAAAGGCTACAGTGCTTCGCAACCCATTAACTAAATTTCCTCCTTCAGGAAAGAATTGCACATCGTAGGAGGATTTTTCATCCTCGGTTTTTTGGTCAAGAGGTACAAAAGGATTTACGATCGTAAGGATTTGATGAAAATAGACGTGTTCGGAAAAATTCCGCATCCATTGTGTATAGCCGACCATATCATATTTTCCGGAAATGATCGATGAGGGAAGGAATAGCGTAGCGCTTCCATTCCCATTAGCGAGCGACACTTTGGTTTTGAGAACTGAGGAGTTGTCTTTGTCGATCAATTCGATGTAGGCTACCTTGCTGAGGTCACTGGGTCGATGAAGAAACCCATCCACCAAAAAGACATTGAGCCATACCGTTTCTCCGGTCAGATAAAAAGTTTGGTCTGTGTGAATGAAAATTTTTTCGGGGAGGTGTTGTTCCCAATAGTCGTCAAATTTTTTCGCAAGGCGGCCAATAGAGTCTGGTTGCCCAAAAGCAGGCTGTAAAACTAATGTCACAAAGAATATAAGCCAAGCTTTTCGAATTGCTTTATCCATTGAGTAGTTTCGTTCCATGTTAATACCAGAAACTAGGTTTAATATTTGTCCCTCCTTTTAAACGACAATCCACACACGTATACGAAGTAGTATAATAGCCTGTGGGCCCTACTCCATAAGAGGATACTAAGACTTCTGTTTTCCCTAAAGTGCTCACCTGATTAGCAGGTAACATGCTTAATTGACAATTTTCATCACTCGCAAAACCTCCTGAAGGAAATGGGACATCACCAGGTTTTATAAATATTCTTTTTTGAGAAACTGATGAAGCCATAAAATATCCAAATACGGGTTCTGAAGGATTTGTAGTTGAATGAATGTTCCCTGTAAATTGGGATGGAAGTGGGCCAAATATTGTTCCTAGGTTTTCGGTTGTCGCCTCCAATTGCTGCCAAAATTCAAAGGCATCTTTAGTAAGCGCCAACTCCGTAACTAAGATGCTATAGCCCTGATAAAGTTTGAGCGAATTAAGTGGAATCGAGGTTAAAGAAAAATGGCTAATCACATTCTGACTTGCTTGGGTAGAAGAAGCGATGAGTATCGAAGTTGAATTTGAAGTTGACCAGCAATAGTAGGTACTATCAAAGTTAGTGACTACCTGACCATTTTCATATTTTAAATCGTTTGCAAAAGGAGCCGAGTATTGCCATGTTTCTGCATAATTCCAGAGGTAGTAGTGAGATTGAGTAAGGTCTCCGTGGGAACTGACGTAGACATTCACTTCCGGTTGTGATGCGCCAGATTGATTTAAATTAAAACCAACGGTATCAATTGCAGGGGCCTGGTTGATTGGCACGTAATCTGAATAATAAGTATCTCCATCACTGGAAAGGATATACAATCGATAGGTTAGTTGATTATTTAAGGTAAGGTTTTGATTGGCATAAATCCCATTTCCTTGCATCGAAAGCACAGATGAATTCCCATTTTGATCTTCTATAAATACGGAGGCATCCGACACGGCTGCAGGGCTAACCGTAGCCGAGAGTAATTGGCTTCGCGACAACGTTATGGTGCAAGAACCATCTCCTGCATTAAGGAAACCACTTACCACCAGATAATTACTTGAGCCGCTCACGGAAGGTGGCGCATAGGGATCGTAACAGCCATTGAAACTAATTCCAATCAGCAAAAAACAAATCACGATAACCCATCTTAAGCTCATACTAAAATTTAAAATTATAGGTTACTGTAGGTATCGGGTTTCCAAAAATGGAAAGCTTGTATCCCTTGATCACACCATTTTGCGATTCAAAGAAAACGGAATAGGCATTTCTTCTTCCGGTAACATTATAAATACCCACCGTCCAGGAACTATGTGCTAATTTTCTTATTTTATGATTGCCTTCAATATTCAACGCAAAGTCAACCCGAAAATAATCAGGGATGCGGTATTGGTTTCTTTCTGAATAGTATACCCGTTCAGAACCATCCAAGGTGTACTTTACGATGGGCAAGGTAATGGGTCTTCCTGTACTGTAGGTTAGGTTCAATGACGTACTAAAGCGATGACTGAACTTGTAGTTCCCTATAAAGTTTACCGCATTTGGTTTGTCGTAATTACTGCGATAGTATTGACCATTATTAACCGTCTCTGAGGCATAGGGACTTCTTGTCTGAAGAAAGGATCGGGAGTAGGTATAACTTATCCAACCGTTTACTTTGCCACTCATTTTCTTTAACAAAAATTCGATGCCATAGGCTTTGCCATGCGCATTGAGTATATCCGTTTCAATATGGGAGTTGAGGATAAGGACAGCGCCACTTTTATAATCCAATGAATTTTGCGTCACTTTATAATACCCTTCCACTGAAAACTCTATCGTGTTATTCCGGAAATTTTTATAGTACCCTAATGCTACCTGATCCCCAATTTGGGGTTTTATATTTGGATCGCTCAATTTCCATACGTCAGTGGGTGAAATGGCAGCGGTATTGGTTAGCATTTGCAAGTACTGCCTGGTTCTGTTATAACTAAATTTAACAGAAGAATTTTCCGGGAGCGCATAGTTTAAAGAGATCCGATATTCTGGCCCAGAATAATTGCTAATTGATTTTCCTACTTTGTAGTTTATCGTGTCGGTGATGGTGTTCACACTTTTTGGCTGTCCTGTAGAATATTGATACACGTGGCGCGGGCCAAGATAATTGTAGAACGAGTACCGCAAGCCGGCATACAAAGAAAGTTTGGGCGAGATTTCAAAATGATCACTGGCGTAAATAGCACTTTCCTGAGCTTGTTCACTTTGCAAATTGATTGGTATGCTTAACGACTCGGTTCCCCAAGGCTGTAAGGAACCCGGAGAAAGCCTATAACGAATCGCGCTAGCACCAAAATTTATGGCGTGTTGTGTGGTGGGAAAATAACTGAAATCGGATTTTACTTGAAGTTGGTTGATCGAATACTTCATGGTAAAGGCATTCACAGGAATCACATTACTTGAAACTGCGTAATCATAACCACTATATGCTCCTGTAAGTACTCCGTATAATTTATTACTAAAAATATGCTTCCATTTTCCGGTTAAATTCTTGTTTCGATAATTGTAAAGGGTATCACCATTCAATTTAAAATGATCTTGACTTAAATACCCCGTAGCATACGCTGAGTTTTTGGAATTAAATTCGTGGTTTATACTGGCATTCACATCATAAAATCCAGCCTGACTATTACTGATAGCTTTGTTCGGAATTTGTTGAAGCAACCAGTCTGAATAAGTCGAACGGACACCGACTAAAAAGGATGTCTTTTCGCCTCCAATAGGTCCTTCTAACGTAAGTCTGCCTGTGAGAGGGCCTAACCCTCCAGACCCTGTAAATTTTTTCTTGTTGCCTTCCCGACTCGTCACATCGAGCACAGAGGAGAGGCGGCCACCGTATTCGGCAGGAATCCCACTTTTATAAAGTTCTACGCTTTTGATTACATCAGGATTAAAAGCAGAGAAAAATCCGAAAAGATGGGTGGGGTTATAAATGGTTCCATCATTGAAAAGAATCAGATTTTGGTTTGCCGCTCCACCGCGCACATTAAGTCCGGTAGTTGCTTCGCCCACACTTTGTACGCCTGGCAGGGTAAGAAGAACTTTAAAGATATCCACTTCTCCAAGAACCACCGGCACTTTTTTCATGGTTTGGATGTCCAAACGATTCACTCCCATTTGCATACCCGATACATTTTTATCTCTCTCTGATTCTACCGTAACTTCTTTGAGCGAGGTTACCGATTCAACTAATTCAATATCCAATTGACCATCTCCATATATAATTATTTTACGCTTGGTACTCTTCATGCCAATGCTTTTAATGGTCAATTCGTGCGCTCCCTTTGGAAGGGTAATGGCATAATAGCCGAATGGATCGGAGATTACACCAACATTTGGTTTTTCGGTAATAATGGAAGATCCAATAATGGATTCCCCGGAATTGGCGGCACGTATATGTCCAGCAATCGTGGCCGTGCCAGACCCAATCTTAACAGTGCGCTTACCAATTTCGTAGAGTTTATCTTCTTTTAGAGCCGCTAATTTTTCTTGTTTTTCAGCTAACAGATAGTCTTGCGCAACCTTGTCGAAAGAAGAAGTTTCTTTCTTGGGATTAATACCAAAGTACCCCTCGGGCAGTTCAGGATGAATTTCGATCCCCCTAGTGACGAATAAATCATTATTTGCATCTATAAAATAATAAAAGTCAGTTCCTAAGAAAACTTCGTTAAGTAGGGAATTAATAGTTAAGTCCTTGGCCGTAATATTAATTTTTAAGGTGTCAATTTCTGATGGATTGTAATAAAGTTTCAAATCGGTTTGTGTTTCGAGTAGCGGAACCAACTCTTTGAAAGTTAAGGCAGTAAAATTTCCATTGATCGTGTCAACTGATTTTTGTTGAGCCTGAATAGTTTCGGCAAAACCTATCAATAAGCATAAGGGCAAGATGATTCTTTTCAACACATTCATTATTCCTGCCCTAATTCATAAAATGCTATAACTTTTGCTATTGACTCAATCCGTTTAGATTTAAATTTCAAGCGGCTCTTCTTGATGTATTTTTTCAACACCACTTTTTTATCTTCAAGAACATGAAGTACGGAAGATTTTGTTTTGACCGAATAGAATTGATTGCCCTTGTTGATGTAAATTCTGTTTTGATCCTCATACCGAACTTCCAGTTCGCGCGCATTGATGACTTCAATTCTTTTTTTCTGCCACTTGGCATAAAGCTTGGTTTGCCCATCATAAAGAAGCTCAAAGAAGCCTGTGCTTACCGGAGAATTCTGGTTGATGATTACCAAGCGGACAAACCGATGGCCATTGATAATAAAATACTTAAGCTTCTCAGAAATAAGTTCAAGCTTGACCGCACCAAACGAATGATCGAGGATTAGTTTGTCGTTAACGACATCATAAAGGAGCGGAATATTCTCATAATACATTCCATTATAAAACAGGTTGCCATCCACCCATTGATCAGTGCCGAAGTAGGGCTGGCCTTGATCATTGTTATGAGGAACGTACTCCTTAAAATAGACACCATTATAAAGACCTAAACTAGGGCCGATCGAGTTAAAATAGACAGCCCTGCTGTTATTATACGACTTTGACAAAAGGCTTACACGTTCCTGATTTTGGCCAAGCCCCACCAATGGCACGAAAAGGGAAAAAGCTAAACAATTTACGCTAAGTTTGAAGAGGTAATCTAAATGCACAGGCTAGCTCAATAGATTGTAATAACATCGACACAAACCATCTTCAAACACATTTTCAATACAGATAAATCACAAAGTAGATCATTCAATCTATATTTCAAAATAAAAACCTTTTTGTCGCTTGGACTACAGGAGTAAGGTTATTTTTTTTGTATTGAGGGCTGGCCAATTTAACTTAGGGCACCCCAGGAAGAACTTGATAAAGGAAAATTAAAAATTGCACAGCTAAAGGTTCATTTCTTGAATCCTTCCTATAAGTCATCTTGTTTTTCAAAACTCCAATCGGTAAGTTTAATCAAATTCAATCCAGCATGTTCAAAACCGAAATAAAGAAGCTTGAAAGTATGGCACGAAAGCTAGAGCCTTCGCAAACTGAAAGAGCTTCGGCACGCAAAGAAGTGATTTTGTATACAGAAAATTTTTTGAATAATATCGAAAAGATTAAGGCTTTCAATTACAGCCATGATAAAGGCCAAGGGCTCTTGAAGGCGCCCATAAGTGAGCGACCAATATCAATGAAGAAAGCCGTTCAACTCATAAAAAATAACGTGGACTATCCCGCTGCAAACCCTGCATCCGGTGGCTATTTAGGTTATATACCGGGAGGTGGCGTTTATTATTCCTCTCTTGGCGATTACTTGGCGGCTGTGACTAATCGTTTTGCCGGAATTTTTTATACTAGCCCTGGTGCTGTTCGAATGGAAAATATGCTGATCCAATGGACAGCAAAAATTTTGGGGTATCCTAGCAATTGTGGTGGCAACATTTCGTCTGGAGGCAGCCTTGCAAACCTAATTGGAATTTGCACCGCCAGAGATACAAAAGAAATCAACTCAAAAAATATCGATCGGTCTGTAATTTACTTATCTCCCCAGGCTCATCACTCTATCCATAAAGCAATTCGTATGGCCGGATTAGGAGAATGTATTATACGTCTTGTCGAGTTGGATAAAGGCTACCGGATTGATTCCGGACAATTAAAAAAACAGATCCTGGAAGATAAAAGAAAAAAACTCAAACCATTTTTGGTGATTGCGTCAGCGGGAACAACAGATGTAGGCGCGGTGGATCCGCTTCAGGAGATTGGTATGCTTGCCAAAGCCTATAAACTTTGGTATCATGTTGATGCGGCTTATGGAGGATTTTTTGCGCTTACTAAAAAAGGTAAGGCAAAACTTAAAGGGATTGAACTTAGCGATTCACTATCGATTGATCCCCACAAAGGATTATTTCTTCCCTACGGCATAGGGATTGTTTTGGTGAAAGACAAAAAAAGAATGAATGCGACTCATTATTATCAGGCTAATTACATGCAAGACTCCTTAAGTGAAAATGACGAAGCCTCACCGTGCGATGTTTCCCCTGAACTCACTAAACATTTCCGAGGTCTGCGAATGTGGTTGCCGCTACAGCTTCATGGCAAAAAACCATTTCGCGCTTGCCTTGAAGAAAAATTATTGCTGGCCAACTACTTTTACCGAGAGATAAAAAAACTGGGTTTTGTGACTGGCCCAAAACCTGATCTTACGGTGGTAACTTATCGGTTTGTTCCAAAAATTGGGAATGCAGACGACTTCAACAAAGAATTATTAGAAGCTGTAAAAATGGATGGCCGAGTATTTATCTCCAGTACTATTTTGGAGGGGAAATTTACACTTCGTTTTGCTTGTCTTTCCTTCCGCTCGCATTTAAATAATGTTGATCTTTTACTAAAAATCCTAAAAGCGGAGAAGCAAAAGATTGAACGAAGGCTAAAAGTTTAAAGGGTTGTAGCTCATAACTTTTCAAATGGAATTAATCACTGCATAATAAAATTAGAAAAGGAATAGTAAACACACTAAATTAGTGAGCTATTTTATAGTTCGATGCAATCATCAAAATTTTAATCCCTATTCCCTATGAGCCTTAAAAGAAGAGATTTTATAAAGCTATCCGCTGGAAGTGCCGCTGCTGGCACGGTAATGTTAACTGGTATTTCGTCTTGTGCATCCCCAAAAGATTCGCCATCGCCCACTGATGAACTAAAGTCAATGACGGATGATATTGTTCCCATCACAGTGAAAGAGCGCGAAGCTAGAATAGAAAAGGCGCAGCGGCTAATGGCTGAAAATAAAATTGAAGCTTTGCTTTTAGATTCAGGCACTTCATTGAAATATTTTACTGGCATAAGCTGGTGGCCGAGTGAACGAACGATGGTGGCTATTATCCCCGCTAAAGGAGAAGTGAAGTATGTGAGCCCGGCTTTTGAGGCGGATCGCTTACGTCAACTTATAAAAATAGGGAAAGACGTGAGGACGTGGGAAGAACATGAAAGTCCGTACCTTCAAATTGCTAATACAATTAAAGATCTTGGAATTCGCAATGGAAATATTGGAATCGAAGAACGCCTTCGCTTTTTTATTTTTGATGGTGTCCGAAAAGAGGCGACCCATTTAAATTATGTGAGTGGCGATCCGGTGAGTGTGCCCTGCCGTCTCATTAAATCAGCAACAGAGATCGCCCTTATGCAGCGGGCTACCGATATTACGATTGCCTCACATAAATTCATGTTGTCCATGCTTCATGAAGGAATGACACCTGAAGAATTTTCCAAACTTGCCGAAGAGTCACATGCCAAGCTTGGTGCATCAGGAGGAACCATGGTGAATTTCGGAGAAGCTTCTGCTTACCCGCACGGAAGCATTGAACCTCAGAAACTAAAGAAAGGCGATATCGTTTTAATGGATGGGGGATGCAGCGTTGGCGGTTATTCATCTGACATCAGTCGGACGGTTGTATTTAGTGCTGAACCGACCAAACGTCAGCGCGAAATTTGGGATTTAGAAAAGAAAGCGCAAGCCGCAGGATTTGCTGCTGCGAAAATTGGCGACCCTTGCGAAAATGTGGACATCGCTGCGAGGAAAGTGCTTGTGGACACAGGGTTTGGGCCAGGTTACAAGGTTCCTGGCCTTCCACATCGCACCGGCCACGGCATCGGTATGGATGGCCACGAGTGGGGCAACATGGTGTTGGGTAATAAATTGCCACTTCAGGCAGGAATGTGTTTTAGTATAGAACCGACCATTTCCATTTATGGGGAATTTGGCGTTCGCCTTGAAGATTGTGCATACATAACGGAAGCAGGCCCAAAATGGTTTTCAGAGCCAAGCATTTCGATTGACAAACCTTTTGCCTAGGCCAATTATTATTTCAATCCATAGACTACTACTTGTCCTGAAAATGTGGGGAGGTATAAATGCCCATTGGCAATAGTGGGGGATGAAAATTTAGCATAATTACCGGGCGCGTCACCCGAAGTTTGATTGCTATTCCAAAGTTCAGTGGAAATATTATTGGCGCTAAACGCCCTGACGATACCCCTCGTGACATTTGATTCCGCATCACCACTTTGTGCGTAGGCAGCCCAAACTATTCCTGTTCCGGAAGTGGTGCCGTTTGATGACACCGACAGTACCGCTCCACTTTGTCCTTGTGGGCCGGGAATGATGGAGGTGGTCTGGTTGCCAATCATGCTACTGGCGCGATTAAAAGGTAAGGCACGCAGTTGATCATTTTCAGACCACACGTAGATGAATTCTGTGCCACCCCCATTGTAATAAGCAGGCTGGCAATGAAGGTTTGCATAGATAGGTATCGTTTGTTGCACGTTATTCGTTGACGCTGAATATCCTCCCATATTATCCTTATTCAACAGATATAAATTACCATCCTTACCACCTGTAAAATAATAAGTTGAGTTGGGGATTAAGAAAGTACCCATTACGCCATAGTCAATATCATTCCTATTAAGATTAACGTAATTAAATGGTGTGAAATAACTGGTCACCTGTAAAGTATTCCCTGACGGGGTAAGTTTTATGGCACTCTCCGATCGCCCCGAAAGGTCAGTGGGATCGGGACTTGCCGTATTTTCTGCTGTGCCGTTTGCATCTTCCGAATAGGGTGAAGGTTTGCCAACGGTACCATTGCCGGTCGTCACATATAAATTGCCTTGCGAATCTGCAGCGATACCCATTCCACTTTGCCAAATGCCTCCCTCTTCTCCGTTGGGAGTATCGTTGTAAAGCTTCTATGCTATATAAGTAGGCGCTTAGGGAGAAGTAGTCCATTCGCTAA
>JADEYI010000640.1_pt1 | contig 42022 bp, 74 predicted proteins | sample 8542331 | NCBI WGS metagenome assembly JADEYI01 (sample SAMN16510988, study PRJNA670497) | mine drainage metagenome | isolation source: biofilm near Copperflume 1 | place: Germany: Marsberg coppermine Kilianstollen | collected 2018-02 | reverse complement strand
TATGACAGGGGCTGGTACTGTCATCAGTCAAATCTTCAAAGGATACCAGTGTGACTTGGTCTTGGTTGTGGCGAGCAGGCAAGACGTTGATAGCGCGGGCGGTGGCGAATGAGACGGGCGCATTCTTCTTCCTGATCAACGGCCCCGAGATCATGAGCAAGCTGGCCGGCGAGTCGGAGAGCAACCTGCGCAAGGCCTTTGAGGAGGCCGAGAAGAACGCGCCCTCCATCATCTTCATTGATGAGATCGACTCCATCGCGCCCAAGCGCGAGAAGACGCAGGTGACTGCCTTTCTGGTATTACATATGTAATGCATGATCTTCCGCACCGCACCCTTTGGAGCACCTCACTGAGGTGGACACAAAGTCGCTGTTGGCATGGTTGTGTGGTTTCATAACACATCAACGATGAAAGTGAACATTGCCAAATGAGCGTACTTGTGGAGGTCTCAGGGAGATAATAATGCTCCGCACAGCCCTTGCAGTGGTTAAATTCAAAAGATTGCGGGCTCATCCCCAGAGAAACGATGAAGGCAATTTCGTCTTGCATGTTAATGCTGGCTTGGGGGTGTTCCTTTTGGTGCTGGCAGAGTGCATGCGCGCAGGTGCTGAGCAGGCATGTATGTGGGGCTGCAGGGAGAGGTGGAGCGGCGCATTGTGTCGCAGCTGCTGACCCTCATGGACGGGCTCAAGTCGCGCGCGCACGTCATCGTCATGGGCGCCACCAACCGACCCAACAGGTGCTCCTGCTTCTACATTCTCATTTATGTTGACTTTTGCGTGTCAATGTGGGTGTTTGGGCAGCACACACAGCTTGCCTTGACGGATGTTTGGGCAGCAACAGAGCACACCCGTCCACCAGAACACACACCCAGCAATGGGTGTAATGGCGGCTTTGATTGGTTGTGCTGTAATAAATTATCATTAACTACTTCGTGCTCGTGGCAGTAAGTTGATACTGCTGCATGACATGCGCATGGCGTATGCTTATCAGTCCATGAGACGTGGAAGTTGCTGATGCTGTGGTGTGCAATGCAGCATTGACGCGGCGCTGCGGCGTTTTGGGCGGTTTGACCGCGAGATCGACATCGGCGTGCCGGACGAGACTGGCCGCCTGGAGGTGGTACGCATCCACACCAAAAACATGAAGCTGGATGACAACGTCGACCTAGAGGCCATCGCCAAGGTATGCCACCCTGCTTATCACCTGCCTCCAAGCACGCTGCCCTCTCATGGCTATCTGCTTTATAAGACAGGGACCCTGCAGACTGCCAACCTGCAAGCACCGTATGTCTCAACTCGACCTGCATGTCACCGAAGTGCACAAGTGCTGCAAAGCTATCTTTGCCGTTCTGGCCATGTTGTCAGGATGTCGGGAGCTTTGTGGTGCTCTGGTGAGCATGTCTCTACCCCGTCACCAGCTGAGGAGAGCAGAGCGCACCTTGCCTGTCTCCCACTTGCATGCAAGCACCATCGAAAATTGCTACAAACAAAGTTGAGCGCTGTGTTTTTGGCAGGACACACACGGGTACGTGGGCGCTGATCTGGCGGCACTGTGCACGGAGGCAGCGCTGCAGTGCATTCGCGAGAAGATGGACGTGATCGACCTGGAGGATGAGAACATCGACGCCGAGATCCTCAATGCCATGGCCGTCTCCAACGACAATTTCAAGACCGCCCTCGGCATCAGGTGCCGCGCCCTCCCAACTTCTTCATCGCTCAATACTCCCCTGTGGAAATGTCAGAAGCATGTGGCAGGGTTTAGAGTGTGCATGCATGCCATGGCGTGCATGCTCTTCATGTTGCCGGAAGCTCTGACTCTGGGCTTGGGGGAGCTGTTGCAAGACCTTGTAGGGTACCTGCACAGTGTTTTCAGATTGTCATACAAAGCTCAGAGCTTCACACTGTCGAGGCGTGGCAGGGCCTTGCAGGATGCCTGCACCCTGTGGCACGCATGCTCTTCAGGCTGCTAAAAACTCAGAAGTGGGATGCAAGTGAAGTTTTCATGTGCTGAGTGCGGTGTGTGTGGAATCTGCAGCAACCCGTCGGCGCTGCGCGAGACGGTGGTGGAGGTGCCCAACGTGAACTGGGAGGACATTGGCGGCCTGGAGAACGTCAAACGCGAGCTGCAGGAGGTGGTGCAATACCCCGTGGAGCACCCGGAGAAATTCGAGAAGTTTGGCATGTCCCCCTCCAAGGGCGTGCTCTTCTACGGACCCCCAGGTGCCCCCCCCACAGGCCTTCATTCCTTCTGAAAGTCCAGTGCAGCATGTCAAAACAAATTGAGGAAGGGTAAGCTTTCTGCTTTTGTGATGACCAGTGAAACGGAAGGTGTGCTGCTGCACAGTCAGTTAAGTACCACATGATAATGAATTGTGCGCTGACAAAGATGTTTTGGTGTTTGGTGCAGGCTGTGGAAAAACGCTGCTGGCAAAGGCCATCGCCAACGAGTGCCAGGCCAACTTCATCAGTGTCAAGGGGCCCGAGCTGCTCACCATGTGGTTTGGTCAGTCCGCTTTCTCTCTCTGGCATTCCCATGGAACACAAAATGCCCTGCTTTTGAGGATGCTTGACATACGGCAGCCATGCTTAACTAGAAGTGAGGTGTAAAAGTAGCCATGATCAAGCCATGCTCCCTGATGTCTAGCAGCTGAGCAGCGCAATGTGATTGACCGATTCACCTCTGCCGAACAGGCGAGTCGGAGGCGAACGTGCGCGAGATCTTCGACAAGGCGAGGCAGAGCGCGCCGTGCGTGCTGTTCTTTGATGAGCTGGACAGTATCGCCAACCAGCGCGGCTCGTCCTCGGGCGACGCCGGCGGCGCGGCCGACCGTGTGCTGAACCAGCTGCTGACCGAGATGGACGGCATGAACTCCAAGAAGACTGTCTTCATCATCGGCGCCACCAACAGGTGCATTTCTTTGCCCCCCCTTGTCCTCTCACCCTCTGTTCAGAGTAATCAGCTCTGATGTGCATTTGCATTGGTGGGGCAGCAGGTTCATGATACACCCTACTGCATGCTGGCAGTCTTTTCATTCTACCGGCAGTATGCCTTTAACCGCCTTCTTGCATCATTCTGGGGTGGGTGTTGGTGTGTCTCGCTGGGTCTTTTTCTGATTGTGACCCCTGGCGTTGCTTGCGTGCCTCTGTGAGCAGCACTGCTCTAGACCCAGAGTGCAAGGGAGAGGCTGACCTGTGCGCAATAATGCGCGCAGGCCGGACATCATTGACAGCGCGCTGCTGCGGCCGGGGCGGCTGGACCAGCTGATCTACATCCCGCTGCCGGACGAGGGGTCGCGCCGCCAGATCTTCAAGGCCGTCCTCCGCAAGTCCCCAGTCGCGGGCGACGTCGACGTGGACCTGCTCGTCAAGTACACCAACGGCTTCTCCGGCGCCGACATCACCGAGATCTGCCAGCGCGCCTGCAAGTGCGCGCAGCCTCCTCTCATCACTCGACCATCACGCTTGCCCCCGTGCCATATTTTGTGATGGTTGGTGCATCGGTATCTTCCTTGGCGTCAGGAGCATTCCCTCATGTGAGAATCTGCCAATGGGAGGGAATGCAAGGTGTAGGCCAATGTGCTGCTTGTCACGAGGAATGGTGCCTATTTGGACAAGGATGGCAAGTGCTCAGCCAATACATTCTCTCAAGTTGTCTCATTCAGGTGCCTGTTCCACGGGTGCAGCTTGTGAAGGCTGAGAGACTGAGCGTGGTCTTAGTGAGCATTTCTATGAGGTGAGTGAGTACTGACAGCTGTGACGTGTGCGCAGGTATGCGATCCGTGAAAACATCGAGAAGGACATTGAGCGGGAGCGGGTGAAGGCGGAGAACCCGGACAGCATGGAGGAGGACGCGCCCGACCCGGTGCCCTCCATCACGCGCGCTCACTTCGAGGAGGCCATGAAGTACGCGCGCCGCTCCGTCTCCGACGCTGACATCCGCAAGTACCAGGTGGGCCGATATTGTTGTGCCTTCTAATATGTCAGGTTGAGAACATCTGTACCTGCAGCTTGCTGTTCCATGTTTCTTTGTGGATCGTGTGCATTCCCTGTGGCAACCCTGTTCTTGGATCAGTGCAGCACCACATGCAGGGGAGAGCGTTTGGTCAGGGCCCTGGGAAAAGAAAACCAGTGTTGAAAAGTGTCGAAAAGTGTCGTATCGAGGTGTTGAAGGGGTGGTGTCTGCGGGTTGCTGACGCGATGTTTGGTTGGTGGTGCGCTCAGGCGTTTGCGCAGACGTTGCAGCAGTCGCGCGGCTTCGGCTCGGAGTTCCGCTTCCCGGACAGGCCAGCCGGCGCCACAACCCCCGCCGGCGAGGCCGCTGCGGCCGCCGCAGCCCCGGCTTTCGCAAACGGCGCTGCTGATGACGACGATGACCTCTACAGCTAGGCCTCCCCTGTGCCCTGCTGGCAGCCGCACCGCGTGCTGAGCTGCGCTGCCTGCCAGCAGCAGGTGGAGCCGGCAGAAAGAAGTGCTTCGCTGTTTTGGTCTGGCTGCAAAGTGCAATGCTGTGTGGGCTGAGGCTTGACTGAGAATAGTGGCCCGCTCATCGCCAAAGAATGCGCAGGGAGGTCCTGCCTGGGACATGGCGGGGGCTGCTGTGGTGTTGACTTAGATGCAGTTTTCTAGGCTTTCCTTCTTGGAGACCCTGTTGACAGTCCCCAGCCATGCATGGACCATTTGCAAACAAACATTGAATGTGCTGCTGCTATGTTTGTCAAACAGAGTAGGCTTTGTACGGCGTGTAAATATAGTACTGTTACTTCTTGCCATGGCTTCAGCCAATCAGAATCACTGGCAGCACATGTTTACAGTACTTCAACAGCCTGTTCAATTGACTTGCAAGTAATGTCACTTGACTGCAAGTTGCAATGATATCAGGGTGCACGGTGCATTACATTGGCCAATTGGCAACACTGATTCAATTCTCATATCTCCCAGCTGTGTATATACTCAATTGTGGTCTCCATTCACATACCATCTTCACGAACCTTGAAGATAACGTCATGTCAGTCTCCTCGCACAAGATCTCATCGTACATTCAGGGGTTTCCCCTTCTCTTGTACGGCAGTCTGCCCGAACTGGGCTGCCCTAGATTCAGGATCGCCGCCCTAGACAGACAAGCCTGCAACATCTGTGAACAGGAATATCTCTTGGAGCACAGAGATTTAGACGTCACAGTTCTGGGTTGATCTGCTTTGCATATACCTCAATTGTGTTACAATGACAGCCCCAGTCGTGTTCGGGACCACCGGGACCATCTCTTCTCTGTTGGACACTTCACTTCTGCCTCGCTTCCTAGCTCTTCCCCAGAATGGGAAAATAGCTGTCGAATACGTGTGGATTGGAGGCTCGGGATCTGACTTACGTTCCAAGACAAGATGCCTGGACAAGATTCCTAAGTCTCCAGAGGATTTGCCTGTGTGGAACTACGACGGATCCTCAACTGGGCAGGCACCCGGTACCAACTCCTCAACCCGCCAATTTTCCATTTGCACCAGTCAATACTTTGATACCTTTGTCTGCTGCAGCATTCTGCCTCTCTGGCCACCTGGCTGCACTGTCCGTGTTCACTTGTTTTCAGCGTTGAGAATTAGGGATGAGGGGATCCACGTGATAGCAAAGATAAGGTAGCGCAGTCTTGTACGGATTATATAGTAGTGCCTAGAGGCCACTTGAAGTGGCCATCCCTTTGGGGGTGGTTCAATCGGCTGACATTCGTCAGCGGAGCAACGTACTTCAGTCAGATAAGTCTAGGGCTTAGGACTTCTCTTCTCCGAGAGATTGATAAATGATGCAGCTGGTATCGATCCAAACTAATCTTGGCTACTCTGCATGCAGGGGACGATTCGGAGGTTTTCCTCGTGCCTCGGAGAATTTTCAAGGTACTCCCCTGATAACCTGGCATTCTTGTTCTCTCCGCTCTCTAATTGTATTGCGACGGAGGCTCTGTTCTTGTGCAAAGAAGTGCGGAAGCAAGTGCTTGAGCCATTGCCCCAGGGTGCATGCTTGATATCCAACGGATTTGGCGTGTGCAGGACCCCTTCCGCGGCGGGGACAACATCATTGTCATGGCCGATGCGTACGAGCCACCGAGGGACATCGATGGAAAGCACATCGACATGAAGGCCATTCCCACAAACACCCGCTTGGCATGCGCGGAGGTCATGAAGAAGGCCGAGGCCGAGGAACCCTGGTTCGGCATTGAGCAGGTGATCTACTGGCAAGGGAAGTAGGAGAAGGAGAAATTCCTTCTTTTGATTACCTTGCTGCTGGCAAGCAGTCCTGCTCAACTTTGCAAATCAGCATATTCGGCTATTCTTACACAGCAGCCTTTGCAAGCAGTCAACCACGGGTGAACCTCACGCTCCTTGGTTCATAGACACCTCCCACAACGCCTACATGCCTGGCCTTGCAGCTTCACATGAAATACTCACCATTGCCATTCGGCACTATGCTGCGCAGAAGAAGGGCAGCTAGTGACACAAGAGCAAGGCTATATGTCCATATCTGCTAGTGACACCCCTTTTCTTGGCAGGTGTTCTGACCCGCTAGCAGGATTGCCTGAACATGGTCAGAACAGGATCTCCCCGGGCTGAACATCACACACCCTGGATCTTAGACACCTCTCACGACGCCTGCCTGGGCTTGCAGCTTCACAGGATGTACTCATCATTGCTCTTCTGCAAGTTGCTGCGCTCATGCAGGTCAGTGATGTGCCCGGTCAGGTGCGTACCACTGACCAGCAGGTGTCAGTGGGGCAGATGTTTCAGGAGATGTGCTGGTGCGGTGCAGGAGTACACGCTGCTGAACGCGACGACCAAGTGGCCGCTGGGCTGGCCGGAGTGCGGCTTCCCAGGCCCCCAGGGCCCCTACTACTGCTCGGCCGGCGCGGGGGCGGCCATCGCGCGCGACATCGTGGAGGCGCACCTCAAGGCATGCATGTACGCCGGCGTCAAGATCTCCGGCGTCAACGCCGAGGTCATGCCCGCGCAGTGGGAATTCCAGGTCAGCTCCCTTTCTTGCGCCCGCCTTCAAGCAGCAAATCACCCACACATACAGTCATACCTTTAGCAGGGGGCAGGCTCAGGGCAAGGACCCCTGCTCAAGGTAGGATTCTGATGCTATAGGGCTGATGAGGACCCTGTGATGTGCTCATCGCGAACCTGTGCAATTTTGGGAGTACTGCAAAGCGAATTCGTCCAGCAGCGATCTGCGCGGTCATGATCTTCTGGCGTGCTTCCCGCTTTGAGGGTCCGTCTTGCTGAGTAAATCGATCTTGCACGCCGCTCCTAGCATTCCATGCGGTCCTGGACAGAGTTCTGATCAGCTGTGCGCAGACATGCTGATGGACCTGCTGGTTGAGAAGTCATTGATTTGAGCTCTGATTGGTCGTGGCAGGTGGGCCCGTGCGTGGGCATTGACATGGGCGACGAGCTGTGGATGGCGCGCTACCTTCTGCTGCGCCTGGCGGAGCTGTACAACATCGAGGTCACCTTTGACCCCAAGCCCATCCCCGGCGACTGGAACGGCGCCGGAGGCCACACCAACTTCTCCACCAAGGGCACCCGCGCCGCCCCCGGCGGGTCAGCACCCCTTCTTGACCATTACTACTTTGGTGTTTCAGTAAAGACAGGACTGTCAGACTTTCCCTTGCATCCCTTCCGTTCTTTCACAACTTCTACCGATGGTCTGGGTATCTTTGGTGCAGTTTGGTGATCTGTATACAGTAGGTTGATAGATTTCTTCCTGAGCGAGACACTTGTTCAAAGACAACACAGGCTGGCATTCTGTTGTTGGCGTGGGCTTGACTTTCTGGCAGTGGTTGCTGAGCTTCAACCTCTCGTATGTCTAAGTGTGCAATTTTCCCTAGCCATGAGTTGTCCTGGGTCTGTGTACTCCTTGTGGAATTGTTGCGGGGCCCTACACAAATAGAGCTACCAGCTATGGGCAGGAGGGAAGGTGGGAGCAGGCAGTGAGGAACAGCGTGGTACTGCGCAGGTGGGAGGAGATCCAGAAGCAGATCGCGAAGCTGGAGAAGCGCCATGCAGTGCACATTGCCAGCTACGGAGAGGGCAACGAGCGGCGCCTGACTGGCAAGCACGAGACCTCCTCCATGCACGACTTCAGGTGCGCCCAAGCCCGCCGCGATCACACATACAGTGCCAATCACAGGCGACCGTTCCTCATTCTGCAAGCCTGCCTTGATGTCTAGGAGGGACCACATCTGCTGGGCCCTGTGCCACTCCTATGCTGCCCCAAGCACCCAGTGCCATCAAGCCCAAAAGCAACCATGCAAAATAAAGAGTGGGAAATTACCCTGCACATGCGTTTTATGCATTTGCTGAAGATGAGCGTGCGCTCAGGCAGTATTGCATACCTCGCTGTGTGCCGCCAATCGTAGCTGCTGTAGCCCGCAAAGCAACTGATGATCCTCATTTCCCTTCACATGATAATGCGAATGTGGGGCCTTAAGTATGCAAGACGCCCATTTGCCCCACAAGAAGGGAGAGTGATCATTGTTCTACTTGTGCGCGTGCGCAGCTGGGGAGTGGCAAACCGCGGCGCGTCGATCCGCGTGGGCCGCTCGGTGCCAGTGGAGAAGAGCGGCTACTACGAAGACCGCCGCCCCTCCTCCAACCTGGACCCCTACGTCGTCACCCGCCTCATTGTGGAGACCACCCTGCTCAAGTGAGGGGTGGGGGGGACCCTGTTTGGGAGGGGGTTTCTGGTACCGCCCGGTCAGGGCGGGAGGACTGTGAATGTTGTGGGGGATTTCTCTCAGATGAATGCAGGATGAGGCGTTGCACCTCTTTTGCAGGTGTGCGTGTTGTTGAGGAGTGCCAGGTTTGGACATCATATTGAATAGAAGAGTAGGACAAGGATGACGAGCTGCATTTGTGGCTTTCTACTCCTGTGTTGTACAGAGTCTCCCTACATTCATGCAGCAGCCGGCAGATTTCAGAGTGCTACTGTGCTATCAGAACAATGCTGCTGTCAGGTCAATTCTCTGGGGCGGAGATGAGCTCATTTGCGCGAAACACCTGCTCCTGTTGGACATACAGCAGACATGCCAGTCTTCTGGTTGTGTTTTGGATTATTGAGTCAAGCTGGTAGCTACCCAGGGTTGATGGTGTCAAGAGGCGCGCCAGTTTTTTGTGAACGCATCTCTGCCCCTTGCCTTCACTCCTAAAGGTTTCACTGACCAAAGAAATACTGTGAAAGGACTTTGTGTATATCCTTGCCTGTGCTGCAAAATGGATGCATCAATCCAGTACTGAGTGTGTGTGGCAAGGCTTGTGCTTGGTCATGGGATTCTTTTCTAAGCCCCAGTAGCAGAACTGCTGTTCCAGCATCTAGCAGTACTTTTCTTGGGTCAACTGTCTTCTTTGTGTGGTTGGATTGTCTCAAGATCTCCCAGAGGGTTCAATTCGGACAATACCAAGGCTTGTGTAAAGGTTTTCGGCCTCACAGTGATTCGTCAGCTGCAGCGCCATAGACACTAAAATTTTCCTGCTTGGGCATTTGCATATTACCATCACTCTTGCTGCAGCAATACATTGTGACTTCTGATAAGCTTTCAACACGCTTACTATATAGCTTACTATATATACAGCACGGTCTTACATTTTATTGAAGAGTGATACCCAGCCAGCTCTGCATATCAATCAGGCATAGCGGTCCCCTAATGCCCAGCAACAGCATCACAATCATACGCACTGCTGATGTTGCAAGGGTCCTTTCGGCATTTGATCTCACAATGCAGTTTTTAAAAGGCCAACTCTGTTGGACACTATACTGCATTTGCAATACGGTCAGCAATGCTTGTCTTTATTGTCATTAGCAACCAGTGCTTGGTACAAATTCTCCTATGCCTAAAATTTTGCCGAGTTTTCTGTGCAACATTGGTTGTGCAAAAATCCAACATCAAGTGATGTCCGAAAAGTCATGGTCAGTGCTCCTGCTGGTGCAAAAGCGCGGGTGCATATCCATCTGGATGCTCACATGAGGACTAAGACCAGGGTCAAGGGCAGGCTCATCGCATGCCATTTCTGAGCTGGGGCCCAGTGGATGGCGTTGTGAAGTCTGCCATGGATCGACGTGCTTCTGTCATGAGCGGCTGTTGCGGCTGGTAGTCCTCGCTCGACTCTGCACACAGCCAATGTCACCTTCAGTACTTAAAATCAAGTTCCTTCACGCCATGCAACATGGGAGAAGTCTTCTGCTGCTCCCAGCCGGATATAAGTTTGCTGAACCGAGTTGGCTGCTGTCTGCACATGGCATCATATTGTCACCTCAGCAAGAGATCAAGGCCACCAATTGATTGATCAGAGACACAGACCAGCTGCAGACCCACTCTCCCTTTCGGTCAGCAGGTATGTTCTCCGGCAGAATACAAGGATATGCACCGCAAGTGACAGGGGCCTGAAACAAAATGGGGGGGCTACCCTGAAGCCCGGCATTCATGTGCCTCTGGCCATTCATTTCTTCATTCGCTACATTTCAGGTGGAAGACCCCTGGATCAACCATTCAGGAAGCCCTGCGCTGTTTTACCTGAAGCGGCGCGGAAGGGCGCGGCGGATGCCGGGGTGGCTGCTGAGGTGGGCGTGCGGCCGCCGCGCTGCAGCGCCACGATCTTTTCGAGCTGGCGCGCGACGCGGCCCTCCCAGCGTGCCAGCTGGCGCTGGTGCTCCTCCAGCAGCGCCCGCACCTCTGCAGCCGCCGTGCGCCGCTCGCGCACGCCCGCCACCTGCCACAAGGCCTCCTTCTCAGGTTTGTGTGCTGCGTTACTTGGCACACTTGACGGTCATTCTGTTGCCGATGACAATCAGAATCCCGCCATGGTAGTGCACCTGGCCTACCTAGGAAGGCAATGTCCTGAAGGGCGCCGCTTTGATGCTACCGAACGACCCGAAATTGTCTCTGTCTCTCTAGCATCAATGCTGGTGATTTTCCTTTTCATGCGGGTCTAGCACTTTGATGAGTACGAAAAGCCTCTTTTGAACGGGTATGGAGATTTTTTCTGAGCTTGCTGGATCGGCTCAGGTGTATATATATGTCAGAAAACACAATACACCCACAACAACAGGCCGAGGTGGGAAGAGCGGTGAATGGGCCCGATTCCCTCTCTCGAAGAAGCATGCGTTCAATTCTCGCCAGCGGCACTCGGGGAATAGTTAAAAAATATTTTTTGTCTATCTTTTGCTTTCTTTCATGAAATTCAAGAGAGTGCTCACCTGCTCTACTAGGGCCCCCTCGCCGGCCTGCAGGTCTGCCAGCTGTGCCCGCAGCCGCGCGACCGACGCCTCGGCCCGTTTTACGCGCTCCGGCTCTGCCGCGTCCGCCTCGATCACTCGTAGGATGCCCTCGATGCGCGCAATCCTGCAGATTGCCAGGGGGGTGTGATAAGGGCACTTTATGAGTCATACATATTAAGAGTAAATGTCAAGGACATTCCCGCCTGCCAGCCACAGCTCAAAGAGGAGAGCCAGGGGTACCAACACACGTCCTGTGGGGCTTTCATCCAGCGCATCGTAGCCTTGAAGGGCCAGATTTGTAACGTTGATGTCAGAATTGTACGTTTAAAGGAGGCAATCCAGAGCAGGCAAAGGTTGCGCAGCGACCTGTTTGAGCCCTTCTGGGTGGCTGCCTGCAGGGTGCCCAGCAGGCTGCTGAGCGCATGGTGCTGCGACTCAGCGGCCGATGCGCCGGCGAAGCCATCAAGGCCCCTGCCGCTTGGGGCAGCGCCGCCGTCCGCTCTCAGCGTGGGCGTCATCTGTGCTGCGAGGCCCGGCGTCCAGAAGATCTGGTCTGGTGTTGCCGTGCTGCGCCTGTCGTACCTCCCTGTGCATGCCAATACTGTTCTGACAATGGCCAGCAGCCGTGGCATTGTGTGAAGTAACTACCGCAAAATTTCCCAAAATGGAGAATCACATCATTCTCTTGTGCAAGCAGTCACACGGAGACCTTCCATATGCCAGGAGATCTTTGAAGGCAAAGAAAGGCGCAAATAGGCACTTGTGCAAACAACTCGAGGCAACAAACAAATCTGAGCAATGCGCAAAGGAAAGGGGAGTCTGCTCGCACCGGTGCCGAGCGTGGGTGTCTGGGCGGCGAAGGGCGCGCGGCCGGGCCGCAGCACGGGCGACTCCAACAGCGGTGACGACGCCGGGATGGGCGCCGGCGGCTGCGGCGAAAAGGGCGAGGAGAGCTGTGGAGAAAACGCCGTCGGCTGGTGTTGCTGCGTCGACTCGGCCGCCGGCGATGTGCGGCGGCTGTCGTCGCCAATCATCGAGCCGAAGCCGTCATCGCTGTCCCGCACGCCACTTGCTGGGCTCTGCACCACCACACCTATGTGTGTCAGACATGCCCAACAAGAGCTGACATGTGCCTTTGACGACCTTCTTCCCAACAGACTCTTCCATTTTCTCCACCAATCCATCAGATTGCTGACGCACGGGGTGATTTAAAGGATGGACTATTGCAGGATGCATGCACATGTCAGGGAAGGTCGGATCAGCAGACGCATGGGTCGTTGCTGATGCATGCGGTCTTGTGATGGGACACGGGTCAAGGGTTGGCACCTTGATGGCGGACATGGTCTGGCGCATGAGGTGCAGCTGCTGGTTGTGAGCGCTGTCCCGGGCCCGCCGCGCCTCCGCCTCCAGCCGCTCCTGCTCCGTGCGCGCGTTCGCCAGCTGTGTACACACCGCACAGCAACGTCAACACCGCAGATGTCTTCTCCCTGAGACAGGGGTACGTGGCCAGGATAAAAGCAGATCACAAAACTCTTATTCCAGTCCCGTCTGCCATGCTGAGCTGGATGGACGCAGGCATACCTCATCGACAGCATGCAGCAGCTGACAATGTCACACAAGCATACTTGGGAAGGAGTTTTAGGTGATTGAGGGGAAAGGGCAGAGGAGCGCACGATGCGGTTCGCCTGGGTTTCGGCGTCGGCGAGGAGGCTGGCCGCCCGCCGCTCTGTGGTGCCCACGTCGTCCTCCTGCATCCTCAGGCTCCGCTCCCTCTCCCCTACCGCCTCCTCCTGCACACACAAACCGACCTTTTAGTCAATGAAATTCTTGAGCCAGGCAGTCAGCTTACGCCCTTGGAGCGGCCACTTTCGTATTGCTTCCTTCTTAGGAAGGCCATCACCAGCGTGCTGAGAGGGCTCGATGATGTCACAAGATGGATTTTGGTGGTGAAGGCATTTTGTTTTGCAGTGATTACTGGCAAGAGTCTCAAATGACCAGAAAATTTTCACTGCACACACATGAATACCTTTCAAGGCCATGGTATTGGGAATAGTCTCCCTGCGGACCTGGCGGGTGAGGCGGGTCTCGCGGGAGCGAAGGGACGCCTCAATTTCGTCCTCGCGCTGCCGCAGCCGCGCCAGTCCCTCGGCCTCCGCGTCGGCCAGGCCGGCCTCCGCCGCTCGCACCGCCTTCTCTCGCGCCACCAGCTGGTCGTACACCTCCTGCAGAGACATGCATCCCCAATCACATGACGCCCCTCCTGCCCTGACCACAACAGCCAATGGCGCTACCCACTGCAATTTTATCATCATGCTCTCTGGCCCTCTTCCTTGTTGCGCAGACAATTATCTCAGCGGGGGGACCTTCCAGATCTCGCTGGTGCTATTCCCATTCTGCTCTAAACTAGCTTATGGACAAAAAGTAGCCACTCCCGTCTGATGACATGTGTTGACAGGGAACAACAAGCAACAGGAAAGAAGCGGAAGTGAAAAGTTGTGTGACCTGCAGCTCGCGGGCTTCCAGCTTGCGGGCGCCGAGCTGCTTGTCGAGCCGCGCAAGCTGCGCGGCGGCTGCCTGCGCGGCGGTCTCACGCTGCGACACCTCCTCCAGCGCGGCCGCAACTTCCGCCTCCTTCTTGGCAGCGGCCACCTCGCGCTCCCTCACCTCCTCGGCCGCGCCCTCCACCTGCGCCGAGTGTATCCTTATCGATAAGCTTCCACTAATCGTGCATGCCCTTCATCCCTTCCACAGTCAAAAGTCAAGATCTCTGGCAAGTCTATCATATATGCACAGGATCCACATCAGGTGCAGGCATTTTGAACAAAGCATCTGATCTGCCTTGCAAGATGGTTATTCTCACTGTCCTCCTGACAATAAGTCTCTTGCAACGTCTGCTGCGCAGTGAATGGCCCAGGGCCGCACCTTGGCCCAGAGGTTGGCCTGCAGCTGCTCCAGTTCGCGCTGCTTCTCCTCCAGCGCCTTCTGCTGCGCCTTCACCTCCGCCGACTGCAGCGCCACCGCCGCCTCGCTGGCCGCCACCTCCTGCTCCTGCTCCCTCGCCTGTACCCAAGATATATCCACTGTCAATGCAAGCGCATTTGATCGTCCATGTCCGCAACCATTGGGCCAATGTGGGCGGTCAGGACCAGAATGATCGAGCTGAAGGCAAAAACAGCTCTGCTTGCAAAGGCTGTCCAGAACGAAGTCGCAATTCATATGGAAATAGAGGAATTGGTTTAATTGTTCCCACCTGCGCGCTCTGCTGCGCTATTTGCTCGCGATGGGAGGCCAGTCGCTGGGTTTCCTGCTCCAGCGCAGCCTTCTGCCTCTCCAGACCAGCCTCCCTCTCCGCCTGAGCCTCCTGCAACATACCCCACATACCGTCTTTCTCTGCTCAATATGTAAGCAACCTCGCCACTTTCAGTGGCAAAGCAGATGCCGAACATGTCCTTAAAGGTGTCTGAGCATCAAAACATTTAAGTGGCTTCATCACACGCAGTGCGTCCTCCTTTTCTGGATCCTAAGCACACTGCACTGCGACACCTGAAATGCGCACTGGCAGGCCAGAAACACGCACTTCTTGGCGGCGCAGGTCGGCATCGCGAGCAGCGGCTGCCTTGCCGGCGGCGTCGGCTGCGCGGGCGGCATCGCGGACGTCGCGTTCGAGGCCGCGCAGCTCCTCGCGCCGCCGCTCGAGCGCCGCCTTGGTCGCCTCCAGCCGCTCCTGCGCCGCCGCCACCGCCTCCGACCGCACCTGCGCGCCGAACGGCTCCTTGTCAACAGCACTCATCTCATTATTATGAGGCCTCAACATCATCAATGTATTGTCTGAACCTAGAGATGATGTGTCTAAAAAACTTCTTGACCATGCTCTTCAAGTTGTTGTCCACTTTTCATCCCAACCTGCGCATTCTCATCACATCGACGCCCGTATTGCGGGTCTGCGGACAAGAAATCAACCAAAGCAGAAGTAGACATGCACACTCTCGCTTGTACAGAGTTGCGGTGGGTGTGGATTTGGGTGGGCACCTGGGCGGTGGCGACGGTGCTGGCGTGCTCGGCGGCGGTCTCGTGCCACTTGCGCTCGCGCTCTGTGAGCTGCGTGCGCAGATCCGCCAGCGCCCTCTCCTCCTCCGCCAACACCTTGGCCTTCGCCTGTCACAACAATAGCACTATTATATTGTTGCCGTTGTGGGGCATTAAAGAACATGTCATTCTCTACAGGGCAGCAGGACAATGATGCCAAATGACTGTGTAGCTGGATCCTTTCCTAGACGGCTTAAGTGCCTCAGAACAGGACTTTAAAGCCAGGAGCTTGCATCATGTCCAGGGCTGCATGACATCCATGCCAGGCGGTTATACAGCTGAATGCTTTGCTAGACCTTTCCACCATCACAACTATGGAATGAAACTAGGATTGAGAGCGCACCTTGATGCGGACTGCCTCGGTCCGGGCCTCTTCGAGGAGGGCGGCTGCTCCGCGGCGTTCCTGCTCGCCTTCCGACCAGCTGCGCTTGGCTTCCTGCAGCTTCCGCGCCTCCGTCTTCAGCCGCTCGGACCCTTCCTCCAGCGCCGACACCTTTGCAGCCGCCTCTGCCTGCTCCTCAGCCAGCTGCCCGCGCGCCTGCGCTAACTCCTGCTCTGTGCTGGCGATGCCCTCCTGCACAAGCAAATCGCCGCAATCACCCCTAAGTGTCTTCAACTTACCATGTCCTTGTGGGATGAGCACCAAAGCGCACCCACATTGTGCTCAACCGGGCCCATAAAGATGCCTTCACATTTTTGAATCTTCCCGCAATGCATGATGGTGGGCTTGATGCTTATGTTCCAATTCCGTGTGCAAGGTCAATGTGCAAGCAACAGGGATATCTTGCGATGAGAATGAAGGATGCATGGAGGGACTGCAGAAGATTGTCACACCTCCCGTTTCTGCATGGCCTCCTGCCGGGTGGCGAGTGCGGCGCGCTGCTCCGCGGTGGCCGCCTCCCGGTCGGCCAGCGCCGCCGCGCGTGCGTCTAGCGCGCCGGCCGCCGCCGCCGCCTTCCGCCGGAGCGCGTCCGCCTCTTCTTGCGCCTGCCTCAGCTGCTCCTTTGCCTACGCCCCCACACGTCCTTCCAGCTCAGCTCTCCAAGCCGGTGCACACACACATGAAAATTTTCTACTCAATTTTCACTCTCTGGTGCAAAAGGACGTTGCATACTGCAATCAACAAGCACGTTTGAGGGACAGCTGCAATCCAAAGCCTGTGCACGAAGGGGGATCTTCCAGGTTTTATTGAATGCAGTGCAAGTGTGTGTACAGGTGTGAGTGGGAGCCAGGGATGGTTAGTCACCGTGGCATCGGCGTCGCGGGTGACGGCGTTGAGCCGTTCCTCTGCTGCCTTCTCGGCCTTGAGCAGCTGCTGGTGCCTGGAGTCCAGCTCAGCCAGCCTCGCCTGCGCCTCCTCCAGAGCCTGTGACAAAGGAGTGGGTTTCTTATGTGTGCGTACGGGCTTGGAGAGCTGATTTGGAGGGACATGTTGGAATGCAGGCCAAGGAGTCAGCGCTACTACAAAAGATACAGTCAGCACTGCTCTCTCAGTGATGAGCTGAGGCACCTGTTAGACAGGCGGGGAGCATGCAAAGGGGACATACCTTTTGCTGGGCCATCTTCAGCTTGGAGTCTGTGGTCTGCTCCAGCGCCGACAGCTCTGCCTCCTTGGCCTTCACCTTGCTCTCTCTCCTCTCAAGCTCCTGGGGACATAAACGCAAAGCAACTCAGCTGATATCTGCCCAACTCAATGCGTGCCTGTCAGTGCGCATGCAGTATTCAGCACCGCATAGTTGGACACAAATTTGTCCGAGGCACACCTGTGCTTGAGCGTCTGCCTGAGCATCAGCACGTCGTCTCTGGTCCTCAAAGGTGCGCATATTGCTCTTGAGCAAAGCTTCGCTGGCCTGGAGGTCTGCCAGCCGCTTCTCAAGAGCCTCTCTTTGAGCCTCATGCTGCGAAGACCACAGGAGATTGACTAGACATTCCGCGCAGCAGTCGTCAGGGCAATGTGCATTCAAATAAACGGCAAAGTCGTCATCTGCAAGTGCAGGGATGTAGTCACCTTTTGTGCAGCCGCCTTGAGTTCAGCCCGCTGCTTTTCAGCCCCAGCCTGCTCAGCTTCCAGCTGTGTGCGCAGCTTTTCAAGGGTGTCCTTCTCCTGCGCCTGATGACACAGCATTCACAACCTGTCAAACTGCCTCCTGCTGCAGCTTTGCCACGGGCATATGGCATGCACTTGTACTAAATCAATCTTTGACAGGTCCCTGTTCTGATTCATCACGAAGAATATGCCTCTCTTGACCACCAATTGCAGATTTCTCTCCTCCTAAAGAAGAGCCTTCTAGGAAGGAGTGCAGTGCTATGGCAATCGTGCAAGTCGACACATCAGGCAACCGCACAAGAGCAGGGTTCACACCAGCGCTCGGCCCTGGGTTTGCAGCTCCTCGGCGCGCCGGGCAAGCTCTGCATCGCGCTCGGCAGCAGCCGCAGCGGCAGCCCGGGCCCGGCCGCCGGCATCCTCGTCGGCGCGCGCGGCCGCCTCGGCCCGGACGGCCAGCTCGGCCTCCTTGCGCTGCAGCCATGCGCGGCCGCGCTCCTCTGACGCGCGCGCCTCTCTGATCTCCTCATCCGCATGCGCCTGCTTTTCAGCCGCCGCTGCGGCTGCATCTGCGGCCGCCGTTGCCGCCCGGGCCGCTGCCTCCTGAGCCGCCGCTGCCTTCCGCTGCTCGGCCTGGTGCAACAGTTGGGAAATCCTTTCCGAGCTCACAACACTTGCCAACTGCTTGACAAGGCTTGCAGAACCTTGCATGTGTCTGGGCACCGTGTATGACATTTTAGTGCAGGTAGCAGCAGTGAGGGCAGAGTTGCTTGCCTGCAGCGAGAGCTTGTCAGCGGCTAGGAGAGCCTCCTGCTCCGCAAGCTTCTCACTGCGCTGCGCCAGCGCGTCCAGCTGAGCATCCAGTTTGCCTTCCCGGAGTTCCAGCGCCTTCGTAGCCACCGCCCTCTCCTCCCTGGTCGCAACAGTCCTTTTCAAACAAGGAGTCCAAACGTTTCTCCACACATCAATCTACAATGTTCTCATGCATCACAACATGGTATATGCGAAGCAGAACGTCAGGTGAGCAGGTGATCGGACAGCAGGGGGCTCACTTGAATGCAGCCAGCTGTCTGCTGAGCGACTCCTGTTCGGTGGCGAGCTCCTGCTGCTGCCGGTCGGCGTCGGCAGTCGCCTGGCTGAGCAGCGCCTGTGCGCGCGCCTCCGCTGCCGATGCGGCGCGCTCACGCTCGGCCATCGCCGCCTCATCTGCCTCCAGCCGCTCCTCAGCTGCCTGATCACATGCAATTCTCCCAATCTCAAGGTGATCTTATTATAACATGCAAAGCTCGGCCCTCATGTAATGAATTGTCAAGGTAGTCTACATCAACAACAATCCAAGAGTCCCTGAGGGCCAGGAGCACAGTGACGGATACTGCCATCCCCCTGTACTAAAACGAAGAGGGTCGGGCCCCAACAGGAGCGTGTGGCAGCAGCCCAGATCTGCTGCGGGGGTGAAGAAACAAGGGTGAAATAGAAATTGACCTTGATGGCAGTCTGCAGGCGTTCCTGCTCCTGCTTGAGCGCGGCCTGCGCGGCCCCCAGCTGCGCGCGCTCCCGCTCCAGCTGCGATGCGCGCTCGGCCAGCCGGGCCTCATACGCGGCCTGCGCCGATTCTCGCCCGCCGAGGTCCGCCAGCTTCCGCATAGCTGCAAAGACAACCTTTTCTCAGTCCACGCAGTCACGGCCGCAATCTATGCCCACCCCACCCCAGATCCCCAATCGCATATTTGGTGCGTTGCACTTCCTTTCAGCAATTGCGATTTGAGACTGGCGTGGCCTCCAGTGTGTGCTGTGTGCTATGACCAATCCATGAATGTTGACATCTGGTGAACATCGAGCGCAATTCTCTATCATGAAAAATTGATGAGGAATTCTCATAGCATGCTCGCGGTACCTGCTGCCAGAGAGATTGGAGACAAGAGCCAGCAAGGGACTGGATTCCGCGGGGGCATGCAAGACTACCTGTATCAAGCTCTTCGCGTGCGGTCTTTTGCCGGGCGGCCTCCTGCTGCAGCTCGGCCGCCCTCTCATCCAGCGTCCTGTTGCGCTCCTCAATCCCTTGGAGCGCCTCTTCAACCTGCGCCAGCATCCCTCTCTCTTGGTACTGGAACCGGCCTATGAGGGGCTTTTGGGATACTATGATGAGAACGGCACGTGTATTGGATCATTATTGCTGTCTCATCTTGTACCAACGGCCTTTGGCGGCCTTCACTCCGAGAGGAAGGATCCCACGCAAGCATCGGCTGCGTGCAAACGCTTGGTTGGATTCACAGTGAGACAAAAGATCGGCATAATGAATGAAGGTAAGGCATAAGGAGCGCCGATCACCTGCGCAGATCGTGCTTCGAGCTGCTCCCGCTCAGTGCTCAGTCGCTGCTCCTCGGCGGAGTGCTGTGCTTCAGCCGCCTCACTGGCCGCCAGCGCTTCGGCTGCCACTCTCTCGAGATCAGCCTCGCGCTCCTGCAAGTGAAATTTACACTCAGTGTGTTGCCATCCACCATCCTTCTCTCTGGGCATGACGATGTCACAAGGGACAATGTGAAATTTAGAGCTCAAGAGCACCAGTGACAGCAACTGCCAAGCAGGCAACCATGCCCTCCATCTCATTGTTAGCCTGACAGCACGCAATACACACAAGGCAGAGCGAGCACCAAAAAAGAAGAAAGGGCTGCGTGCAGTGTAAATACCAGCGAGTAATCCAGCCGTCCATGTGCCCTGCAGTAGTGAAACGAGCAATGGGTGATAAAAGAAGGGCTGGGGCGCTGTGGCACGCACGCACATTGAGGTGGCGTTCGCCCATGTCCATTTCAGCTTCGCGCTCGGCCAGGGCACGCTGTGACTGGTGCAGGGCGCGCTCAGCCTCCTGCACCTGCCTCACCCGCTCCCTCAAGTCCGCCTGCTGCTCTGCCACCTGCGACGCCGCCCTGCTGGCCGCCTGACGCATCCACAATCACACGTGCCCGTCAGGAGCTGTGCCACAGGGCTAGACATGCATGCAACACCCGTCAGGAGCTGGCCTTGATCAACATTGCCCCGGGGTCAAACATGCATGCTAACCGGTGCACCCAGCATTGTATTCACTTGTCAAGAGTTCTCTGTAGCCGGTGCTGCTCCCGGTGTACACATACATGCATGCAGTCCGGTGCAGCCAGCATCACACGCCTTTGTCAAGAGCCGGCTAGGACCGGTGCTGCCCTCGGTGTATACATGCATGCAAATAGATGCCATTGTCTCAGAACACAGGAGGAATGTGCCTTTGCAGCTCCACTGCTCTTCCTTGCCTGACAGAACTCCACAATGTCAAGCGGTGCTGGTTGCTCGCTACAGCAAATGAAGGAGTGATCTGCACCACTTATGATGTCATCGGACCTGTGATTGGGCTTCAACGTTGGCCACGGTGCGGCTGCGGGCCTCAAGTGCGGCGCGCTCGGCTGCCAGCTCATCCTTTTGGGCCGCCAGCTGTGCAGCCTCAGACGCCGTGGCCTGCTGCTGCTCCGCCAGCTGGGCGCGCTGTGCCGCCAGCTCAGCAGCATCTGTCTGCAGCGTTGCCTCCGCCGCCTCCACCTCCTTCAACAGCTCGGTGTGATGCGCGACCTGCAGAGATACACCACCGTTTAATCAAGCTTGTCATCGGGCAAAACGTCTTTCCATTACGAGCGTCTTCCATTCCTGGAACCACTGATGATTTCTTGTGCATTCTAAGCACAGATGAAAGTGATTTTGTAAGTGTCCTGATTAGCCACTGTCTAGCGTCAGCTGTAAGCTCTTTGACAAACCTGGCCAAAGTACGAGAATTGCGAGTTGTTCTGGGCAAGCAGGAAGTAAAAAAGAGTGGTAACTAAGTGGCATGCACCTGCTCAGCCTGGAGCTGGAGGGAACGCCGCTGGGAGGCCTGCCGCGCGGCCTCGCACTCGAGCGCGACCGCCCACTGCTGCAGCGCCGTCTCGCGCTCGGCCACCACCGCGCGCCGCGCCGCCAGCGCATGGTGCCCCTCCTCGGGGGACCCCGACCATTCCGGGGGGTCCAGCGCGCTCCCGGCGGCATTGTCCGGGCCCCAAATGCCCGCCGTGCGCTCTGCCACCGCTGCATCCTCCTGTGATTTGCAGCGGCCGGGTCAAATTTGAAGCAGCCGAGACAGAAATGTTAAGAGTGCAGCAAGGTCATGTAGAAAGTGACTATCGCTGTTCTGGGCCCTGAATCACACGTCTATTGAGAAGCGGCTGGACAAGACTTTTAAACAATTCTGCTCAATGTCCATTCCAGCAGGGTCACATAGCAGCCAAAAGGATGCTGCAGTGACTGTCCTTCCACCCGTGTGGCCATGGCGCAGCAATGGCCGCAGGCAGTAGGAGGGTGAGATGCACAATTCTCGGCCATTAATCATGCCATGATCTAATGAAAAGTGGACACGGGGAGCGGGGAAATTGGCGGGTCAGACTTGGAGCTGTGATGCGGCGTCTTCGGAGAGCAGGCGGCCTGCGTGCGTGCGGAGGACCCTCCACGCGTCCGCAAGCTTTGCTTCGCGCACGCTCAATGCCGCCTCGAGACGAGCCAGCGATGCGCGCGCGCCGGCTGCCGCCTCCGCCGCCTAACAGACAATAAATAAATCCTTTCATATTTGCGCTTGAATTTTGCGGCCGCGTTATCCTGTCTCGTGCTTTGGTCCTCGTCCTGCTCTCTTTGGTCTCTGGTCCTGCGTATTTTGTGTTGTGACAGGAAAAGACGAAGTCCCTGGTCTATCCACCAGAGATCATGCCATGAGAGTGTATTGTTTCCTACGATGGTGCGTACAGGCAGGCCTGGTGCATGCTGATTTGAAAGGCACACGGTGCAGAGCGCTGTCTCGTACCCGATTGGCGTTCTTCGCGTCCTGTTCGGCGGAGTCGGCTGCGGCCTTGACGGCTGCGGCCTCAGTGCGAATCTGCTCCTCGGCTGCAGCAGCTGCGGACAGGCGCGCATCGGCCTCCCTCTCCTTTGCCAGGCTTGCAGCGTCGCGCTCTCGAGCCGCCTCCACCTTCTCTGCTGCCTCCCCAATGAGCCTGTACATCACAAACCATATCACATGCTTGTAGTATACCATGCAGAAATGCAATCTTACCAGTCTATTTCCTGGTAGACGTGGGGCCATTAGGCAGCTGCAAAAAGTGACTGAGTGCCCTGACCGAGCCAGGCCTGTCTTTGCCTCCCTGCCTTTCTCACTATACCTTTCATGTCTTGCAGGTCAAGCTGGCACCTCAGTAAGGGTCCACTGGATTGCAAATGTGCATTACCGTATATTTAGTCCTCAATATGCAGTCTTCATCTATTTGTGCAAGGACAAGATGGTCTGCAGGATGGGTCGCACTTGGCTGCACGGTGGTGGGCCTCAGCTGCCTCTGCTTCGGCGGCGGCAAAGCGCGCCTCTTTGGCGGCCGCCCTCTGCTCCCGGCCCTCGATCTCCTCCCTCAGAAGCTCCGTATCTCTGCGAGCCCTCCGCATCTGCGCACACAGATTGATTGTCTTGTTTCACAACTGCTTGACACTCACCTACTGCGAGCAGCACTGGCATGAAGGGATGCAACAGTTTTGCTAGCATCCAAGGTGGTCCCTGTCAAAGACCAGACTCTCGGGGATCGCAAAATGGCATTTCTCACCTGGTTGACATCAACTGGGCCACTTGATGCATCACTCGGGCTTGGACCATGTCACATCACAGAGCATGCTACAATATTCCCTAGGTGGAGGGATTGGCCTGCAGTGATGCTCATTAAAAATAAGCCCTGACTCAATGCTTGACAGCACAAAGCGGCAACCAGCTTTTGAGGGCATTTTTCCAAGACATCACACCTCGGACTCAGCAGCTTCCAGGTCCTCGCTGCGCTGCGCGAGGCCATGCTTGAGCGCGTCCAGCTGGCCCTGCAGGTCGGCCTGCGCCTGCGCGCGCCCGGCAGCGACCGCCTCGGCCGCCTCCACGTGCGCCGCGCGCCCCGCCAGGTCGGCCGAGCGCTCCTCCGCCGCCCGGCCGGCCTCGGCCGCCGCTCTCTCTCGCGCCGCCAACGCCGCCTCGCGCTCGCGCACCGCCCTCTGTAATGAGCAAAAAGTTGTCCCTTAGATGGTTGACAGTGCTGCCCTTGCAGGCAACATGCTTGTGGCCACTTGTTGCCCTCGCAGCTTTGATGCCCTTCCCGAATTTAGACCCTCGACGGCCCACAAGTATGGAAAAGATGCATATCTCCTCCACGTCAGAACGGGTTTAATTTGCTCTAATGTGTCCATTTAGAGCTAAAGCTTTCTGGGTGTCGAATTGTGCGATGCTGCAATTTTAGTGGCTGTTGAGAGGAGTGGGGCCGCGCCTCCATGTTCTTCTTGAGGTCTTCGAGGTCGGCGCGCTTGGCATCGAGCTGCGCCTGCCAGTCGGCCAGTGCGCGCTCGCGCTCCCCGATCTGCCGCAGCGCCTCCGCCTTGAACCGCTTCTTCCATTCTTCCAGCTGCTCCTCGTGCGCCGCCAGCTCCTTTGCGCGCTCCTGCCACACAAATCACATGAATGCAGTGAGGACGCTTCTTATTGAGCTTTAATGACATCACGAGCTCCTCATTGGCAGAAACGCGCTCTTTTGGCACAAAATTTGCATTCACACCATGAGGAAGCTTCTTGTTGGGCTGTGATCACATCCTGTGCTGCTCATCGAGAGACATTGAATCGTTTCATGCAGCACACAGGATGACTCACCAGGTGTCACATTAACGTCATGAGAAAGCTTCGTGTTGAGCTTTGATCACATCAGGAGCTGCTCATCAACAGACATTGAATGTTTTCGTGCGGCACACAGGATGATTAACCAGTGCATCCAGGAAATGTGTAAGGCTCTGTGATTCATATGCAGGCCAGTACAGTTGTGCATACTTCACTAAGGGCTAGACTCATCTCCTGCGCACCTTTTGGGCGGCGCGTTCGGCGTCGACGGCTTTCTGGGCGCGCCTGAGGATGGCCGCGTCGTTCTCCAGCTGCGCGCGAAGCTCCGCCGAGCGCCTGTCCCGCTCCGCCACCTCTGCATTGTTCTCCCTCTGCCGCACCTCCTCCGCCTGCGTGCCAAGGATACACTCTGTGCTTACTCTTTTGATAAATTGAGAATAGAATGCAACTATACAGTAACGACAAAATTGGGCGCCGTCAAACCGGGTTGCAAGAGGGCCTCTCGTGGGACCTCATTTTGGTATCTGAAGCTGGTTGCAAGGCACGCTTTGGGAAAGAGCGCCAGAAAATGCACAACTGCAGCCATGCAGATTTTTTTATTAGGTGGGCTTGCATGCCTCGAGGGCGGCTTGGCGGTGGTTGAGCTGTTCCTCGTCGTGTGAGGTGGCGGCCTCCCACTGCGCCACGCGCTCCTGGTGCCGCGCCATCACCCGGTCAACCTCCGTCCGCAACGCAGCCGCCTCCACCGCAGCCGCCTCCTTGGCCGCCTGCCAACAGAATAAGTCAAATATTGTTCAACACCCATTGCGCCCTGCATACGCTATATCTCATAGGGAAATACAGTGGTCCAGCAGACTGGGCGCATGTGCGAGTGGATCAGAACGTCACACAGGTGTGTCACCCTTCCCTTCCTTGTCTGTTGCACGTCCGGCAGGTGCCCTGTTCTGCAGGACATCCATGTGCAAGCGTGGCAGCCCCTGCTTCCCGTCCCATACAAAAAGGGCAAAAGCACTCGCGTTCAGAAGGACGCTAAAATCTTTAAGACACACAACAGAGCGCAGGAGCGTGCCTCCATGCTGGCGAGGAGGGCGGCTCGGTCGGCGTCAATGCTGCGGCGCTCCTGGTCCCAGTCCTCCAATGCGCGCTCGCGCTCCTTGGCCAGGCGGTCCAAGTCAGCAGCCGCCGCGTCGTACTGCTTTTTCACGCCAGCGACCTCCGCCGCGCTCGCTGCTGCTGCCGCCTCCGCCTGTGCCTTGGCCTCTTTTGCCCCCTGCGGCACATCGCACTCAAATGTTAATTGTGATACATTGTATAATCACATGGACCTCTAGCGTACGTGACCTCTAATCTTGCGTCTGTAGAAAATTGAGGGGAGAAGGCCCTTTAGGGACAGGCTCATTATAGCAGGTGTGCTGGCATTTACTTCAGTAGTACAAGTCAGCTATCAGGCAGCAGTGCAACAAGAATAGACGCCCTCCATCCCTGACAGCATCCCAGCCATGGTCTGAATGATGTTGTGTATTCCTCTGGACCCCTGAGGCTTTGAAAACGATAGCGAAGCAATGCACATCAGGGAAGGAGGAGGCGGCTGCCCCGGGACCGCACCTGCACAGCGGCTGCCTCGGCGGCGCGTGCGCGGTCGCAGGCGGCCTGGGCGATGTCCGCCTCGTGGCGCAGGTGGCCTGTTTTGGCGCGCAGGGCCTCCTCCTCGCCCTGCGCCGCGCTGAGCTGGCGCCGCGTGTCCCCCACCACCTCCTCCACCCGCCGCAGCTCCGCCATCGCCCGCGCCCGCTCCTGCAGATACACATATCCGCATAGATCAGAAGGGATCGACACTTGGCTTCTGACTCCTCATGGGGACGTCTAGAAGACCTTGCCTATATCTGCTTGACACAACCGCTCTGATTGGAATCTGTTTAATCACAACGGACGCAGTAGACATCAGCGACAAAATATAGAAAATGTCCGTAATGACAGGCAAGGTTGGCCTGCTTAGTGCTCAGCCAGTCATCGTCAACAGCACTTTTGCAACAGCTGCTGCGAGACCTTGCTTTCAAAGAAACAACCCTTCTGCGGCATGGGCCGAGATTATATTTGAACGCAAGCCGAGGGCGCACCTGCTCGTCCTGGGCGCTGCGGCGGCGCAGTTCGTCTTCGCGCTTGCGGGCAGCGGCCAGTGCGGCGTCCTCGCGCTGAGTCAGCGCGGCCTCGCGCGCGCCCAGGTCGGCAGTCATCCGCGCGCGCGTTTCTTCCAGCGCCCTAATCTGCTCAGCCACCCGCTTCGCCTCCTCCTGCCGTGCACACATGGGAACTATGTTTGCACTACTACACTAAAATACACTCTCTGTAGATGTTACCATCGCAGGAAAGGGTACTGAGGTCATGACCTGTGCAGCTAGCTTTTGGTACTTACGCTGCCCTGTCACTCCCAAAAAGAGTGATTGACCTCCCAGCCGACAGGAACTGCAAGTGCAATGGGCAGATTATAGCGTTCCCATGTCGGTGCACACCTTGTGGCTGCGCCAGAGCGTCTCGGCCTCGCTGCGGGCGTATTCGGCGGCGGCGGTGGCGCGCGCCATGGCTGCCTCGCGCTCGGCCAGGGCGGCCTCCCTCTGCTCCAGCGCTGAATCCTTCGCGCAGTACTTGGCCGCCGCTGCCTCGCCCGCCTGCAGCCCTGCCTCCCTCTCCCGTAGCGCCCGCTCCTTCGCCCGCACCTGCTCACAGTCACCGCCAAAGCCCCTCAACATCACACATTTCTGGCAGGATGATCTGACTGGTCTTGCCATATTTACTGCCGGGTATTCGGTTGCCATGGTGGGCGCTGACTCCAAGAATGAGAGTCGTGCAGTACATCAGCCCTAACGAGGCTGAGAATGTGTGATCTGCCTGACCACCTGACTAAGTCCTAACACAAATAGACACGGAAACAATGTCGCTGCCCTTGGAAGCCATTCACAGACCACTGTGCAAGCTGAGCGGCAACGTGAGTACACCCAAACAGGACCTGAAGAGGTCCTTCTGAAGCGTAAGATTTCTATCTGTATCAAGCTTTGCAGTTGAGTCAAGCCTCAGACATTTCCGATGCCTGCAGGCTTGGAGAAGCGTCCAGTGATAGATCTGGCCCATCACCTCATCCCTCTGCTGACCGATAGTGTTCACCTGCCCTCTCGCGCAGGCTTTGCATCTGCATCTGGCTTTGCTGACAGGCAAGCCCTAGAGACCTCCACCCAATCCCACTGCCTGACACTAAAATCGAGGGAGACTGATGTGCTGACAGAGAGAGGCTAACCTGGCCCTCCAGTGCGTCCTCCCGCTCCTGCAGTTGGGCCTCCTTGGCTGCCACGCGAGCCTCCGCAGCCGCAGCATGCTGGGACTTCTCGTGCCACTCGGCCCGCGCCCGCGCCGCCTCCCGCCGGTCCCGCTCGATGGCCGCCCTCGCCGCGTCCTGCTCGATCTGCACATCAGTACACCGGACTTGAGTGTCACTGTCCATGTACCGACTTGACACACACGGGCAGATGCAATACCCACACCATTTGAGGGTCCTCCGGGGCGCTGAGTCTAACTCTTCAACACTCTTGTGCTTGATCTGGAGTCACCATCCACAATCAGTGGCGCCTGGACAGGGACATTCAGGAGCCAGTGCAGCAGCCACTATCACAAGTCCTATAGGCATGGCGGTGGTTGCTTTTGCCGGTGGGTCGCATTGGAGGCAGTTATCACCTGGAAGGCTTCCTCGCGAGCAAAGCGGTCGTGCTCTCGCGCAGCGCGCAGTTCGTCTTTCTCCCGCTCGCTCAGTTCCTTGTCCTGCCGATGGGCCCTGTATGCGGCAAAGCAGGGAAGATATCACATCTGCACATCTTTGACACCAAGAAACCAAGTGTATTCCACCACTATGCAAGCTGCTCTAACCCAGAGCTGGGACATCACAGCATGCCAGCACAGAAGTGTTTAGGAAAGGCATGGTAGCGGTGCAATTGCGCACTCTTGCAGCGCAGACAGGCGGCTGCGGGTCAGGTCCAGTTCGGCAGATGCTTCGCGTAGCTCTGCCTGTGCTGTTGAGAGGCCGTCCCTGGCAGAGAGAGCTTCCCGCTCGGCCGCCCTGACCTCCCTTGCCAGCTCCTCTCGCTGCTTTGCCAAGCGCGCCACCTCGGCCTGGTCTCCACATTCACAAGCTCTCAGCTGGCAGGTCTGACTCTGTGGTCTCGATCAGACCTGTCTAGAGCAACCGGAGCATGACATTCTTTCAGGCATTCGTGCAACATAACCATGCAACGCAAGGCAAAATGCTCAACTTGCAGAGTGATTCCTGGCAATTTTGAGCGTCTAAGGGGCCCCACCCGCAGCTCTTCAGCCTCATGCGCATATTTTCTGCGAGTGGTGTCCACCTGTCCCAGTAACAGGTTGGTGGCCTCTGACAGCACGCCCTCCTCCCCTACCATGGTGTGCTCCAGGCTGCTCCCTCTGCTGCTGCTGGCCAGCTCTGCCCCACTCGGCTGCAGCCGTGCCCCAACAGCATCCCCCCTCTGTGTGCTATCCGAGCCCTGCTGTGCCCCCGGAGTCCTCCCTGCCCTCCCGCCTGGTGGCTGCACCCCTGTCACTGCTGGTATGCTCCATGCCTGCCCTCGCGCTGCCTGCTTCTGCACAAAATACTGTCTTGACTGACTTTCTGCATTGACTGGAATCTTTGAACAGGACGGGCACTTCCTGTTGTGCTAAGGATGGCCTTAAAATCAAAGGCAGGTAGAGCAACAAGCAAGGATGAGTCCCCGAGACGCACAGGTGGAGTGGGTGCAAAGCGCTGCTGCGCCTGCTCCAGCAGAGTGCTGCTCTTCTGCAGTGTGTTCCTTTCCTGTGCACTGCGGGGTGCCTTGGCGCCATATGTCTCCCACTGCAGGAGCACAGGGCCAGCTTAGCCTTGCACTATATAGCAAGATGGTGAGGCAGTTATCCACAAGATCCCCACGTTTTGATGGCGTCACCGATTGGTGACATCCTCAACTTAGAAATCGTTCCAGAAGGCAAGGTTTGGTCGCTTCGCATGATGTGCTTGTAATTGTGTGCTCCGCAGACATCCACGTTAACATCCACCGCAGGGTGTACTGTTTTTGGTGGATCAATGTGTTGGGCTGATTGCTGCATATATTGTGACGTTGAAATCCTCATCACCTCTGTCTTTGCTCGAACTGACCACAATTGTGCACGGCACCCATTTATATGGGAGTGTTGTGATGTCATCGTTCAAGTTTGAGATTCCACCTGAGACTCCAGTCTTTTGAACTTATCCAGTGCTGCCCTCGCAATGTTGGTCTCCTGATTCCCACTTTGCATGTGGACTCGCAAAGAGGTAGCCCGCTGTTATCTTGTTGTACTATTCAGCTATGAAGATTTGTGGATGTCTTTGCTTGAACGCTGGTTTCACGTCATTGACTGCAGCTCCACCAAGCTCAACCAACTTATCTCTTAATCTCATCGCCACTCTCGTCTGCATGCATGCAGTTCTCACATTTTTCGCACGTTGAGTGGCGCCAAACATCTGCCCATAACTGTCGAAAGGACATTCATATGCACTGATGGATATGCAGGACGGCATAGCCTCCGCCCATCTCTTCGGGTCAATGTGCGATGCACTACGATGCAATCACATGAATAAATAAATCTTGGAATTCCTCGTTTGAACGGACTTTTGGAGAGGCAACGCCGCACACTGGACCTCTCTGCCTGTCAGCATGCAATTCACTGGAGTTTTGCTATCTTATCCTTAGAGAGGAAGAGTCGATGTTGCCGTCAAAATTTGCAGTGAATACATAGCATGAACATCATGTGAAGCAGCCTAGGCCTGCACCGAGTCCGCAAATATTGATAATTATTTGCATAAAGTTGTATACATATTACGTAATAATAATAATGATAATTGCATAAAGATCTCTTTTCACCAGGCCGGCTTGTCTTACCACATCGTGCAAACGGCAGTCACTGATCACAACATTTTCATTGGATTGCCGAACACAGTGCAAAAGCCATACAGACTCATACAGATCGGATCTGTATGAGTCAGCAGATGCACTGCGCATCGCCACAACTTTCAGCAGTACTTGCAAGGATTCTCTATTGTACACAAGTGAAAGCTGGCTGGTGATGTCAACACTAACTTAAGTCAATCAACATAGAAGCATCTCCTAAGGGTACCTGCTAAGAACAGACACCAGCTCCATGTGGCCACTGTTCCAGGTGTTGTTCGTGTAAATCTAGCTGTAAGCCATGGCGACCCATAATGAATATTCCTGCCCTGACCTGGGAGCAGGGTGGTGGCACCAGTGTAATGAGCTTCAAAGGCATATCCTGACCCCAACTGTTGCAGGCCCGCGAGTGGCTGTCACAGTGAAATCACCGTCGCTCTCTCTCAGTAGTCTACAGGCATCTCCACCTCCATTCTCAGCTCACTGCCCTCCAGTGCTTTTGCCACATCTTCGAAGGTGAGACCCGCATCCGAGGCATTCGCCTCTTTCAGAGCCATCTCCATAACAAGTTTCACATCCTCCTCCCTGTGCAGACAATGCATGCTGCTTAACAGCGCACTACAGGACATAGGAGAGGACATCATGGATGTCCTCTCCTGTTGCCCAGCAACTTGCTATTTCATATGGCTTCATGCTGACAGGATAGGCAGAAGGTGGGGCGTCGAAAATAAGCATGCCACATCAGCTGCCCTCTATAGCTGCTAGACAAGGTAATGCCGACCATGGGATCTCCTTTTTATTAAGTTTGTGGGCATGCTCAGCTGAGTACAGGAGAGGGGCCATGGTGCTCACGAGAGGGAGCTGCCAGCGAGCTGGCGAATCATCAGCTCCAAGTCTGCTGGGGACAAGATGCCATCATTGTCGACATCAAAGAGGGAGAAGATCACTCGAAGCTTATCTTCCCTGCTCGCCCGCTTGCTGCTGGCTTTGAGTGCAAGGGCAAACTCCTGCGCACCCACAGGCAGTTGGCCCCTGCTTCAGACACCCAGGACAAGACAGGACAATAGTTGCAGGTATCAAAAGATCATAATTGCAGCGATCATACCTTGAAGTTGACGTGATTGAACATCTGTCCCATCCGGGAATGGAGAGGATTGATACTGAGCTCTGGTATACTGGAGAATTCCTCCGAAGAAATGAAACCCTGGTGCATTGAAACGGTCAGGCAAGGAGACATAGAATGTCCGTTCTCACATAAATCCCTCATGCATGCATGCATGTGCAGGTGAATGGCACTCACGAACCTTCCTGCCCCGATCCAAAGCTCGAAATCTCCTGTAGAGGCCCTCGATCTCAGACTGTGTAACTGCAGAGCACTCAATGTCTTGAGATGTTATACATGTGACCCTTGATCTAGGTCAAAGAGTGCTTCTTTCCTTGGATATTTATGGAAACGTAGGTTCACTGGCAAGTGAATTCAGAGGCTCACATCGACCGTCACAATAGTCCTTCAACTCCTCAACATCGTACTGTGTCAGGCCAAAACTCAAGGCCTGATGCACATGCGACATTTTCAGTTGCAAGTACAGGGTTTCGTGAAAAAAAGAATATTAATTCGTCGCTCAAAAGCTCTATAGCAACCCATTACTCCAGACTTCATTCACGCTCAATTTGAGTAAGCACCAAATTCAGGATGTAGATAAAAGAAACATTAAATATTGTGTGCAGACCTGCCCCATGCTGCCTCCAATGAGGCCCTTCCCACCGTTTACTTTCCCATGTACGGAGTGATCTCCTTAAGCTCAAAAGATTTTATCTTCCGATGAATGCAGCAACCCACTGCCAAACTCTACTCAGATTTTCCCTTCCAGTGATCGGGCTGATCTTCCACATTCAATTGTTGAATCGAGCATGTAGGATCTGAGAGAGCTGACCCTCCAACAGGAACGCCTTCGGAGACAGATTTTGTCGTTGTCAGTTTCTCCAAGAAGATTTGGAATTCAATTTTTTGCTAAATCTTACAAAGCAAGATCGTCTGTGAACGTCAGCTGGGTCATTTGTATCTACCACACTGCTCAATTTTTGGCGAGTGGTTACAGGCTTGCAAATTCACGACAGATCGAGCACCTTCAGCGTTCCTTTGATAATTTTGAGACGTGCCTGTCTTATTTCTGTATAGCATCCAACACCCAATTTCGGCACAGCACAGTAGCCAGGATGAGCTGGCTATTCGGCAAAAAGAAAACCCCAGCAGGTGATGCTCTCTTTTGCCTCGTCAGACATACGCTAGCGCTCTCTACCGTTACTTTCTTGTTCTGCAATCTTTTGAATTCATGTCATTGCCATTCAAGCTGTTCAGATCCGCGAAACATCAGGAAGTCACGAATAGAGAGGTGATGGGAAGCTGACCGTAGCACCTGCTGGAAGCTGACGCCTTCAGCCGATGCTAGACCTTGCCTTCATGTTTGGAGGAGTTACTTTGGCTCCAAAGGTTTGTTTAGGAAATTTCATGTGGGCTGAGGTATCGGAAGCAATATGAAACTTCCCTCCATAGCACTGTCCAGCCAGGACAGGTGGCAGTATTCTCTCTCTCTCTGCTCTCTACACTGTCAATTGAGCCTGGCTGACAAGACTGTGATATCTTGATGCAGAGCTGCTGCGTGAGAACAAGCGCATGCTGGACAAGGCCATCAGAGACCTTGACAGGGAGAGGGTGGGACTGCAGACACAGGAAAAGAAGCTCGTTGCAGAGATCAAAAAGACCGCCAAACAGGGCCAGATGGTATGCAATTTCACCTTCGGCATGTGCAATCCCTTGAAGCTGATGTCATGCATTCGCAAGCTGTCTACTATTCACGTGGAAGGTGAAGCATGTGTGCTCTCTGCAGGATGCTGTGAAAGTGATGGCAAAGTCTCTGGTGCGCAATAGGCATGCCGTGACCAAAATGTACGGCCTCAAGTCCCAGCTGCAGGCAGTATCCCTGCGGATAGCGGTAAGACATTCTCTTGCTCCCGGCACAGAGCTGGAATGTCATTTTACTGTCTTGGCTTGTGTACTGCACCTGACACCAAGTCAATGCTTGAAAGTGATTCATGCTGCAACCGACACCAAGTCAATGGTTGAGTGTGATTCATGCATGCAATGTTATACAAGTGAGATGGTGCTGAGGGGCAAGCACTGCTGTTGGCATGCAGACGCTGAAGTCCACTCAGGCAATGGCGGATGCAATGCGCGGAGCCACAAAGGCCATGGGCGCCATGAACAAGCAGATGAACCTGCCTGCCCTGACCAAGATCATGCGCGACTTTGAGCGCCAGAACGAGAAGATGGAGATGACCAGCGAGATGATGGGCGATGCTGTGGACGATGCCTTCGAGGTGTGCTGCCCTCTTCTGCTTGTTTGCAAGTTGCATGCACATGTCGAGTGGCTCTGTGCCGCAACACAGAAACCAGTGTTGCAGCGCCCTGAGTGGCCCTTTCTTGTCACAAACCTCTGGCTGTCTGAGGGGCGGTGGCAGGGAGACCGTTCTGCATATGTGCTCTGCAGAAATGTCTTCTTTGCCAATTTTCATCATGTGTTCAGAATTCTCTGACACAGAGGGCCATAAATGCAATGCATGCGTTTACCCTCTTGCACAGCTGGGCAATGGAGTCCTGCTGTTCTGCACTGACTTATACTGAATTGTTTTGTTTGTGTCACTTCCAGGGAGATGAGGAGGAAGAGGAAACAGACAACCTGGTGAACCAGGTCCTGGATGAGATTGGCATCAACCTCGACGAGCAGATGGTTGCCGCCCCTGGCCAGAAAGTGCAGGTGTGCGACCATATCTCCCTTTCCATATTCAATCCCCTGGTAGCAATGCCAAACACATCTATATTTGAGAGGGCCATGGACACACTCTGACCCCCAATAACATACAAGCTCAAGCTGATTTGTGGCTGCCCCCAAGCTGCCTGAATGCATGCCACATTGAACCCTACATTGTCTTGCAACTCATGTGTCTGGTGCCTCCAGAGACCAGATGACCTGCTATCCCTGAAGGCAACTAAATTCATGAAGCCAGGGTGCGCAGCTGGCCTGCCTCGGTCTAGCAATTTGCCTGATGTGGTTGTGGGGTGCAGGTGGCGAGTGCACAGGCAGCAGAACCGCAGGCAGAGGCCATGGGTGCTGGCGCGGGTGGCGGCCCCGGTGGAGGATCTCACGCGCCGCCGCCAGCTGGCGATGGAATAGACCAGGACCTCCAAGCGCGCCTGGACAACCTGAGGAAGACCTAGGATCGGAAAATTTCCTCTGGCGACTGGTTTCTTGTTACAATTGTAAAAGGCTTGTACGTTTACACAGAAAAGCATCTTTGTGGCTGGGCTTAAGGAAGCGATGTACTCCATAAATGTCAGACTGCACAGTCCAATGGCTTTGTCAAACAATGTTAACGTCTGCCTTCCTGCCCAGTGATCATGATATAAGCAATCCTCAAGGTAAAGGACTTGCAATTTCATTTGCCTGAAGTAAATCAAAGCTTTCCAAAATGCCATTTATGTGCCTTTAGATCCACTCATGACAGATGAATGCACCATCCAAAAAAAATTCAATTGTCATGCCTGCACTATTAGAGGGCCCTGCTGACATTTGGCCACATGTGCATGTACATGTACATGTACCGACTAGCTTTATTTTACAAGCATTACATGTGCCCTTGCATAGCATTGCAGTGACTATTTTTGCATTTGCGCACTACTGGTGGCACAAAGGACTGCCTGCATGATCTGCAGCTGCATCAACCGCTTGCCAAGACATGCGGCACAGCATACATGCTGTCAGCATGCTCAAAAACAGCGCGCTATCAACTAGTCTTCACTGATCAGAGAGTGAGTCAACAGAAGTAAAAAGTGCGTAAAAGCTTCACAATTTACGACACCTTGACACGCATTTGATTTGCTTCACATGTGCTGCAATCTCGAGGACGTCCGTTGACAGATATCGTAAATGGTCTTATAAAATCTAATCAGACAACTTCAAATGTGCAAGACACGTCTGCGCACCCCTAGTGTACAGCATTCAAAGTACACACAGCAACACTCCTGGATCTTTTGGTCAGTCCACAAAAAAATCATGACAGATTCTTTTGGTACAGCTGCTGACAGCTGACATGCCAAAGTGTTACAACAGCAATTATGTCACCAGCAGTGCGTTGTGAGGGTCGACATTCCTTGTGCCGTTGAGGCCAGCATTCTGGCCAGCATACATTGACGCTACCGCTTCTGGTGCTTCAAGAATACCAATGCCTGCACAGACCACACCTCTCTCATTATCGCATCCCTTTCTCCAAGCCCATCTCAGATCAGCAGCTTATGTAATTCAACCAGGGCAGCCCTGCACCCCTGCCCTCATTTGTTAAGGTCTGCAAGGACAGCATGCTTGGTGACACTTCATAAGCTCAAGCACTAGCTGGAGGGGATGAGGGCTCACCAGGTAAGCAACAAAGAAGAAGAAGACAAATGTCAGGGCGGAGTAGGCCAGGAAGGCCCATTCAGAGATGCCGTTGAGGCTGTAGTACTCCAGGACGCCAACGTTGTTGTAGATCTTCAAGTCATTGTCCTTGTACTGGTTGATCATGGCTGCCCCCCAGCCATACCACATCCAGTTGATGTACCCAAACCTGCGCATAGACCCTTGCGCTGTTTGGCACGCTGATGCAAGAAATCATATCAAATTTTGGAGGGTGCCCTGCACTTCTACTCCACAAGACAAGGGCAGGATGTGGATGTCGACAAAAGAATTGCAGGCTTACCAAAATTGAATCAACAGGACGCCAGCAGGTGCATGCATCTTGAATTCACATCCTGAACATAGCCCTTGCTTTGCAAAGAGTACACTAGTGACGAATATCGAGGATGGAGATGGCATCAAGTTGCATGTGAGGGGCGCACCAAATCCAGTATCTGGGGATGTCCACCCAACGCAGCAAGAAGCCGGCAGCAAAGAGCAGCGCGGTGGGGTAAGTCAGCAGCACGGCATTCGCAATGTCCATGTTGGGCGACACTGCCGCAGTTGCATACGCAAATGCTGCACAGGCATGTCACAGAGTTTTGTTACATTCCCGAACACATTGGCTGTGCCGCAGATTGCATATGTGGTGCAGGAATGAGCCCGTCGGAGATTGTATATGGCATGCGCATGCGCCCAGAAAGAGTGATCACTGGAATGGATATATGGGCATGCAAGGATGTGAAGTAGTCACCTATGCCGTCTGCAAGCGACACTAGCCACACCAGCCACACAATGAAAAAGGAGCCCTGCAGCTTGCAAAGGTAGTAGACGGGCAAGCTGAATGCTATGCTCATCAGAAACGCCATGAAGAGCTCCTCTATCATCTGCATCACCCCAAATTCTCATCATCAATCAGGTTCATGCATGCATGAACAACATCTGCCGCACCTGCCCTGTTTCACTCAGGAGTCTTACGCCAGGACCTCTGCGTTCAACTCAAACAGCAACCTTTTCAGCATGGACATGAGACTGCAACCTCCAGTGCATGTACAGGTGTGCATGCATCCTCCAGTAGCAGAGTTCTGCAGGCTGTGGGCGCACCTTGTACATAAGATAGGTAAGGGGGCTGTACAGACCGTCACTCATTTCTCGCACATAGACCGGCCGCTCCATGACAATGGCTGGCAAGTAGGGGCCCGCCCCATACGCTGGCAGAATCACCCTGCGCAGCACATTGCTACTCACTATTGACAGCCTCCTTTTGAGCCTGAACATCCCTGCCCAACCCCTCGCCACAGACGAGCCATGCAGAGCCATTGGGAACATAGTCTTGCAGGAACTTCAAGCTCAACGCATTCATCTGCAATTCCTTTTGCGTGGATGGCCTCATATGGGGTCTGGCACCGCCACAGCGCACTTGAACTTTCATAATGTATAATAACGCGTTACTGTGCACCACTTGGAAGGTGAGGAGTCGCACCACATGAAGAGCAGGCCGGCAATGTTAGGTGCGTTCTCGGCAGTGTTATTGGCGCCGACCCAGAGGTAGAAGGTGGCAGTCAGGAAGGTGAAGCAGGTCTTGTCAAAGAGCCGGCCAAAGAGGTAGAGCCAGCAGCGGTAGTTGTTGGCCGTGCGGTACTTGAGCATCACCCACAGGCCCAGCCACATCGGCGTCATTGTGCCTGTCCTCGTCGCCAGCGCCTGCACGCGCATGCACCCCTTAGGTGAACCCCGTAGGTGAGCAGAGTAGAAGTTATTTAGAATGGGATCCCGTGAGGGTAGATAGTATTTTATCGGCAACGCAAGGGACCACGATTTCCAAATGCGTGCTGTTCTGAATAGCCATCTGCAAGCAAATGGATTTGCGTCATTGGGATTTGGCGTTTCATTGAGCTTTGCCGTCAGCTGCCTCAGAAATCAGCACCTCTTCTTACTTCTCCACCTGCTCATTTAGTGCCTCTCTTGCTGCTTGAGTTCTTTTTCTTTTCTCCTGATCAATGTTTTTCTAACCCCAGAGAATGAGACCCGAGACTCAATAAAGTCTCCATTTCTGGGCTTGAAGGTGCCAATGACATGGTTCACTAAGAGGCCGGTGTCAAAAAGCAGCCGGTGTCAAAAAGCAGGAAAGGAGAAGGATTAGGAACATACTGAATAGAAATGGCTGCAGCATAAGGCATTACAAAAGGCCCACATACCTTCAGCGTGGCCTTAGAGACATTGTTGCACTCTGCTTCGACGAGCGCCGCCACCTCTACATCCGTCTGCTTCCTCTGCTGCGAGCTGCAGCGTCAAAACAGATACTTAGTGTGAGCGCCTCTGCATTAATCCAGCTTCAGGCTGAGCAGTCATGGCAGCAATCACTGCACGATGGTAATTTGTTCCTCATGTGCCAGTGTGGCATGGGAAGAGCGCGCACTCTCTGTACACGGCGGTGAATTTGTCGGAGCCCTGGCGGTCAGCATCGGTGGTGATGTCCACAATCCACTCAGCCAAATTCTCATTCTCCCCCTTCTTTCTAATCTGCACGACCACAGCTGCAGTTCAAGGCCACTCATCTTCTCAAGCGCACTCAATCAGCGCCAGGCGACGGGTTGATTTGTAGGCTAGAGGCCTTGAGCTGAATTGTTCAGAACAAAATCGAGGTAATGCCGCCAGGGTGAGATGTAGTATTTCCTACCTTTTCAAAGTGATTGTAAAAGTAGTCAATGGCGGGCTGGCCATTGAGGCCAAAGTAGGCGGTGCGGCCGCGCTGCATTATTAGCGCGCGGTCAAAGAGGGTGAATGTGTGGGGCGGGGGGCAGTGAATTGTTGCGCAGATTGTGATCCCCCGCTTGCACAGACCCCTCACGACAGTCATCACCTGCAATGACAGTGCACTCTCTCAACTCCCGCTCACGATTAAGCCAGGAGCAAAGACTCTCACCCTTTGAGTGACCAGAAGAGTGGACGCAGCCCTATTTTTAGAAGAACATGAGGCCACAATGCACATATGTCACCAAGGAGAATGCGAGTGGCATTGCAGGAGGCAGGCATGGCGAAACGGGATAAGGTACCCACTTCATGGGCTGTGTAGGAGTCCAGGCCAGAGGTGGGCTCGTCCAGGAACAGCACTCGTGGATGGGTGATCAGGGCAATGCCAATGTTTGTCCGCTTGGCCTGCACTCACCAATATACACAAGCTAAAGCCCTGCCCAGGAAGGCGCAGAATGCTGATTCTCTGTCACATGCCCTTCCACTGCACGCACCAAGAAAGTATCCTGCATTCTAGCCACCTAAACAAGACCAAGCAGACATACAACGCCCTTGTTGCACCCTCTGGTAGATACTCAAATTTGTTCAGGCGAAATTGCCAATCGCGTGGAGCACCCACAAAGAGCTTTCAGGATCAAAACAACACTTTCCCTCCAGCGCCTGCCTCTCAGGTACGCCACATGGCAGCTTCGCATGTCAGTATGGTGAGAGAGCCCCTTTCATTGCGTAAGTGTTGAACACGATCCAGAAGCAGGGGCGATAATAAAACAGTGTCTGTGGCCGCGCCAGCCGATTGAGCTGAAACCGTGCACCATTGAACGCGCTCCAGAAGGGGAGGGCAATGGAACATACAAACTTTGGGGCCGCGCCGCTGAAACCGCGCACTCTCAGGATCAAAGCGACACTTTCCCTACAACGCCTGCCTCTCAGGAACGCCACATGGCAGCTTGGTATCTGAGCAAGAGAGCCAAGATCCCGCACCTGGCCGCCGGAGATGCCGCGTGCGAGGGTGTCGCCGATGAGCGTGCCGGAGCAGCCCTGCAGCGCCAGGAGCTCGAGCAGCTGGTCCACGCGCGCGCGCTTCTTGGACAGCGGCTCGCTCATCTCGCACTTGAGCTCCGCCGTGTACAGCAGCATCTCGCGCACCGTCAGCTCCGGCAGCAGCGTGTCAAACTGCTCCACGTAGCCTGCCGCCGCCACATGCACACAATGCATCTTGAAATGCCTGTCTTCACTCCTTTCCTGCCAGCCTTTAGCGCCCAGAGGGGCCTCTGCTAGGTGGAGAATGTCTGGATGTTACGGATGCCTCCACAAGGCGTAAACTCAGCGCTTGGCATGCGCCACTGCATGCAGCAATGGCAGTGGGTGGGACTGCAGCTTTTTGGGTGTGCCTATTTCACACAATATATCACAACGCGGGAATGGTCCTTTGTGGGGAAAGAGTCTCCAGGAGGGCTTCAGTAGATTCAGCGGCAAAGGTGTCACCTGTGTAGCGTCGCAGGAAGGCTCGCGTCGGCTGCACTCCCGAGAACAGGATGTCTCCCTTCTGCTCGCCCATGGTCTTTCTGCCGGCCAGCAGATCCAGCAGGGTGGATTTGCCTGCATGCCAGGGACTCTCAAAAAGCTGCTACTCGACTTGACAAACTACTTCTTGACTTGATGCAAGGCTAACTTCACCTCAGGAAGCTGTACAAAATTGGACAAGACTTACCGGACCCACTGGGGCCCATGACAGCTGCCATCTCGCCAGGATTGAAGTAGCCAGAGACGCCATGCAGGATGGAGATCTTCTCCTTTTTGTTCGCCTGATTCCTCACTATGTAGTATACATCCTGGTGCATCTCATGAACACTGTCAGTCATCCAACGATAAGAATTAAGGTGATGACTTCCCTATGATGGCAAACCTCAGAATGAAAGCATAACGTTGTTCTTGACATTAGTTGAGGGATTCATGGGCAACAAATGCAGATGCAAGGCGTACCTGAAAGGTGACATGCATGCCGTGACCCTCCTTGTTGGTCAGCTGCCATGATTCGGTCTTTCGCATGCCACTCGGTGCTGAACTCGCCTCTAGATCCTCCCCAACTTTGACTGCTGCAGCGGCCTCAGCACTCGACAGATCCACGATCGCATCGCCATACACATTCTCCCTGAACTGGAGAGGAGGAAGGGGGGTGGCTTTTGCACCCATCACTCCGGATCAACCTGACCAGCCTGCGAGCAGTATGCAACTATCACCACCAATTTCAGTGTTTCCTAGCCTGGAATGTCACTGCATCCCAAAGACCTTGCCAAACTTGCCAAATATGACACCCAGCCAGCCACGCAGAAGTACAGGGTGTGGCAATGTGGCCGCAATGTCTTGCCTAAGGAAATCAAGTCGTATCAATGTTGTATTCCAAAAATCTGTGCACGAATGAGTGCTAATGAAAGCTCAGCATCCTGCCAGACTTGGAGTTTCCGCTTACATGCATTTGTTCCAACTACGAGAATGTTAGGCAACGTTCACATTGCAACATTTTGGTCTCTGACAAAGACTGAAATTTGGAATTATTTGACCCAAACATTACGTAAGATCAGCCGCACGCACCTAGTCGTGGTCAGGTAGTCCGGCAGTGCCCTCTTCCCTCGTCCAGCGCCTTCGTATCGCCGTCGTGATCAATAAAGATGCAAGATTATAATAAAAGAGAATACACCTGTGAAGTAGATCACGAAACTTGGAGGTATACGTATGCTGGGACGGCCGATCAGAAAGCTGCTTTCGAGAGCCATCAAAGCGTGATGCCTACTTTGGCCTTCGGTGCAAGGATGAACACACTCCGCTGGATCTCTTCAAACACGACCGTTTCTGTAATAGATGGCTCTTGGATTGCTTAATGCAGGTGGAACAATTAGTGTGCAGCAATAAAAGTGTGGAGGCAGCCCGTCATCCTTTCCAGATTCAGTGACTATTCTTTCCCTGTTGTCAGTCAAAGGCTTCTGTATATCATGATCATCATAGATGGAGGACATGCCATCTTATGACCCATGACGATTTTGCTGTTGTCTCCCGCCTGACTCTCTGCTGCGGCTGAGTAGCGGCATGCAAGCCCAAGCATCGCTATTCTGATAATATCTACACCCCCCTTCTATTCGATAAAGGGAGCTATGGGAACTCTACCGGTGTTTTCTGCTCCAATGAAGCCTTCAGGGCAGCAGCAGATGGTGCTGAAGCACCTAGGCTTGCGTCTGGCCTGCCCTGCACAACTTCAGCGGCCAGCAAGATCAAGGTAAGAAGCCTTACCAGTCAAATCCGTTGTGTTCCTGATTTCTGTCACGATACAGCAGCAGCCAACCAGGGCGCCCTGTGTGCCAGGAGGAGATCTGAGGCCTGCCAAGCACAGAGCACGGCAGCTGCTGCCGAGGAGGTAAGCCGGTTAGATATTTGTGTTCTGGGTCCTTCACAGTTTTCAAGGTAACGGGAAAGCTAGGCATCGCGAGGCATTGAAGATCAGTTCTTTGCTTGGCACAGGCTACAACATCCAGCCCTTCTATTGCGCTGGAGACTGCTTCCACTTTGGGTGTGAATGCTGTGCGTCCATCGATTTCTATGTCTGGGAGCAAAGGAGTTGGTGTCAAGGTATGCGCAAATTCAATCTTATCCATTACAGATGCATTACTGCAGCACACAGTCATTGCCAGATTTTTAAAGGGGTATTTGTTGGGTATTTGGCCCCGGCTGGCGGGGGGCGGTACAAATACTGAGCACCGTGCCCACGG
>JADEYI010000639.1_pt1 | contig 42110 bp, 46 predicted proteins | sample 8542331 | NCBI WGS metagenome assembly JADEYI01 (sample SAMN16510988, study PRJNA670497) | mine drainage metagenome | isolation source: biofilm near Copperflume 1 | place: Germany: Marsberg coppermine Kilianstollen | collected 2018-02 | reverse complement strand
GTGCTGGTCGAGGATTCGCTGGTGCGCGGCACCACGCTGCGCAAGGTGATCCCGATGCTGCGGCAGGCGGGCGCGCGCGAAGTGCATATGCGGATCGCGGCGCCGCCGACGACCAATTCATGCTTTTACGGGATCGACACGCCGACCCGCGAGGAGCTGCTCGCGTCGCATCAGACGGTCGAAGAGATTCGCCGCTATATCACCGCCGACTCGCTGGCCTACCTGAGCTGGGAAGGACTCTACTCGTTCACCGACGCCGCGCGCGACGGCTATTGCGACGCCTGCTTCACGGGCAAATATCCGGTCGAAATTCCCGCCAGCCTCGCGCCCGCGCAGCTTCATCTGTTCGACGCCGCCGACCACGCCAACGGCGCCGCTGGCCGGCGCTGAGCCCGGCGCGCGCGCCATCGTCAAGCGCGCGCAATCCTAAAAACCCACCGCCGTTATATTCGATGAGATGCGCAAGTTGCGCCGGCGGGATTATGTGCGACGCCGCACGCTCGCGAATGCAGCGTCATGCATACGGGCGCGATGCGCTTCGCGAAGGCGGCGACGAAGGAGAAGGCGGGCTGACTGGCGATTAGGGAACCTCTGCACAAGTTAGGTTGTCATTCTGAGCGCAGCGAAGAATCCCGGATCCGGGACCCATGCGCTTCGCTCAGGGTGGCAGCAGAGCCTTGTGCAGAGATTCCTTAGTGGCCGATGACGCCGACGTCAGCCATCGCGACGTCACGGATCATCTGGTCCGCGGGCATCCGCGAAACCAGGATCGAGACGTAATGGCCGGTCGGATAGAACGACAGGCAGATGCTGTAGCCCTTATAGGCGTAGAACGAACGCATGCCGAGCCAGTTGATCGCGCCGATCGGCGCGGCCATCGAAGAGTCGCGGAAGCAGATGCTCAGAATCGTGCCGGCGTCACCGGCATAGAGCGTATAGGTGACCGGACTGCCATCGGCCATATGGTCGATGCGGCCGCCCGAGATCTGATAGCCGGCCTCGGCGAAATTAAAAATGTCGTCGGGCATGTTCGCTTCGCGGTACGACCGCGCGACATCGTTGAAAACGTCGCTGGCCTCAGTCGAGATGCGCTGTACCGAGTCGCGATTCTCCACCCATGCGTAAACCGAGCCGTCATCATTGGCGAAGGCTTCGGCCGGTACGTTGGGCACGAAATTGCGTTCATCGGCGAGGTACTTGCCGATCGCGGCGTCGAATGCGGGAACCGTGGCGGCTCCGGGCGCGCGCGTGCCGCGCGAACCGAGGCCGGCGCTGATCGCGACGATAACCAGAATCGTGGCGGCGAGGCCGATCGGCGCCCACAGCATCGGCTGGCGCATTTGCGCGGCGTCGCGCGCGAATAACGGACGGCGGGCGGCGGCGTCGCGATCGGCTCGTTCGGGACGCCGCGCGGGATCGGACGGCGCGGCCAATTCGGCTTCGGCGGCGTCCCCCAGGGCGGCACGGATGCGCAGGCGGACGTCGGCCGGAACCTTGACGATTCCGGCATTCTGGCGCACCAGCGCCTTAAGCGAGCGCTCCTCGATCAGGCGCGCGCGGCAGATAGCGCATCCGCCGAGATGCACGCCGACGGCCCGGCGCTGATCCGGGCTGAGTTCGCCGTCAGCATGCGCGGCAAGATATTCGTCAATGTATTCCTGACATTCCACTAGAAATTACTCATTAACTAACGACCTGAAGGCGCTTCGCGGTGCGGCGTTCGATGCCGCTCGGCGTCCCTCGGCTTCCATCGTGACGTATTTCCCGGAGCTGAGCGTGTCAAGTGCCTGTTTTACCATGCGCACGCTCGATACCGCGTAACGCCTCGCGCATCAGCGCACGTCCGCGTGAGACCCGCGATTTGATCGTGCCAAGCGGCACCTCGAGTAGATCGGCGACCTCCTGGTAACTCAAATCCTGCACGTCGACCAGCAGCAGCGCCTCGCGAAACTCGGCCGACAGCGCACTGAGCGCGACTTCGATCCGATGGCCGATCATGCGGCCGGACAGCAGATCCTCGGGGTTGATGCGGGATTGGTCGGCCAGGGCGCTGCGCAGCTCGAGCTCGCGATCGAATTCCTCGCTCGAGGCGGCTGGCTGCTCGCGCGTGCCGCGCCGGTAGGAATTGCGGAAATTGTTGTAGAGAATCGTCAGCAGCCAGGCCCGGCAATTGGTGCCCTCGGTAAACTGATGGAAAAAGCGAAAGGCGCGCAGAACGGTCTCTTGCAGGAGATCCTCGGCGTCGGCCGGATTGCGCGCCAGACGCAGGGCCGCCGTGTACACGGCATTGAGGTGCGGCAAAGCCACCCGCTCGAAGTCGAGCCGTTTCTCCCCCGATCTGACGCGTTTCACCGTCATATGTAGAAGAGACGAACATAGCACTCACGTTCATTCAAATTCTAATGATCCGCTAAAGGTTCCCCAAGGGACGATCGGCGGCGGTTTGACCGCACCGCGGTCCGGCCGCTCGCGATGCGATCTCTCGCACGATTTTTCCAACCCGTTTATATAACGATCCGGGGCGCGACCCTTATTGCCCAAGCGCCGCGATTTGCGGGAACCGGCCCGATTCTGCTTAGTTTAGGGTGAATAATGGCGTAAGATTTTCGTTGATGCCGCGAGTCGGTGAAACCCGCTGTATCTCGCGGGGCGCGCATAGCGTATGGACGATGGAGGCGAATCGATGAACCGAAGCAGCAAGATCAAAACCGGCGGCGCGGTGCTCGCGACGATTGTCGGGTTGATGTTCGCGGCGTCGCCAGTGATGGCGCAGGCTGGCAGCGGCGCAGCGTCGGCCAACGTGAAATGCGTTGGCGGCAATAGCTGCAAAGGGCAGAGCGCTTGTCAGAGCGCGAACAATAGCTGCAAGGGACAGAACTCGTGCAAGGGCAAGGGCTGGGTCACCACCTCGAATGCCCAGGACTGCACGGCGAAGGGCGGCCACGTCGACAAGGAATGACGCCGCGGCGATGGCGGGCGCGCGAGCGGCGCGCGGCAGCGTAGTCACCGAGGCGATCGCCGCGCATACGCCGGGCAATCCTATGAAGCGATCGGATTTTCCCGCGCTCGGTTTTGGCGTGGGGTTGCGCCGGCCCCATTACGCCGAGATCCTCGAATCGCGCCCGCCGATGGACTGGTTCGAGGTCATCAGCGAGAACTTCATGGGGGCGGGCGGGCGGCCACTGGAAGTGATCGACTTCGTGTGCGCGCACTACCCGATCGTGATGCATGGCGTGTCGCTCTCGATCGGTTCGACCGATCCGCTCAACCGCGCGTACCTGAAGGATCTCGCCGCATTGGCGCGGCGTCTCCAGCCGGCGTGGATCTCGGACCATTTGTGCTGGACCGGCGTCGGCGGGCGCAACCTGCATGACCTGCTGCCGCTGCCCTATACCGAGGAGACGGTGATGCACGTCGCGCGGCGCGTGCGCGAGGTCCAGGATCTGCTCGGCCGGCGCATCCTGCTCGAAAATGTATCGAGCTATCTGACCTACGTCGACTCGACCTTGAGCGAAGGGGAGTTCGTGGCGGCGGTCGCGACCGAAGCCGACTGCGCGATCCTGCTCGACATCAACAACATCTACGTCAACGCGTTCAACCATCGCTTCGACGCGCGCCGCTATATCGACGCGATACCGCCCGAACGGGTCGTGCAGTTCCATCTCGCCGGTCATAGCGATCACGGCGCGTACCTGCTCGATACGCACGACCATCCGGTATGCGAAGCGGTCTGGCGGCTGTACGAATACGCGGTGCGGCGGCTCGGCGCGGTCGCCGCGCTGATCGAATGGGACGATCATATTCCGGCCTTCGGCGAGCTCGTGGCGGCGTCCGCCGAGGCGCGGCATCGGAGCCGGCGGGCGCTGGCGCAGCGCGATGGGGCGCTTGCGGCGCGGAGCATTGAGCCGTCCGCGCCGCGTGAGTTCGAAGACTGAGATGGCGCGCGAGCTCGCAGCGTTGCAGAAGCTGCTGTGGCGGTTGGTTACGGCGCCGAGCGGAGTCGCCGAGGGGCTCGCCGGTGAGCCGGACCTGGGGGCGGACAGGCTCGGCGCGATTATCGCGGGCGACGAACGGATGGACCCGGCGGCGCGCGTCGGAGTGTATGCCGAGGCCTATTTCTACCGCCTGCTCGAGGTCCTCAAGGAAGACTTTCCGGCGACCCTCGAGGTCGCCGGCGCCGATCAATTCCATAACCTGGCGACCGGCTATCTGATCGACTACCCGCCGACCGAGCCGTCGATCTTTTACGCCGGTCAGCATTTCGCGGCCTACCTGCATACTCATCCGATAGCCGATCGCGTACCCTTTATCAGCGAACTGGCCGGCCTCGAGCGAATCGTGCTCGAATCGTTTCATGCCGCCGACACGCCCGCGCTTGACGATGCCGCGATGCGCACGATTGCGCCGGAGGCGTGGCCGGCATTCGCGATGCGCACGCATCCGGCGACCCGTATCGTGGCGTGCGCGTGGCGCGTCGACCAAGTCCTGCGCGCGGTCGAGGAGGATCGCGCGTGGCGCACGCCTGCGCATGCGGCGGCGACGATCGTTGTCTGGCGGCGCGCGGCGCGGGTCTACTATCGCGCGGCCGACCCGGCCGAAAGCGCCGCACTCGCGCTGGCCGACGTTGACTCGGGGGCGAACTTCGGAGCAATTTGTACGGCGATCGCGGAGCGTGCGCCGGCGCCTGATGACGTGCCCGGCTTGATTCAGCGGCTGCTCATCCGTTGGCTCGCCGACGGTGTCCTGATCGACGGTAACCTGACTGACGGTAAAATCGTCGACGCCGCCCGCTGAGACGCGGAACGCGCCGCGGCCGCGCACCTGCTCCGCGCAGCGGGTTTCGCGAATCCGCGTGTGGATCAAATCGCACGGTGATAGGTTGCGGCAAGCGGGCGTGAATCACGCCCCGTGTATGATCGCGCGGGCGTCGGCGCCCGCACAATGCGCACCGACGAAGCCGCGCGATCGAGAAGATCGCACACGCCTCGAGGCGTGCGAACCGGGAGTATGGCGGCTGTGGTTTTGCGCAAGATTCGGGTCGAGCAGGTAACCTCACGCGGGGGCTTCGAGCTGTTCGCGCGGCTGCCCTATGAGGTTTACGCCGATCGCGAGGCCTGGTGGCCGCCCGACGTACAAAACGAAATCGATCTGCTCGCCGGCCGCGCGCTGATCACGGCGCATCTCGATCTGTGTCCGTTCGTGGTGTGGAGCGACGGGCGGCCGGTGGCGCGCGCGAGCGTCGTCGTGAACCATCGCTACAACGAGCACTGGAACGAAAAGGTCGGCCAGATAATTCATTTCGAGGCGCTGGACGGAGAGGAAGAGGCGGTCGCCGCGCTGCTCGAGGAGAGCCTGACGTGGCTGACGCGGCGCGGGATGAAGGCCGCGCGCAGTGGCTTTGCCGCGTTTCTCGATTATCCGTACGCGATCGACAATTACGCCGCGCTGCCGTCGTTTCTGCTGCGCGGCAATCCCGACTACTACCATCGCTATTTCAAGAACGCGCGCTTCGCGACCGAGAAGGGGCAGGTCGATTACACCGCGCCGCTGACCGCCGATATCCAGGATCGCTACCGGCAGATGGCCGCGGCGGCGCGCGCCGCGGGCGTGACGATCTCGAGTTGGCGCGACTACGGCTTTCTCGCCGCGATCGACGTGTGGACCGACGTGACCAACGCGGCCTTCGCGCGCCATTGGGGCTGGAATCCGATCAGCCGGCCGGAGGTGCGCCCGATGCTGCTCCCGCTGGGCGCCACGCTGGTGGCCGACCTTTCGATGATCGCGGTGGCCGACGGACGCCCGGTCGGCGCGGTCTTTTCGGTGCCCGACCTAAGCGGCGCGCTGGCGCGCCTGCGCACCGGCGTGAAGCTCGCGCCCGAGCGCGGCGGCGGCACGCGCGGCGCGCTGATCAATATCGGCGTGCTCGAGGAGGTGCGCTCGCGCGGCATCGCGCGGGCGATGGCGGCGGAGTCGTTCCTGGGCATGGCGAAAAATTTTATGACCTACGCCGGCTACACGCTGGTGCTCGACGACAACTGGTCGTCGCGGCGCACGGCCGAGAGCCTGGGCGCGCGCGTCACCGGCAATTTCGTCAGCTACTTCCGCACCCTGTAGCGAGGCGCAGTGGCGGCTGCCGCCAATGATTGGCATCCGGCGGGATTTCGCGACTCAGCGTTGTGGTGAATATCTGGCGTATCGCGGTGGGCGCCAGCTCCGTGGCCATTCGCTTTGAGCTGGCGCCCACCCGTTTAGCGTTCAGGCGCATCTTCTCGACGCGCCTACGCGCAATCATATGATTGCGCCGCGTTCGCTGCGGTCAGCGGAGCGTGGGCTGCAGCGCCGTGTCGATCTCGTGGGGCGCCACCGGTTCTCCCTTCTGGAGCCGATCTATCAGATCGCTCAACTGGGAGTACTGGTCCATGTGCTGAATGAGTGCGGGCCCTTTGTTTTCGGGCGGCACCTGCATCGCGCGCGCGACCTGAGAGCGTTGCGCTTCAAGCTGCACGATCGCAACCGTGCTTTGATCACGCGACACGTTTGGCTGGATACCGACCGCTCCCGCCCATACGGGAGCAACGGACATTGCAACGCCAACCAACGAAAGGACGCCAATCATTCTGATTTTCATCACTGAACCTCCAGCAGCGCACGGCCTGAACTCGGCCGACGCGGTCACTTCATTCATCGGATGTCCGCGCGTCGCACGGACACCACAGATTACGAGCTAAAGCCGAAGTGGAGGAACGAGAATCAGATCTGTCGCGAACAAAGTAGAGCCAGTTTCGTGACTCCGGAGGGAGAGTTAGGGAAGCCCGACGCCTGCGCAATGCGATCCGGCTCATGTGTCGCGACCAGCGCGACAAACGGATGAATCGAGGCGGTCAGGGATTGCATCGAAGGCAGGCTTGCCTTCGCCGAGACCGCTTGCGCGCTGCGCTCCGAATTTTGGGCCTGGCAGCAGGCGGCATTACCAGTCGCGGAAGGGAACGGGCAATTCGCCCCACAACAGGGAACCTCGAGAGACGCGGCGGCTTGCGCGACGCCGCAGCCGATGCCGACCTGCATCGCGAGTAGAAGCGCCAGCAGTGCAATGACTCCCTTCTTCACAGAATAAAAGCTAAGCCTCTTGGGCTAGGTTGGCAAGTGGCGGGATCGTTGACGTGTGGTGATTACTTTCAGGCAAAACGATCGAGACGCCGCCCTCACTCTGTGCATCTGCCCGTAATCTGAGCATGGGCCGCACCGGAAGCACACAGGATCGCGCATCTTTCGATATTGAGACGACGGCATCTTAATTGCTCCACCGGACTGGCATGAAGCCGATCGGCATAATTCTGCTGTTTCTCTCGCTCGCCTGGTTGGCAATAGGTTTCGCGCGGGTCGCGCCGGTCCGAGCGTCGTCTGATCGTGAGGCCGCACTGGTTGATGCCGTTGCGTGTGCGGACCAATATAATTCCTTGGTGATGAATGCCAAATCGGCTCTCGCCGGTGGCGATCGCAACACCGCGATCGATCTCCTGCAACGGGCCAGGAACCTGATCCCTACTTGCCCTGTCCTGCAAGGTGGGCAAGCGTCGGCTGGCCTTATCCTCTCGCTCTGATATTTTCGTTAACGCGGGCTTTGCGGGAGCCAACCGACCGCTTCCGTCAACGCCGGCCGCGAGCAGGGCGCGCGCGTCACCGGCAATTTCGTCAGCTACTTCCGCACTCTCTAGCGACGCTCACCGGGAGGCCCGGCGGTGCGGATCAATCTTCGACCGGCTCCTCAAGCGCGGCGGCCACCAATCCCGCAGTGATTGCGCCGGGCGCGATCGCGTCCGGTCCTCCCGCCGACAGGCCGCGAATCCCGTCGAGATAGAGCTTGACAATGAGGTGGGCGAGCGTTTCGGGGCGGCTGCGCGCGTCGCGATAGAGCAGGGCCGCCCGCAGCATCCCGAGGAACAGTTCGACCGCCATCCGCAGATCGACCCCGGGCAGGCTGCCGACCAGCCCCTCGCGCTCGAGTTCGCTTTCCACCAGCAGCACGACGGCTTCGTGCGCGCGGCGCCATTCGGGATTCTCCATGCTGTCGCGCAGCAAGGCGATGAAGTGGCGGCGCGGCCAGAAGAACGTCAGCACGCGGCGGGTCATGGTTTCGAGATTTTCGCCGATGCGCGATTCGTCGCGAAACACTTCCTCGATTTCCACGCGCACGCGCTCCCAGGCGTCGAGCACGGTCGCGATGTAGAGGGCTTCCTTGGTGGGAAAATAGCGATAGAGCGTGCCCTTGCCGACGCGCGCGCGCGTCGCCACGTCGTCCATCAGGACCAGATGATAATCGCGATCGCTGAAGAGCGCGGAGGCGGCCTGCAGTATCGTCCCGCGTTTGCGTTGTTTGCTGCTCTGGCGTTTCATTTAATACTTCGCCGCCCCGCGGTCACGCGCCGCGCGGTCGATCCGGTGGCGCCATTATTCGACAAGCCGGGCGAACACGCCAGCGCGGCGCTCAGTTCGGCGCGCGGCACAATTTGGCTTGACTCCACTTCGGAGGTGGGCGTTAAGTTTTACCCGAGCCGCTTGTGCATCGGCGGCCGACCCGGCGTGGGCCGATCGATTGCTGCCGAAATGGACTATTGATGGCGCGAAAATCCGATCATCACGATGCGCCCGAATCGGTGCGCCCGATGTCGAATCGGCCGATCGCGCGCCCGCGCAGCCGCTGACCCGCCGATCGTTTATCAAGAGTGCCGGCGCGGCGGTGGCGGCGCCGTTTTCCCCGATCCCCAAGATTTACGGCGCGCGGCGGATCTTCCCGCAGTATGCCGCCAGCCCCTACAACGAGCTGGTCGGCTTCGACCAGTACCTGCGCATGCTCTTCCTGCTCGGCTACGGCCCGCTGGATATTTCCCAAATCAAGATCGGCGACACCGCCCTCGAGGATTACGAGGACGTCGAATGGGAGCTGCGCGCGGGCTTTGCCGACGACGCCCCCACCCGGCTCTATCCCGGCGCGGTGTCGGAAGTGGGCTTGAATATCCAGTTGAGCAAGACCAACGGCGGCGGCCTCGCGCCGGCGGCCTCAAGGAGGAATCCGCCTGAGGAAACGTTGAGCAAATCAAGTCGTCATTCTGTACGCGCAGTGAAGAATCCCGAGGTTTCGCGTTCCGCGCAGCATGACAGAATGCGTCTTGTGCAGAGGCTCTGTGGCGCGCGAGCGACCGCACGCAGATTTTGACGATGATACAAAAGGCGGGCAACGATTACTGCGCGATGCTGCGCACGAAGTTCAGTTTCGCGCGCCCGGCGGCGTGCGCCTGATCAATCCCGAAAGCACCACCGCCTGCTACTCCTGCCTTTTGACGCAGAGCCCGGTCGGCCCCGACGATCTGCCGGTCCATGCGACCAGCTGCCGGCGCGATCGCGGATGCATCACGCCCGAGACCTGAGCGCGCGCTAACACTCGTAGCCGCCGCTACTTGATCGCGAGCGCGTTGGGCGGCGAGCCCACCCCGCCGGGGATATTGAGCGGCGCCGAGGTGATGAAAAAATCGTAACGTCCGTCGCGCGCGCAATCGTCGGCCAGACTCTCGAGATCCCACATCTCGCCAATCGGCATCCCGAAGAACGACAGCAGATGGAAGTGCAGGAGATCGCGCGAGGCCGGCTGGTCGCCGATCGGCGGCGGTGGCATCGCCTCGAGCGCCGGCGAATCCGACGCGGCGGCGGCGATCCGGCTATCCCACAGCCAGCGCGCGACGCGCGGCGTGCCCTCGATGCCGGGCGATTTGGTCTGCGTCGCCAGGGCGGCCTTTTCCTCGGGCGACATCGCGAGGTACGCCTTGGTCCATCCGATGCGCACCAGCAGCACGTCGCCGGCGCGAATCGTGGTCTTCTGTTCTTCGAGGGCGCCGAGCAATTCCTCGAACGGAATCAGATCGTTGGTCATGAAGTTGAGCTTGCGCCCGCGCTTCTCATGATAGCGCCCGATATCGACGAGCACGCCGCGTCCGGCGATGCCGCGCCGCGCGAGATTGTCGATGCCGAGCTTGGTGCCGCCGTAGCCGGTGATTTCGCGGTCGGGGATTCCGTTATAGGCGCCGAGCTTGGGATGCTTTACGTGGCATAGCGCGTCCCATTGCGAGGAGGCTTGCGGATAAAAGTTGTCGAGGTAGTCGTCGAGGATGTACGACGCGTATTGCTTGATCGTATGCACGTGCTTGCCGCGGCCGAACAGCGGCGGGTCGGGGATATTGAAGGGCAGGTTGAGCGAAAAGACCCGCCCGTTGCGAATCGAGCCGGCCGCTTCGACCACCGCCGCCGGCGTCATCAGGTTGATCGTGCCGAGCTGATCGTCGTCGCCGAACACGCCCCACGCGGCGCCGGCCGGCGCGCCCGCGCGCGTCGGCAATTGATCGTGGCGCGGCAGATTCGGCTCGGGTGCGCGCGGACGGATCGCGGCTGCCGCGGCCGTGGCATGTGCCTTCGCGCGCGGCCGCGCAATCGCGCGGGCCTTGGGTTGGGCGCGCGCGGCGGCCTTCGCCGCGATTTTCGGCGCCGGCTTCTTCGCGGCGATCGGCGCGGGCCTGGCGGACGCCTTGGATTTTGACGCTTTGCCGGTGGCGATCATTTTGCGTTTTCCCGGCGCCGCAATGCCCGCCGCTTTGCCCTTGCCTTGCGATCCGCTTTTGCCGCGCCCTGCTTTCGCCATGTGAGGTCCTTCCCATGTGAGGTCCTTCCCGGTGGATGAGAATCGTTTCCGCCGCGTAACCCACCCTTCTAATAACAGGATGCGCGCCGCTTACAACAGTTGGCGAGTTTCGGCGATCGTCCGCGTTGACGGATCTTGCTGAAATCGTGGTGCGAGCGGCAAAAAAGATCAGCGGACGGCCCCTCGAATCGAAAATAAAACGGCGTCGCAGTTCCGTAAGCGACCAGTCTCATATCGCGCCGCACGGATTATTCGATGATTGCCGCGTTTATTGCCTTGTTGCGGTTTACGGGCGCTGATACGATGCGGGTTTCGCTCCTTGCTCCCGCAAGGGGGCTGTAACCCGAAAGGAGGTCAGCGCGTGCGGCGCTACGAAACCATATTTATTTTACGCCCGGATCTGGGCGAACCGGCTCACAAAGAGGCCATCAAGCGTTTCGAGGGGATCGTGGCCAGCAACGGCGGCGATCTGGTCGAGACCGAGGAATGGGGCTTTCGCGAGCTGGCCTACAATATCCAAGGCGAGCGGCGCGGCTTTTACGTGCGGTTCGACTACGGCGGGGCCGGCGCGACGATGAACGAAGTCGAGCGCAATCTCAAACTGGCCGATGGCGTGCTGCGCTACCTGTCCGTGCTGGTCGACGACTCGGCCGATATGGCGCAGGTCCGCACCGACGTCGAGGCGCGCCATCGCCGCGCCGCCGAGGCCAAGGCCGCCGCCGAGGCGCGGATGGCCGCGATGGCGGCGGAGCGCGCCGCGGCGGCCGAACTCGCAGCCACCAATGCGGCGGCCCGCGCGGTCGCGCAGGAAGCGGCGGCGGCGGCGAAAGCCGCGGCTGAAGCCGACGCGGCGCGGGTCGAAACGGCCGGCGCTCCGGCCGGCGAAGCCGCTGCCGAGAACGTCGCGGCGCCCTCGAGCGATCCCTCGACCGAACCGGAAAGTGGCCAACAGGGTTGAGCTTTGCGGACGTCTGGCAAATCCGCCCGCGCTCAGCGTAACGCCCGCGGGCACGCCGGTGCTGCGCCTGTTGGTGGATTGCGGCGCGACCACGGGCGAACTGTTGCTCGCGGTCGTGATGACCGGCGAGCCGGTGCGGGCGCTGGCGCAAAGCCTCAAGGCGGGTGCGGAAATCCGTGCGCGCGGCGCGTTGCATCCGCTGCGCGGACGGACCCGGGCCGGCCTCAAGAATGTCGGAATCGAGCTGGTGGCTGACGAAATAGAGCCGGCCCGCGAGACCCGCTGAGGGCACGCGGCCTCGCGGCGGACGTGAACGCCGGCTGCGTGCGAATTGCGCGGGCGAGCCGATGCATCTTTATCAGGAAGCGAATTATGGCTGACGAAGAAAGAACCCAACATGGCGGATCGGGCGGCGCGTCCGATGCGCACGATCATTCACGCGGACCGCGCGGGCCACGCTCGGACGCCGATCGCGGCGGTGACCGCGGCGGCGCGCGCCGTCGTCCGGGCGGCGGACGGCGCAAGGTCTGCCGCTTCTGCGCGGACAAGACCCTGGCGGTCGACTACAAGGACGTGCGCACGCTGCAAAGCTTTATCACGGAAGGCGGCAAGATCGTGCCGAGCCGCACTTCGGGCAACTGCGCCAAGCATCAGCGGCAGCTCGCAGTAGCGATCAAACGCGCGCGGGTCATTGCGCTGTTGCCCTTTTCAACCCTCGGGCTGTAGCGCCGCGCCGTGACCCGCCGGGACGCCATCGGGTTGATGCGGGCCGCGTTTGCGGCGGCCGCACTGTTCCTTGCGGGTGGTGTTATTCCGGCGGTCGGTGGCATCGCGATGCTGTTTGCGCCGGCCCCGGTGATGAGTTTTGCGATTGGCTATCCCAAGGCGCTGTGGCGGATGGCCGCGGCCGTGGTGCTGGCCGCGGGGCTGATCGCGCTCGGCGCGGGACCGTCCGCGGCGGGCGCCTACGCCCTGACGCTCGGCCTGGCCACGGCGATTATCTGTCAGATGGTCGACCGCCGCCGGCCGTTCGAGTTGATCGTGCTCTACACGGTGGCGGCCGTGCTGATGGTGGGCACCATGACGGCGCTGGCGCTAGCCGGATCGCCGGCCGCGCTGGCCGACACCCTGCGCCGGGAACTGACGGTGGCGATGGATCGCGGCCAGCAGTTCTACAAGACGGTCGGGATGGATTCGGCGATGACGCCCGAGATGCGGGGCAATATCGTCGACGTCACCGTGCGGCTGAGTCCGGCGCTGGCGGCGCTGTCGATGGCGATCACCGTGCTGATCAATTTGGGCATGTTCTGGCGGGCGAGCGGCCGCCAGCAGCGCGTCGGCTATCCGCTGTTTGGCGACCTGGTGCGCTGGGCGACGCCCGAATGGCTGATCTGGGTGCTGCTGGTGGCGGGCTTCGGACTGTTCATTCCGGTGGCGGCGCTGAGCACCATCGCGCTCGACCTGTTCGTATGCGTGGCGGCGGTCTATTTCTGCCAGGGTCTCGCGATCATGGCGTTCTATTTCAAGGTGCTGGCGATGCCGCCGCTGGCGCGTGGGCTGATTTACTTTGTTACGATTGTGCAGCCGGTGCTGGCGGCGCTGGTCTGCGCAGTAGGAATTTTCGACCTTTGGATCGATTTTCGGCGGCTCAAGCCGCCCAGCCAGGAGGCGCGCAATCTGGGCGATTTCCTGTGAGACGGGCTTAACAAGGCAGGCGAAGCTATGAATGTGCAATTGATTTTGAGTGAAGAGGTCCCCAACCTGGGACGCCCGGGCGACGTGGTCAAGGTCCGCGCCGGCTATGCCCGCAACTACCTGCTGCCGCGCAAGCTCGCGGTGGCGGCCAGCCAGAAGAATTTGAGCGCCTTCGAGCATACCAAGGCGGTCGCCTTGCACAAGCGCGAGGCGCTGCGGCTCAAGGCCGCCACCCTCAAGGAGCGCCTCGAGGCGATCACCCTGTCGCTCACCGCGCGCGCCGGCGACGAGGGCAAGCTGTTCGGCTCGGTGACCAATATCGATATCGAGCGCGCCTTGCGCGAGCAGGGCTTCACGGTCGAGCGGCGGCGGATCGCGCTGAGCGAGCCGATTAAGCAACTGGGCGACTTCACGGTCGCGGTCAAACTCGAGTCCGAGGTCGAAGCGAGTTTGAAGATCAACGTTGCGGCGGCCGGCGAGTAAGGATCTGACGGAAAATGATCAAGCTCTATGACTTCCTGCCCTGCCCGTTCGGCCAGAAGGTGCGTATCGTGCTGGCCGAAAAGGGGCTGTCGTACGAACTGGTGCAGATCGATCTGACCCAGAGCGAACATCGCAAGCCCGACTTCTTGCGGCTCAATCCCTTCGGCCGCGTGCCGGTGCTGGTCGATGAGGACACGACCATCTACGACTCGACGACCATTGCCGAGTACCTCGAAGACGAATACCCCGAACCGCCATTGCTGCCCGCGGTCGGCTCGAGCGCGCTGCGCGCGCGGGCGCGGACCTGGGAGGATTTTGCCGACTCGTCGTTTACCCCGCAGGTCGGCCAGTTGATGGGCGAAATGGGCAAGCCCGAGCATGAGCGCGACCCGGCGCGCTTGCAGCGCGTGCAGAAATCGATCGAACGGGTGCTCGATTTTCTCAACCATGAACTGCAGGGGCAGGAGTTTCTGGCTTCGCAGTTTTCGGTCGCCGATATCGCCTTTGTGCCGCGCCTGGTGGTGCTGAAGGATCTGGGCCTCGACCCGGCGACCAACCGCGCCAACGTCGACGCGTGGCTGCGCCGGATGATCGAACGGCCGAGTATCCTGAGCCTCGAGGGCTTGACGGTACAGCTTCTGGCTGGCGTGTGATCGGGGACCAGCGGCTAATGGAATCGCGCAAAGCTTAACGCGGTGCGTTCGCGGCCGGCGCGGCCGATCGGCGAGATAAAGAAAACGCGCCGTCCGCATGCAAGCGCGGCGGCGCGTGAGGCGCATCGCGGCGAGCCGCGGATGCGTGGACGGCGTGAGTGACTCTAGTCGAACGTCGCGCGGATTAGTAGCGCGACTCGACCGTTTCGGCGTAAAGATCGTCGTCGTCGGGACGCGGCGCGACGCCGGTCATGCGATACAACAGTTTCGCCGCGAACAGCTTGTCGCCGATCCGCCCCTGCGGCTTGAGCATCCCGCCGTGGCGCCGGCAGCGCGGGCAGGCAATAGTTCCGCTGAGCATCGAGGCGGTTTGCGGGGTGATGCGCAGGTCGAAGGTATGGGCACAGCCAGGATTCTGGCAGGCAATCCGATAGACGACACCGCCCTGCGACTTGGACGAATTGGTTACGGTTTTGTTAGTTACGCTCTGCATTTTCATGCTCCCTTCCGGGCTTTTCCGGAGAGCCCTGCTACTGATCTACGTCCCTGATACCGATCTTAGACGTATGATTCGGAATAATGTTTCAAGCAACCCTTGTGCCTCGGTCTGGTTGTCTCCGCAAAAATGGCGTAATAGGCTAACAAATAAGCAATTATTCGACTTGAGGCCGATCGGGGCGACGCTCCCGGCCAACCCCTTTAAGTGGGTAAGTCGAACGTTTTGGGACATTTCACGCGAAGCCCGGTCGCACAACGCGCCAATTGCGAAAGCGAAAAACCAGCGCAAAGTGAAGCTGGCGGGGCTCTTCGAGAGCATTTATTTGGCGCTCTGTGAGGATCGATATGCGGACCGACGGCGGCGTGTCGCCCACTCAACGCAGGTAACCTCGCCGCACCCAAGGCGAACAGGATTCGACGACCGCAGATGAGAACGCTAGCGCTGATTATGGCCGGAGGGCAGGGTACCCGGCTCTATCCGTTGACGCGGGATCGAGCAAAGCCCGCAGTGCCGTTCGGTGGCAAATACCGGATCGTCGACTTCGTCCTGTCGAACCTGGTGAATTCGCAGATCTATTCGATTTACGTCCTGGTCCAATGGCGCTCGCAGTCGCTCATCGAGCATCTCAAGGACGGCTGGCAGTTCGGCCGTATCCTGCACGACCATTTCATCGTGCCGGTGCCGGCGCAGATGCGCCTGGGGGAGAGCTGGTATCAGGGCACCGCCGACGCGATCTTCCAGAACCTCAATCTGATCGACGATTTCAAGCCCGACCTGGTGGCGGTCTTCGGCGCGGACCATATCTACCGGATGGATATCGCGCAGATGATCGAGTTCCACATGGAGCGGAAATCGTCGGTAACGGTGGCGACGTTGCCGGTCATGCTCGAGGAATCGGATCAATTCGGGATCCTCGAAGTCGACTCGGGTCTGCGCGTGTTCGGTTTTGACGAGAAGCCCAAGGTGACCAAGGCGATGCCGGGGGCGCCGGGCAAGTGCCTGGCCTCGATGGGCAACTACCTGTTCGATCCGCAGGTGCTGCGCGCCGCGCTGATCGAGGATTCGCAGGCCCGCGAGAGCCATCACGATTTCGGCCGCGACCTGATTCCGGCGCTGATCGATCGCGTGCCGGTCTACGCTTACAATTTCCTGACCAACCGGATCCGCGGCGACTCGGAGGAGAATCTGAGCTACTGGCGCGACGTCGGGACGATCGATGCGTACTACGAAGCCAATATGGACCTGCGCGACGCGCGGCCGCATCTCAACCTGTACAACTCGTCGTGGCCGCTGCGCACGGCGTACTATAATCAGCCGGCGGCGAAGTTCGTCTTCAATGAGGATTCGCGGCGCGGCCAGGCGCTGCATTCGGTGATCTCGGAAGGCTGTATCATTTCGGGCGGTTCGATCCGCAACTCAGTGCTGGGCCGATCGGTCTTCGTCCATTCGTACAGCGAGATCGACGATTCGGTGATCATGGACTACTGCGATATCGGGCGTGGCGCGCGCGTGCGCCGCGCGATCATCGACAAAAACGTCCATATCGCCGACGGCGACGTGATCGGCTATGACCTCGAGCGCGACCGCCAACGCTTCACCGTAACCGATACCGGAATCGTGGTGATTCCCAAGTCGCCCAAACGCGATGGAGTCTTTCTCTAATCCGGGCGCGGCGCCGGCTCGTCCACCGGACGGATCCGCGCACGCCACCAGCGCGGCCGACGGCCGCGCCACGGCCATCGCCGGCGGCGCGCCGCGCGACGCGCGCCCGGCGGTGGACGACGACGGCGCACGCGCGCGGGCCGCGCGGCGCGACGCGCAACTACCGTTGAGCCTTAAGGACCGGCTACTGTTCTACCTGATGGTCGGCGTGATCCACGCGCTCAGCCTGATTCCCGACTTCGTACTCTATCCGCTGGGCATCGCGGGCGGCTTCCTCGGTTACCTGCTCGACCGGCGCCATCACGTGATCGGGCTCAAGAACCTGGCGATCGCGTTTCCCGAGCGCAGCGCCACCGAGCATCGGCGCATCCTGCGCGCGTCATACGTGAATCTCGGGCGCGGCGGGGCCGAGTACGTCCGCCTGGGCGGCTTCTTCTATCGGCGGCTCAAGCGCCGGGTGACTTACGATCGGATCGCTTACTGGGATGAGGTGCGCGCGCGCAATCCGGGCCGCGGGCTGCTGATCCTGAGCGCCCATTTCGGCAACTTTGAGCTGCTCGCGCCGGCTCACGCCCTGCACGGGCATCAGATTGGTCTGGTGCATCACACGCAGCGCTTTCTGCCCGGCGACGCCCTGATGACCTTCGTTCGCGAGCGCGTTGGGGTTGAGATCATGCGCAAGCATTCGGCGGCCCGCGCGGTGCTCAAGGCGCTGCGTGCCGACGGCACAGTGGGCGTGCCGTTCGACCAGAACGCGAAGCGCGGCGAGGCGATTTTCGTGCCGTTTTTCGGCGAACCGGCGGCGACCACGGGCGGCCTGGCACGGATTGTGGCGATCTCGCATGCGCCGGTGATCCCGGCCTTCATCGTGCGCGAGCCCGGGATGCGCAGCCATCGCATCGAGATTCAGGACGAGGTCGAAATTCAGCGCAGCGCCGACCGCGAGGCCGACGTCGTGGAGAATACGCGGCGCTTCACCGCCACGATCGAAGCGATCGTGCGGCGTTATCCCGAACAGTTCCTGTGGACCCATCGGCGCTACCGCACGCGCCCGCGCGGCATGGCGCCGATCTATCCGCCCAAAAAATCGGCCTGAGCGGGTGGCGCGTACGGGCGCACTCGCAAAATCCGCGGCAGCGCCAGGAGCAGCACGATCGCGATCAGCCAGGCGGCCGGTGCCGCGATCAGCGGCACCGGTCCCGCGCCAGCGAGCCAGCGCGGAGCGGCCGCCGCGCCATGCGCGATCGCGGGCCAGCTCTTGGCGCCGAGCACGAAGCCGGCGTGCATGCCGATTGAAAAATAGACGTTGCCGGTGGCGATGAAGGCCTGGCCGAGGACCAGGCCGAGCAGGGTGAGCCCAATCAGGGTCGGCGCGGTGGCGAACGGATGGGCGAGTTGCGCGGCGCTCTGGCCGAGGTCGGCGAGGCCGGCCGTCGGATGGAAGCCGGCAAGATAGAAGTGGGCGGGCGCACGCACCAGATGGGCCATCGCGTAAATAATCGCGCTGGCGACGAGCGCGATGCGGCGGCCGAATTCACGGAGCATCCCGCCGAGCAGGAAGGCGCGGAAGAAACCCTCTTCGATTATTCCGATCGCGATCGCCGGGAACACGTTCTTCGCGATGCGGGCGACCAGCGATCCGGCCTGGAGCGGATGCGCGGCGTGGCGCATGGCGATCGCCGCGGCGAACAGGATCGCGATCGCGCCCAGGCCGAGCGCCAGACCGAGGGCGGCGCGGCCCAGGTTGGCGCGCGGCGCGGCAAAGCCCCGGCGGATCAGGCAATTGAAGCCGAGCGCGCGCGACCACAGGATCAGCGCGGCGAGCAGCGTCGCCATCACGGTGCGATCGAAAATGCGCGGAAAGGGAAAGCGCAGCCCGGCCGCCGCGAGAACATCGGCGGCGCATGGCGCGAGGATCACGGCGGCGGCGAGGCCGGCGGCCAGCGCGATCGCGAAACCGATCGTAAAGGAGCGCGCGGCGGATGGCGAATTGATGGTCGTGGCGCTAGACCTTGCGAGGCGCCGGGAACGCGCCGGCGCTCATCGCTTGCGCGCGCGTGGCGATCGTCGTCGCGCGGGGCGCTTCAGGTTGCGGTCGCATGGCAGCGGGCAGCGGGAGTCAGCGGACCGTGCGCAGCGGATCGCGCTGCGGTTCGAGCACCAGCTCGAGCGGGCAGACCGCGGAGGGCGCGGCGACCACACTCATCACGGCGGCGGCAACGTCGGCCGGCCGCAGCATCAAGGTGCGGTCGAGCCGCTTGTTGACCGGGATCAAGCCGGTGTCGATGAGCCCCGGAATGATCACGGAGGTCTTGATGTGGCGCTCGCGCAGTTCGGCGAAAGAGGCGTGGGTAAAAGCGATCAGGCCGGCCTTGGCGGCGGCATAGATCGCCTCGCCGGCGCCCATCCGGCGCGCCGCGGCGGAGGCGATATTGACGATCACGCCGCCCTCATTGCGCTCCGACATGTGGCTTGCAGCCAGGCGCGCCAGGGCGATCGGCGCGCGCAAATTCAGCGCGATGATCCGGTCCTGGTCGGCCCCGGTCATCTTGATCAGCGGCGTGCGTGGCGGCGCCCACCCGGCATTGTTCACCAGCACGTCGAGGCAGCCGTAATAGTCAACGGCGGCGCCGATCAGATGTTCGGCCGCCTCTTCGGCGGCCAAATCGATCAGCACGATCAGCGAGCGCTCGGATGGCAGGCCGCTCAGCGCGCGGGTCTCTTCGAGTTCGGCCTGGGTGCGCGCGGCGAGGCAGAGCGAGAAACCGGCCTCGGCCAAGGCGATCGCCACGGCGCGGCCGACGCCGCGGCCGGCTCCGGTGACGACGGCGACCTGGCGCGCGATTTCCTGGTTGGGATCGTCGCTGGTTCTGGCGGAGGCGCTCGGCATGGGATTCAGTCTAGCCCGGATCGCGCGCGGCGCGCATCGCCGATGAAAGTCGGGAAATTCGATTGTTCGCCCGAATCCGACGCGGTGAACGCGCGCGATGCTAAGCGGAGCGCACGAATGACTGCTTTCGCCCATCGGGTAGTTGCTTCTCTCACCCCCGATGGCAAGAATTGAACGACTATGAATCGCCAGGTCTTTCGCGAATACGACATTCGCGGTGTGGTCGAGGACGATTTCGACGACGATCTGATCGTCGACCTGGGCCGCGCCTACGCCACGATCCTGCATCAGGCGGGCAAGCATACGATCACGCTCGGGCGCGACTGCCGGCTGACTTCGGACGCGCTGCGCGATCTTTTACTCGAGGGGCTGCTGCCGGCCGGTATCGACGTGGTCGACGTCGGCGTGGTGCCGACGCCGCTGCTCTATTTTTCCGTCCTGCACTGGCAGATGGACGGCGGCGCGATGATCACCGGCAGTCATAACGCGGCCGAGTACAACGGCTTCAAGCTGGGCGTCGGCCCGACGACGATCTTTGGCGCCGAGATTCAGCGCGTGCGTGAAATCATCGAGGCGCGCGCCTTCGTCACCAGCGGCCGCAAGGGCAATCTCAGCGCCCGGCCGGTGCTGCCCGACTACCGCGACTACATCAAAGCGCATATCACGCTCAAGCCTGGGATGAAGGTCGCGGTCGACGGTGGCAACGGCTGCGGCGGCGTGGTGGCGGCGCCGCTGATGCGCGAGATGGGGCTCGAGACGGTCGAACTGTATATCGAGATGGACGGGCGCTTCCCCAATCATCATCCGGACCCGACGGTCGAAGAGAACATGCGCGACCTGCAGGCGGCGGTGGTCAGCAGCGGCGCGGCGGTCGGGATCGCCTATGACGGCGACGCCGATCGGATCGGCGCGGTCGACGAGAACGGCCGTATCGTGTGGGGCGACGAGCAGATGGTGCTATACGCGCGGTCGATTCTCAAGGAGCGGCCGGGCGCGGCGATTATCGGCGATGTGAAATGTTCGCAGCGCATGTACGAGGATATCGCGCGCCATGGCGGCCGGCCGATCATGTGGAAGACCGGCCATTCGCTGATCAAGAGCAAGCTCAAGCAGGAGAACGCGGCGCTGGCCGGCGAGATGAGCGGCCACATGTTCTTCAACGATCGCTACTATGGTTTCGACGACGCGATCTACGCCTCGTTCCGGCTGCTGGAAATCCTCGGACGCGAGGGCCGCGGGCTGGGCCAACTGCTGGCCGACTTGCCGCGCACCTGCTTCACGCCCGAGCTCCGGCTGGACTGCCCCGACGATCGCAAGTTCGAGGTGGTGCGGCGCGCGGTGGAATATTTCCGCGCGCATTACGACACCATCGACATCGACGGCGCGCGAGTGAATTTTTCCGGCGGATGGGGCCTGGTGCGCGCGTCCAACACGCAGCCCGCTTTGGTGATGCGCTTCGAGGCGCGCGACGAGGCTACCCTCGGCGAAATCCGCACGCTGTTCGAGGCCAAGCTCAAGGAGTTCGGCGCGGCCGTCTGAGCCGCCGCCGCGTCGCGCGCGATAGACTCGCGTGACGGCCGACTCCGGCACCCGCTTTGCGCAATGAAAAAATCTCCGCATCCGGCGCCGGCCGCGGCGCTGATTATCGCGGGCGGGCGCGGCACGCGCTTTTGGCCCGAGAGCCGTGCCGGGCGGCCCAAGCCGCTGTTTGCCTTCGACGGCCAGACTACGCTGCTCGACGATACGATTGCGCGCCTTAAGGGGCTGATCCCGCGCGAGCGGATTTTCGTGCTGGCGGCGGCCGACCAGGGCGCGGCGTTTCGCCGGGCGATTCGCGGCACCTTGGCGCCGGGCAACCTGATCGTCGAACCGGAGGGACGCGGCACGGCGGTCGCGATCGCTTATGGCGCGGCGATGATCGCCAAGCGGCTGGGCGACCAGGCATTGATCGCGGCGATGCCGGCCGACCATTTCGTGACGCCGGCGGCGGAGTTTCGCGCGGCGCTCGGGACGGCGCTCGGGCTCGCCGCGGAGCGCGCGGCGATCGTGGTCCTGGGGATTACGCCGTCGCGCGCCGAGACCGGTTACGGCTATCAGAAGATCGGCTCCGCGGTCGGCGCCGGCTTCAAGGTCGATCGCTTCGTTGAGAAGCCCGCGCCGGCACTGGCGCGCCGGATGGTCAAGTCGGGCAAATATCTGTGGAACGCCGGCATCTTCGTGATGAGCGCGGCGACGCTCGCGCGCGAACTCGGCGAACACGCGCCGGGGCTGGCGGCCGCGATGCGCCAGTTTGGCACGATCGGCAATGGGCAATTGCCGCGCGCCTATCATGCGCTAGAATTCGATTCGTTCGATCGGGTGGTCGCTGAGCGCAGCCGCGCGGTGCTCAGCGTCCGCGCGGGCTTCCGCTGGTTCGACGTCGGGAGCTGGGAGGGGCTGTGGGAGGCGATGCGGCCCGACGGCGCGAGTAACGTCGTCACCGGCAACGTGATCGCGATCGATGCCGAAGGCGTGCTGGCGCGCGGCGGCCAGCGGCTGATGGTGCTGCTCGGCGTGAGCGACCTGGTGGCGGTCGATACCGGCGACGCGATTCTGATCGCGCGGCGATCGGCGGCGCAGTCGGTGCGGCGCGTGACCGATGAACTCGCCCGGCGCGGCCTCAAGCGTTATCTTTAGCGGCGCACGGCGCGGCGCCGCGCACCGATCCCAATCCGGGCGAACGGGCCGACGGATCAGTCGAGCGCCTGCGGATCGCATTTGAGCGCAAGCGAGCGCAGCGCCCGCAGGTTGCGGTCTTCCTCCGCCGCGAGCACGCGCAGCACGGCGGCCAATCCCGGATCGGCGCCTTCGACTTCGACCAGAGTCTGATTCAACTCGCGCGCGAGGTCGCCTTGCAGCGCCAGATCGGCGTTGAGCCGCGCCCAGTTGCTCGCGCCCTCGGGCCCGGCGGCGGCCGGTGCGGGCCACGCCCCGCGATCGCGCAGGATACGGCGCAGCGCCTCGGCCTGGGCCGACGTGGCGTCGGCCAGCCGTGCGAGGTCCGCCGCGATCGTCGGCAGATCGCACATCGCGGCGTGGCGCGCGAGGTTCGCTGCGAGCGTGGCGTACCGGCCCGCGCATCCGGCGAGGCGGTCGAGGGCGCGGACCCGCGGCGCACGCGCGGGACGAAGCAGGTCGAGCAGGGTCATCGGCAGGATAGCTAGCGGGATTGCGCCCCGTGCTGTCAAGCGGCGCGTGATCGCACGCCGGATTATCCGAGGAGCATCGGCGTCGCCGGATCATCCGGATGCGCCGGTGTCGCGGCCCGCGCCGTGAGGATGCGGACGAGAAACGATTCGCGCTTGAAGAACCCGCCCGAATGATACGAATCGTCGAGCCGCAGATGCGCGTAGTCGAAATAGTGTCCGAGTTCGTGCATGAGGGTGCGGATAAAGGTCTTGGGCTTGACCACCTCGTGGCGCTGCGCGGTGCGCATCCAAAGAACGATCAGCGGTTCGCTCGACGGGCGGCCGGCGCCGCGCGGATAGAACAGGCCGTGCAGCTCGGCGCGCGAATTGCGCGGGCGTACGCTGCGCACCTCGATCCGCACCGGGCGCACGCCAAGCAGGCGGCAGAGTTCATCGCCGAGGGCCTGCGCGGCCCGCTGGACGATCGAGGGTGCGCCACCGGCGAGCGCGGCCATCAGGGCGTCGACCCGCGCGAAGGCCGCCGCGCCGACGGCGATTTCGTAGCGTTCGATCGAATCGCTTTTGAGATAGCAGCGTTGGGCTCGCGTCGCGAGACGATAAAAGAAGGCGGGCAGTGGACGCGCGCGCGGGGCGATGGGCGCCTTCGCACCCGCCCCAGCCGCGGCGATTCCATGCGCCGCCGTCCGCTTCGGCCCCGCATCCACTGCGTCACTATCCTGTAACTCGGCGGGGCAAAGCGCAATCGCCCGCGGCGATTCGCGGCGACGAATGATCGAAGCGCGGCGCGAACGTGAATGGATGGGCGGGAAGCAATGCGATTGCCGACCGCGGCTTTCAATTTGCATCGCGAGGGCGGCGGCATTCTGCAGTGCGGCGTGATAGCGCGGCGGGAAACCTCACATCTGGCGCGGGCGCCGCGGCGGGCACGGTTGATGCTGCTTCGTAGGAAGATGTACGAACTCCTTGCGCGATTGTTTCCCAGACCCTTCGGCTTCGTGCGGTCGACGATCGGCGCGCATGCACCTCGCGTCGCGTCCGCTCCGCCTGAAGCAAGGCTCGTGTGCGAAGCTGAACCAGCGACGAAGGGCCATCTCTATGCGATCGAACGGCTGCGCGACGCGGGTCGATCGACGCCGTTTCGCCATCGCTATTATTGCGTGCGCTGCCGCTGGAGCTTCCTGGTCAATGGGCGCGGCGCGGTGAAGGCGGTCGGCGAGGGTAACCGGAAGTTGCTCAGCGCCGAAGCGGCGCGCCGCGCGCAAACCTTTGTCGCTGGACCATGCCCGCTGCGGCCCGACTCGCCTGCCGCCGCGACTTCTCGCCAGTTCGCGCCGGAGACCCGCGATCGGCGCCGGCTCGCACTTGTCAGCTCGCGCGCGCATGCTGGGGTAGAGGTATCGCTCCAGCATGATCAACCCGGAAGCACTCGTGAATCGTCAGCCTGATTCGCTCCGCGCGCCCGATAGGCGCGTCGCGCCTGAAGGGCGGCGCGGGACCGCTTGCCCAGCTGTAGTAATTCGCCGCCCGAGGCTTGCGCTCCGATGAGCCATCCGGTGCGTATGGATCGTGCGGCGGCGGCGGCGCGCGCCTCGCAGCATGAGCCCGCGGTGGCCTCGCCGCGGAGGCCGTATCGTTATCTGCGCGGCGCGATCGCGGCGCTGGCAATTTGCGCGGTGGCGGCCAGCGCGGTCCTGTTCGGCGTCGACGGATTTCCGGCACTCGCGATGCGGATCGGCCACGCGCCGGCTTCGGCGGCGCCGTTAATCCTGATCGGCACGGCCTATCTGCTGATGTCGGCGCTGGTGCGCGTGAGTCCGCTCGATTTGCTCAAGCGCGTGCTGCTCGCCGCCGCCTTCATTCTGTGGGGCGTCGACCAACTGATGACGCCGGGGCCGCTCGCCCGGCTGATCGGCGACGTGGTCATCACGCTCTACGTATCCGATCTCGCCCTCATGATTCGCGACCATCTGCGCGGCGTCGGACCTCCCACGCCGTAACCTGACGCGCGATTGCTGCCGCGGCTCGCGTGCCCTCGTCGTCGGCGCGGTTTTGCGCCGGCACATCACTGCCATATTATCGATCGTGGCGGCCGTCGCCTGAGCGATGGGCGGCGGCCGATTGACGATTGAGCGCGCCGCCGGCCGCTGCGAGCGGTGCGCGAGTGACAGCGATGGAACTGCATGCGATCGAAATTGCGAGGCCGGCCGAGGACGTCAACGTAATCGTCGGCCAGGCCCATTTCATCAAGACCGTCGAGGACCTCTACGAGGCGATCGTGCAGGCGGTGCCGGGCGTGCGCTTTGGCGTGGCCTTCAGCGAGGCGTCGGGCCCGTGCCTGATTCGCCATACCGGCACCGACCCGGCGCTCGAAGCGGCGGCGGTGGCTGCGGCCGTGGCAATCGCGGCCGGCCACGTCTTCGTGGCGATGCTCGGCAACGCGTTTCCGGTTAACGTGCTCAACCAGATCAAAGCGGTCAGCGAGGTTTGCCAGGTCTTTTGCGCGACCGCCAACCCGCTGCGCGTGATCGTCGCCGAGCAGGACGGCGCGCGCGGCGTGATCGGCGTGCTCGACGGCGCCGCGCCCCGGGGTGTCGAAGGCGAGGCCGATCGGGCGGAGCGCCACGCGATGCTGCGGCGCTTCGGCTACAAGCAATAGCGCCATGGGCAACGCGGCGGGTCGCGGCAGCCAGGATTCGGCCAAGGCCGGCGGCGTCGCGCCGCGAGGATTCGGATAATATAGGAAGTGGGGGGAGCGTGCGCCGCGGCGTGCGCTCGCGGGGCGGGGAAAGGATTGACGTGACGCCTCATGGCTAAGTCGGGCAAGCGTAGCGCCGGTGCGGGCAAACCTCCGCCGGGGCGCCGCGCCGCCGCTGCTATAACCGGGCTCCTGCGCCGCCTCGGATGGCGTCGCGGGCTGGTCGTCGGCTGCGTGCTCTGCGCCTTTGGCGCGGGCTTTTACCTCGCGCAGGTTTACGCCGACATCTCGGAGTTAATCGAGGAGCGCCGCGCCGCGCTCACGTCGGCGATTTATTCGGCGCCGCTCGAGATTTCGCGCGGCGACGCGATCGCGCCACTCCATCTGGTCGAACGGCTCGATCGGCTGAGCTACTCGCGCGTCACCAACGTCGCCCATCCGGGCGAATACTCGATGGAGCCCGGCACGATGAGCATCTTCGTGCGCGAGTTCACGGTCGGCACGCACGGCCAGCCGCCGATGCTGCTGCGTTTGAGCTTCGCGGGCGACCACGTCGCGGCGATCGCGGATTCGTTTGGCGCGGCGCGCCCCCACGCCGAGATCGAGCCCGAGGTGATCGGACGGCTGATGCCCGATACGCCGGCCGAACGCGTCGAGGTGGCGCTGCCCGACGTCCGCCCGTACCTGGTCAGCGGACTGCTCGACACCGAGGACCGCTACTTCTACTACCATTTCGGCTTCGATCCGATTCGCATCGTCGAGGCGGCGATCGTCGATCTGCATTCCCATCGCCTGCGCCAGGGCGCGAGCACGCTCACCCAGCAGCTCGCGCGGACATTTATCGAGCAACGCTCGCGCAGTTTCCATCGCAAGGTGCGCGAACTCGCGATCGCCCTGGTGCTCGAGATGCGCCTGACCAAGAACGAAATTCTCGAGCGCTATATCAACGACGTGCCGATGGGTTCATACGACGGCACGCCGATCTACGGTCTGCCGCTGGCCGCGCGCTACTTCTTCAATAAGGATCTGCGTGCGATCTCGCCGGCCGAGGCGGCCACCCTGATCGGCATGATCCAGGCGCCGACGCTCTTCGATCCCCGCCGCCATCCCGACGCATGCCGCACGCGCCGCGATCTCGTGCTCGGCCTGATGCATAAGGCGGATGCGATCAGCGATGCCGAATTCACCGAAGCGATCGCCACGCCGGTTACCACGATCAAGGCGCCGGGACTGCGCCGCGCGCCCTACTTCACCGATTACGTGATCAGCCAGATGCGCCGGATTCCCGGCGCGAGCGGCACGCTCAAGGGGCTCAAGGTCTACACCACGCTCGATCCGGAGCTGCAGGAGCTCGCGCAGGAGAGCCTGGTCAGCAACCTCGAGCGCATCGAAAAGCTCCATCCGTCGCTGCGCCGGCGCGAACGCCACGACCTGCTCGAGAGCTCGCTGGTCTCGCTCGATCCGCACACCGGCGCGATCGTCGCGATGGTCGGTGGACGCGACTACGCGCAGAGCCAGTTCGATCGCGCGGCCGACGCCGAGCGCCAGCCCGGTTCGGCCTTCAAGCCGGTGGTCTACCTGACGGCGATCGATCCCGAACTCAATCCGCTGCCGCAACCGGTGACGCTCGCGTCGATTCTGCCCGACCGTCCGATGACCTTTGCCGGATGGACGCCGGCTAACTACGAGCGCAATTTCCAGGGCCAGGTGACGGTCGCCGCGGCGCTCGCCGAATCGCTCAACGTGCCCACCGCCTATCTCGGCAGCCTGCTGAGTCCCGCGCGGGTTATCCGCACCGCGCACGAACTGGGTATCCACTCGGAGCTGCCCGACTACCTGCCGGTGACGATCGGCGCCGGCGAGGTCACGTTGCTCGAGCTGACCGGCGTCTACCAGGTCTTTGCCGCCGGCGGCGTGCTGCGCCCGCCGTTTGCGATCGAGGCGGTGGTCGGCGGCGACGGCAGTCTCATCTATCAGTACGCGCCCGCGCCGCAGCGCCTGACCAGCCGCGCGGTCGCCTACGTGATGACGGGAGCGTTGCGCGGCGTGCTGCAATACGGCACCGCCGCGGGCGCGTCGCGTCTCGGGCTCGATTTCGTTGCGGCGGGCAAGACCGGCACCACCGACGACTATCGCGACGCGTACTTCATCGGCTACACGACGCAACTGGTCACCGGCGTATGGGTCGGCTTCGACCAGCCCGAGACCATCGGCCTGACCGGCGCGGCGGCGGCGCTGCCGGCCTGGGTGCATTTCATGGTCGGCGCGGTGCGCCAGCCCGATCTCGGTTTCGGCCCGCCCCCGCCGGGCATCACGATGGTCGCAATCGATCCGGCGAGCGGCGGACTGGCGACTCCCGGATGCCCGCGGGTGCAGAACGCTCCCTTCCTCGAGGGCACCGAACCGACTCAGCCGTGCCCCCTGCATAGCGGTTCATTCGCCGGCGCGCCGGCCACGGTCGCCGCGTCCGCGACTGGCGCCACGCCCGACACCGAAGCGGCCGGCGGTGCGCCGGGTACCTCGCCGCCGGCCTCGCCGGCTCCCGGCACGGCGTCCAACGGCGTGATGGGTGCGGTCGGCAGCTTCTTCGGCGCGCTTTTCGGGCACGCCACTTCGCACAGCGCGAATTAGTCCCTACAGACTGTTAATTTATATTCGCGATTGCCATATGGTAATGCAACTTTTCCTTGATCGATGCCTCGCGTCCTTGTACACGCTTATTTCAAAGGAGGTAAGCGTTGAAATGTATAAGGTAACAACGATGCGGTTGGGGGTCGTAGCGGCAGGGTTCGCCCTTCTGGCGGTGCTCGCGGCGGGATGTGGGAAGGATAGCGGCGGCGGCACGTCGACGGCGCCGGTGGTGCACGGATGCAACATACTGCCAACCGCCGGGGACGTTTTGGTTACCGGCGGATTTACCAATTTCGCGGGGACGCAGTCTACCGCCTCGGCTGAACTTTATGATCCCACCACCAAGGCCTTTATCCAGGCGTGCAATATGACCACGGCGCGCGCCGAGCAACAGGCGATCGGTTTTGTTCCGGGCGCGGTGGGCGCTATCGCCACGGCAACTTTCGAGGTCATAATCGCCGGCGGCGAGAACAACGGATCGCACCTTCAATCGGCCGAAATCTACAACTTCGACACTGGCAGGTTCACCAAGGTGAAGCCCGGGCTGAGCGCGGGCCGTGAGGACTTTACCGCCGTGCTCGACACCACCGGTACGATTCTGTTTGCCGGCGGAGACACCTCGGCGGAGGAGCCGGGCGATACCGCCGATGTTTTTAGCATCTCGACGCTGAAGTTTTCGACGACCGGCAACCTGACGATTGCGCGCTCCGGTTATGGCGCGTCACTCATCGGTGGTGCGTCGGGCATTGCCGGCGACATTTTGCTGACGGGAGGCTATACCAGCACCACATTGCCGGTGCTCCAGACTGCTGAACTGTACAGCCCGACCGCCGGCACCTTCACGGCGACGACCGGCAACCTGGTCTCGCAGCGCCAGTTTCATTCGCAAGTGACGCTGCCGGACGGCACGGTTTTGTTGGCGGGCGGCGACAACGGTTCCGCTACGCTTGCTACGGCGGAGATCTTCACGCCTTCGACCCAGACCTTCGCGGCGACCACGGGCAACATGACGGATTCGCGCGAGGCCATGACCATGACGCTGCTCAACGATGGCACCGTCCTGCTGACCGGTGGCATCGACGACAGCGGTACGATTCTCGATACGGCGGAGATTTATCATCCCTCCACCGGCCTATTCACCGCGACCACGGGAAACATGACCACGCCCCGCGAGGATCATACGGCGACGCTGCTCTCCGATGGCACCGTGCTGATCACGGGAGGTTACGGGACCAGCGCAGCGCTCAACACGGCGGAAATCTACGACCCGACGACCGGGCTGTTCACCGCGACCACCGGCGCGATGGTCTTCCCGCGCGCGCATCAACAGGCAACCCTGCTGGAGTGATCGCGCGAGCATAAGCGACACGCAACCGGCGAGGCCCGTTGCGGCGGGCCTCGCCGCCTTTGCTCCACGTCCGAACCGATCGCGCGCGGCCGTGTTAGCGACAGAATGTCGAGTATTCCGCCTTTCGGGCGAGGATAGAAAAAGCCCGCATTGACCTTGCGCCAAGCCTGCCGGAGTTCCTGTACTTGCGCTCGGCGCGCTTGCGAAAAGATTGTGCCGCATGCGAATTACCCGCAACACTGGCGATGTGGATATTGTGCTCAGATTCGTGACGAGACGCCTGTTGCATGCGCGACGGCGCGCGCCGGTCGCGCTCGCGCTTATGCTCGCCGCCGGATGCGCCATGCTCGCCGCCGATGCGCCAGTACGCGCCGCGACCGCCAAACAGCGTGGCGGCTTCTTCATGCCCAACGCCGACGCGATGAAACTGGTCACCGTCACGATCGGCGGCGAGGCCGCGGCCGGCGTCACCGTGATGACCCAGGCGGTCGCCGTCAAGGAGACCGGGCCGCGCGCCACCGTCGCCCGCTTTGGCGAGACCTACGCCTTCTCGCCGGCCTTCATCGCGGTGCATCGCGACGAGCCGACCCAGATCGAATTCTGGAATCTGCAAGCCGACGACGAGCACGACTTCGCCCTGCTCGGTCCCGACTTCACGGTGCTGATGTACGAAAAGCTCGCGCCGCTGAGCAAAACCGCGTGGGTCTTCACGTTTCATCGTGAGGGTCTGTTCATCTTCAAATGCCTGGTGCATCAGCCCGAAATGGGCGGCCAGATTCTCGTGCTGCCGCCGGCGGCGCATTAGTCCCGCGATGGCCGCGGAGGTCGAACCACCGTCGCCGGGCGTGAGCGGCCTATCGCCCGACAGCCGCGGCGCGCGCCTGCGCGAACTGGCGGGGCTCTTTTTCCGTCTCGGTACGACCGCATTCGGCGGTCCCGCCGCGAATATCGCGATGATGGAGGAGGAGGCCGTGCGGCGCCGCGGATGGCTCACGCACGCGGAATTTCTCGACATGATCGGCGCGTGCAACCTGATCCCCGGCCCGAACTCGACCGAGATGGCGATTCATCTGGGCCATCGGCGCGCCGGATTTGCCGGACTGGCGGTGGCGGGCGCGTGCTTTATCGTCCCGGCCGCCGCGATCACAATCGCGGTCGCCTGGATCTACGTGCGCTTCGGCGCGATGCCCGCGGTGGGCGGCGCGCTCTACGGCATCAAGCCGGTGATCATCGTGATCGTCGTGCAAGCGCTGTGGCGGCTGGGCCTCACGGCGGCGCGCACGCCAACCCTGATCGCGATCACAGCGGCGGCGACTATCGCGGCCTTCATGGGCGTCAACGAAATGGCGATTCTGCTCGGCGCCGGCCTTCTGACCGTCGCCATCGAGAGTCTCACCGGCGCCGCCGCCGCTCCCGGTGGCGCGGCGGCGGCCGCGATCGTCGCGGCGCGCGCGACGCCCGCGGCCAACGGCGTGGTCGCGGCCAGTCCCGCTGCGGCGCCATCCGCGATCGCCGGCGGCGTTGCTACCGGCGTCGCGATCGTCGCCGCGCCCTTCAGCCTCACCACGATGTTCCTGCTGTTCGCGAAAATCGGTGCCGTGCTGTTCGGCAGCGGTTACGTGCTGCTGGCTTTTTTGCAGGCCGATTTTGTCGATCGGCTGCATTGGCTAACGCAAGGACAACTGCTCGACGCCGTCGCGGTCGGGCAGTTCACGCCCGGTCCGGTCTTCTGCACGGCGACCTTTATCGGCTATCTGCTCGGCCGCATGCCGGGCGCGATCGTCGCCACCGCGGGGATATTCCTGCCGGCCTTCGCCTTCGTCGCGATCAGCGGTCCGATCCTGCCGCGCCTGCGCCGCTCGCCGATCGCCGGCGCGTTCCTCGACGGGGTCAACGCGGCGTCGCTCGCCCTGATGGTCGCGGTGACCTGGCAACTCGGCCGCGCCGCAATAATCGACGCGACCACCGTCGCAATCACGATCGTCGGCGGCGTGATGTTGATGCGATTGCGGCTCAACTCGGCCTGGATCGTGCTGACCGGCGCGGCGCTCGGCATGCTCGCGGGCAAGCTCCACGGCTGACGCGCCGCGCCGTCCGCGCCGGGCCGATCGGCTTCGCGCCCGCGCGATGGGCCACCGTCATTGCGCTCGCGCGCTCAGTCCGGCTCGCGATCGCGCTCCGGGCCGAACTCGTCGCCGTCGCGATCGTCGGCGTCGGACGCGGTTCGGTCGTCGTCGGTTCGGTCGTCGAACGAATCGGTAGGGTCCGCGCGCTCGGCACCGAGCGTCGCGCTCGCGTCGATTATTGCCGCGGGCAGCTCGGCCAGGCGGCGCGCCACGATAATAAACGCCGAATGGGCGACCATCCGATGCATCGGCCGCACGCTCATCCCTTTGACCTGCCAGTTGCGCATCAGCGTCTCGAAGCTTTCGATCTCGGCGAAATCGGGCCGCCGCTGCAGCGCCTCGACGGTGTCCTTCAACTGGATCACGGTCGGCACGTAGCCGACGAACACGCCGCCCGGCCGCAGCGCCTTGGCCACCACCTCGAGTGCGCGGCCCGGTTCCGGCAGATCGAGAAACAGGCGGTCGACGCCGGTTTCGTCGAAACCCTCGTAGAGGTCGCGAAGCTTGACCGTCCAGTTGGGCGCGTCGCCAAAAAAAGTCGCCACGTTGCGCCGCGCCGCGGCGGCAAAATCCTCGCGCACCTCGTACGAGATCAGCCGTCCATGCGGTCCGACCGCGCGCAGCAGCGCGATCGTCAGCGCGCCTGCGCCGATGCCACCCTCGATGACCGTCGCGCCCGGAAAGACGTCGCCCCAGACCAGCAGCGGGCCGGTATCCTTCGGATAGATCACCTGCGCCGCGCGCGGCAGATGGGGAATCAGGTCGGCGTAAGTCGGGCGCAGCACGAGATAGTTTTCGCCGCCGCTGAATTTCACCCGCGAGCCCTCGGCCAGGCCCCACAGGCTCTCGGGTGCGATATCCCCGCGAATCTCGATCTTGCGCCCGCCGCGCAGGATTTTCAGATAGCGGCGCCCCTTGCGATCGATGAACAGCACGGCGTCATTTTCTTTGAGTTCAGGATTCAAATTGTGATCTCGCTTGAGAGCGTCGCCCCGCGCCGCCCATTCGCGATGCGCGCGGGTGATGCACTGGGGGCGGCTATTGACTATAATGGCGGGTGGCGTTTACGCTGATTGACGTCCCGGTGTTGGCGGTTCATCCGATTCAGATATTCGGCGGAACAGTCGCCGGGCAATTTTTTTTGCTGATACGGCCGCCTCCGTATTGTTACTGATCGGGGCGGCGATGCGAAGCGGATGGCTCCGGGTGCGGCCCGGAATTTTAGACTACAGGTGGTGCCACGCGATGGCTGAGAAAAAAGCAAAGACGGCGGAAAAGGGCGGCGGACAGGCCCAGCACAAACATTACTGCCCGGATTGCGGTTCCGAGAGCAAGATCACGCTGTTCGCCGGTTACGGACGCAAGGGCTTCTACGCGGTGTGCGAGAAAAATTGTGGCTACGTCGGCCGCACGCGCTGACGGAGGATCGATCACGGCCATGGCCCGAGTTCGCAAGACCAAATCGTCCAAGAAAGACCTCTACGCCGGCTTCGCCGATACCGCCGAAGAGACCGACGAAGATGCCGACCTGCCCAAGGACGAAGCCGGCCGACTCAAGATCAAGCGGCAGTACCAGGATCTCCTCGGCATCCGCATCGAGAAGCTCAAGGGGCGCATCCTCAACCGCGAGCGCATCAACAAGACGATCGAGGGTATCTACTTCATCTGCGCGCGATGCATGAAGGTGTGCCATTCGCTCGACGATGGCTTCACCGAGGATCCCGAGAACGTCAACAATCAATGCGCCAAGTGCTCCAAGCAGCGTCCGGCCGCGGCCTGAAAGACGGGGCGCGCGCGGCCGATCGGGCGCTTGCAGGTTGTTGGCGTAATTCGTCGATCGGCGCCATTGAAATAGCGTTGATGGCTTAATAACAACGCCGGGGCTGGCGGCGTCCACCGGGCGCCGCCTGAGCTGCGCTGATTGAAACCAAAATCGCCCTGCTCGAGGCGGCGGCTACGGCTTTGATTTGCCGGTCCGATACTGTAAATCTCGTGCGAGCCGGCCATTGCGCGGCGGCCTGGGGGGAGTTAATCAGCCAAGATGGGCCTACAGCTAATCGCGCCCGACATTAATATCGATTTCGTCGGCAAGCGGTTTTTTTTCGTCGCCGTTTCGACCGTAATCAATCTTGCGGCGATCCTGCTGCTGATCTTCGTCGGGCTCAATTACGGTGTCGATTTCGTCGGCGGCAGCGTCGTCCAGCTCAAATTCGACCAACCCACCAGTGCCGAGCGGATTCGCACGGCGCTCGGGTCGCTCGATCTCGGCGACGTGACCGTGCAGGATTTTGGCGCCCGGGACGAGAACCAGTACCTGGTGCGCTTCGAGACGGTCAAAAGTGTCGGCAGCATCGGACCCCGTCTGGAGGCGGCGCTCGATCAAAGCTACGGCGCGACCAACAAGGCGCAGGTGCTGCGGGTCGAGACGGTGGGATCGAAGGTGGGCCACGACCTGCGCATCGACGGGTTTCTGGCGGTCGCTTTTGCTACCGTATTCATGGGCGTCTATATCGCCTTGCGTTTCCGCAACGTGAGCTGGAGCTTTGGCGCCGGCGCCGTGATCGCGTTGATCCATGACGTGCTGGTGGTCACTGGAGCGCTGGTCATCTCGCGGCTGGAATTCGACCTTACGACGCTGGCGGCGGTGCTGACGATTATCGCCTACTCGGTCCACGATACGATTATCGTCTCGGACCGGATTCGCGAGGACGCGGCCAAGCGCCGCCGCGAATCGCTCGACGTCACCATGAATCGCGCGATCAATGAAACCTTGTCGCGCACGGTGCTGACCTCCGGCACCGCGTTGACCGTAGTGGCCTCGCTGCTGGTGCTGGGCGGACCGATTCTGCGGCCGGCCGCGTTTACGCTCTTCGTCGGGATCATCACCGGCACCTATTCGTCGATCTATATCGCCGGCCCCGTGGTGCTCTTTTGGGAAAAGGGCCGCGTCGGTGGCAAGACGGCATCGACGCGCGCGGCCTGAAGCCCGCACGTCAATCCGCTGCGCCCGCGTGGTCAATCCGTTTCGCGCGCCGGCCAATCCGGGGCGACGGGTGAGACTTGCCAGTTGAGATTCGCAGCGCCCGCGGCCTCTATCGGCTCGCCGAAGCCGCGCCGCCCGAGGATTCCCCGGATAGTCTTATGCTGACTCTCGCGCTCGAACGTGCCGACGGCGTCGAGCGGGTGGTCTTGCGCTGCCGCATCGCCGCCGCGTTCATTCCGAACGAAACCGACGCGACCGAACTCCTCGCGCGGCTCAAGCCCTGGTTCGAGCGCGAGTTCGAGCAGACTCGCGAGGCGGCACTCAAATCGATTCGCAGCGAGCGCCGGCTGCACGAGATCGTCTTCGACCGCGCGCATCCCGGCCCGTTTTGATCGCTGGACATGGGGCGCGGGCAAGTGAAGCTCGAATCGGGCGAAGCGGGCATGGTACGCAGGGCAAGTCTGCGCTGCCGCACGAGTACAGAGACACTGCGGCGGCGCGAAATATCAACCGAGGCAAACCGATGGACATCGATCTGAGACCCGCGCGTGACGAGGACATCCCCGAACTCGCCCGCCTGATCGCCGGCATCGCCAGCTACCACGAATCGATCGACGCCCGCGCGCGTTTCGATTGGGACGAGATTCGCGCCGCGCCCAACTGGCTCCCGGCGATTCTTCATCGCGACCATCACGCGATCTGGGTGGCCGATCGCGGCGCCGGACGCCTCGCCGGCTACCTCTGGGTCCATCTCAAGCGCGACCATCAGGGCAACCTGCCCAAGGTCCGCGGCTATATAAGCCAGGCTTACCTCGATGAGGATTGGCGAGGTCAACGGCTAATGCGCCCGATGCTTGAGCTGGCCTATGAATGGTTTCGTGCCAAGGAGATCGAGGTGGTCACGCTGATGGTCTTCCAGCGCAACTGGCTGGGCTCGACCGCATGGTACAAGCACGGCTTCGAGGATTGGACGCACGAACGCCGCATCGAACTCAAACCGCGCGTGAAACCCGCCTGACCCGGCGGTAAGCCGCACCGGATTGTCGTTGATATACATACGCAATGCCGGTTATATGAGAGCGTGCCGGAGCGCCCGCCCAGCGCCGGAGGAACGTCGCATTGGCGTTTGACAGTTTCGCCCGAAGACCTATACTATACTCATCAGGTCCACTAATCAGAGATTCAGCGTTGGCGGCGTCGGCAATGTGCCTTCTCGGCAATGTGCCTTCAATGATGCGGACGCAGCGCCCGGATGAGGCTTTGAGCGAGACAGAGGAAGCGATGGTTAAGCTGCCGATTTACATGGACAATCACGCGACGACGCCGGTCGATCCGCGAGTGATCGAGGCGATGCTGCCGTATTTCACCGAGAAGTTCGGCAACGCCGCCAGCCGCAATCACAGCTTCGGCTGGGAGGCTGAAGAGGCGGTCGACCGGGCGCGCAACCAGATTGCGGCGCTGATTGGCGCCAAGTCCAAAGAGATTATCATCACCAGCGGGGCGACCGAATCCGACAATCTCGCGATCAAGGGCGTAGTTGAGTTCTACAAGGACAAGGGTAATCACGTTATCACCTGCGTGACGGAACATAAGGCGGTGCTCGACAGTTGCCGCGCGCTCGAGCGCACCGGTAAGGCGACGGTGACCTACCTGCCGGTCGACAAGTACGGGATGGTCGATCCGGACGACTTGCGCAACGCCATTACCGACAAGACCGTCCTGATCACGATCATGTACGCCAACAACGAAGTCGGCACGATCCATCCGATTGCGGAGATCGGCCGGATCGCCAAGGAAAAGGGCATCGTGTTCCATTGTGACGCGGTGCAGGCCGTGGGCAAGGTGCCGGTCAACGTCGACCGCGACGGTATCGACCTGCTCTCGCTCAGCGCGCACAAGATATACGGTCCCAAGGGCGTCGGCGCGATCTACGTCCGCTCCAAGGGTCCGCGCGTGCGCCTGACGCCGCAGATGGACGGCGGCGGCCATGAGCGCGGGATGCGCTCGGGCACGCTCAACGTCACCGGCATCGTCGGGCTGGGCAAGGCGTGCGAAATCGCCGGGGCCGAGATGGAAGAGGAGAACCGCCGCCTGCTCGATCTGCGCAACAAGCTCCAGGCGGGCATTTTCGAGCGTCTCGACGAAGTCTACCTCAACGGTCATCCGACCGCGCGCCTGCCCGGCAATCTCAACGTGAGCTTCGCCTACGTCGAGGGAGAGTCGCTCCTGATGGGCATCAGCGATATTGCCGTCAGCTCGGGTTCGGCCTGCACCTCGGCCACCCTCGAGCCGTCGTACGTGATTCGCGCGCTGGGCGTGGACGAGGAGCTGGCGCACAGCTCGATTCGCTTTGGCGTCGGCCGCTTCAACACCGGCGACGAAGTCGATTTTGTGACCGACCGCGTGACCCGCGAGGTCAAGCGGCTGCGCGAGATGTCGCCGCTCTACGAGATGGCGCGCGAGGGTATCGACCTCAAGACGGTGCAGTGGAAGTCGGAGTAACGGGAGTCAGGGAAGTCTGTGCAAGGCCAATGTGTCATTCTGAGCGCAGCGGAAAATCCCGGGGATTTTCACTTCGCCGACGCCTTTCAGATTGACGGCCTGACTTGCGCAGAGGTTCTTCGTTAGGGGAAGAGGCGAGAGAGTGACATGGCTTATTCGGAAAAAGTAATCGAGCATTATACCAATCCGCGCAACGTCGGCAGCTTTGCCAAGGGCGAGGACAACGTCGGCACCGGGATCGTGGGCGCGCCCGAATGCGGCGACGTGATGAAGCTCCAGCTCAAGATTAATCCGGCCAACGGCGTGATCGAGGACGCAAAGTTCAAGACCTTCGGCTGCGGCAGCGCGATCGCCAGTTCGAGCTACGTGACCGAACTGGTCAAGGGCAAGCACGTCGACGAGGCGATGGCGATCAAGAACACCGCGATCGTCCAGGAGCTCAATCTGCCGCCGGTCAAGATTCATTGCTCGGTGCTGGCCGAGGACGCGATCAAGGCCGCGATTACCGACTGGCGCAAGCATCAGGAGCCGGCCGTCGAGTCAGCGGATGCGGTCCCGGCGCGCACAGCGCAGGAGGGCTGATTCACGTGGCCACCGTCACCCTGTCCGACAACGCGGTCCGCAAGATTCATCAGTTGACCGCCGAAAAGCCCGACTTCGGCCTGCGCGTCAAGGTCGTGGGCGGCGGATGCTCGGGCTTGCAATATCGCATGGAGATCGATTCGGCCAAGGAGCGCGACAAGATCTTCGAGCGCGAAGGTGCGCGCCTGATCGTCGACAAGAAGAGCTTTCTCTATCTCAACGGCTCGGAACTCGACTACGCCGAGGAGCTGATGGCGGCCGGCTTTCGCCTGGTCAATCCCAACGCCAAGCGCTCGTGCGGATGCGGTGAGTCGTTCGTCGTCTGAGGCCACGTCCGCGCACCAGCGTGATCACTTGCCCCTCATGCATGCAGGCTCAGGAGCCGCGGACGCTATGCACCACGTGTGGCGCGCCGTTGGGTGCCGCGATCGATTGCTTCGCGACGCTCGGCTGGCCGCGCCGGCTCGCGATCGATCGCGCCGCGCTCGAGCGCACCTACCACGAGCTTGGCCGCCGGATGCATCCGGATCGCTTCGTGGCGGCGGCACCCGCGCTGCGCGACGCCAGCCTGCGCGGCACGGCGCGGCTGACGCAGGCCTATCGCACGCTCGGCGATCCAGTGAGCCGCGGCCTCTACTGGCTCGAATTGCACGGACGCAAACTGGCCGACAATAACAAGGAAGTATCGCCCGCGCTGGCCGAGATGGTCTTTGCGGTGCAGGAGCAACTGGACGATCTGCGCACTGTGCGCAGCGTCGCGCGCGGCGGCGAAGCGGAAACGCCCGCCGGCGCAGCGGAAACGGCTGCGATAGAAGCCGAGATGCGGACAGAGGTGGAGGAGCGGCGAGAGGAGCTGCGCGGCGCGATCGACGCGGCGGGACGCGAGCTCGAGGCGAATTTCGCGGACTGGGATAAGGCTGCGGCGGAGTCACCGGACGGGCCGCACGAAGCGGGCGGCGCGAGCGCTCCGGGCGCGGACGCGCGCTTTGCCGAGCTCAAGGCGATTCTGTCGAAGATCGCCTATCTGCGCACCCTGATTCGCGATATTGACCGCGCGCTCGAGACGGCGCAGGCGGCGTGATCGCGGACCTCGCGGGTCGCGGCCGCCTGGCGGCGCATGCGCGCCGCGCGCGATAGCCCCGGCAATTCGCCACGCCCCCAACTGAAATTGAGCGAACTGGAATTTAACGGAATTGGAATTTTGATGTCGCGGATTTTTGGCATTGACCTGGGCACCACCAACAGCCTGATCGCCGTGAGCGATGGCGGCCAGCCGCGCGTAATCGCCGATCCGGCGAGCGGCGCGGCGCTGCTCCCCTCGGTGGTCGCGCTCGCACCCGACGGCGCGACCTACGTCGGCGACGAGGCGATCGCGCTGGAGCCCCAACTGAGCGTCGAGCGCGACGGCCGGCTCAGCGCGGCCGAATTGCCCGGTGGCGCGCAGGGCGCGGTGATTCGCTCGGTCAAGCGCTACATGGGCCGCGGCGGCGCCGAACTCGAAGAGGCCGATCGCCGGCGCTATACGTTTACCGAGATGGCGGGCGGGGTGGCGCGCTTCAAGGTCGGCGATCGGGACTACACGCCACCGCAAATTTCGGCGGCCATTCTGCGCGCGCTCAAGCGCCGCGCCGAGGCTGCGCTGGGCGGCGAGACCGTCGATCGCGTGGTGATCACGGTGCCGGCGTACTTCAACGACGGCCAGCGCCAGGCCACCAAGGATGCCGGGCGGCTGGCCGGACTCGAGGTCGTGCGGCTGGTCAACGAGCCGACCGCCGCGTCGCTCGCCTACGGATTGGGCGCGCAGGCCGAAGGGCGCGTTGCGGTTTACGATTTCGGCGGCGGCACTTTCGACATTTCGATTCTGAATATCAAGGGTGGCATCTTCGAGGTGCTCGCGACTAATGGCGACACCCATCTGGGCGGCGACGACATCGATCGCGCGGTCGCCGAGACCCTGCTCGCCGGCTTGCCCGAAGCCACGCGCGCCGATCGCCGCGTCTGGAACAGCGCCCGCCAGGCGGCCGAGCAGGCCAAGCAGGGTTTGAGCACGGCTTCCACCGCGGAACTGCGGCTGGCATTGCCGGGGCGCGAAATCGTCCGCAACCTCACGCGTGCGGAACTCGAGCAAAGCGCCGCGCCGCTGATCGATCGCACGATCGCATGCTGCGCGCGGGCGCTCGCCGACGCCGGGCTCAAGGCCGCCGAGATCGACGCCGTGGTGCTGGTCGGCGGCTCCACGCGGATGCCGCTGGTGGGGCGCCGGGTGAGCGAATTCTTTGGCCGCGACGCGCTCTGCTCGATCGATCCCGACCAGGTCGTGGCGCTTGGCGCCGCCGTCCAGGCGGGCGTCCTGATGGGTACGCAGGGCGACCTGCTGCTGCTCGACGTGGTGCCGCTCTCGCTCGGGATCGAAACCATGGGTGGCGTGATGGAGCGCGTGGTCCATCGCAATACCACCATTCCGACCAGCGTGGCCGAAGGCTTTACCACGGCCGTCGACAATCAGACCCACGTCGATATCCACGTCCTGCAGGGCGAGCGCGAGCTGGCGCAGGATTGCCGCAGCCTGGCCCGCTTCAAGCTCGGACCGATCGCGCCGCAGCCTGCGGGCTTGCCGCGGATCGAGGTCACTTTCCTCATTGACGCGAACGGCATACTGAATGTAACAGCGCGCGATCAGCGCACCGGGCGGGAACATTCGGTCGATGTCAAGCCGAGCTACGGACTGACCGACGACGCAATCGAGCAGATGCTCGAGGAGTCGATCGATCTCGGCGAGCAGGATATCGAGCAGCGCCTGTTGATCGCGGCCTGCAATGACGCCGATCAGATCGCGGCGGCGCTAGGCAAGCAATTGCGCGATTACGGAGCGCTGGTCGAGGCCGGCGAGCGGGATCGGATCGAGGAAGTGGCGGGGCGGCTGGCGGCGGCGCGGCTGGGCGCGGATCGCGAACTGATCGCGCGGCTGGTGGAAGAACTTAACGAAATTACCACGCCCTTCGCCGGCCGGATAATGGACGGTGCGATCAAGCAGGCGCTTGAGAAGAAATCGATCAACGAGGTGTCGTGACCGAAGCGATGCGCCGTAACGAAACACGAGATGCGCCGTATTGACAGAAACGGGACTAGGGCATACGATGCGCGGTCTTACCTCGGTGCCGTCCCGCGGACTCGCATCCATCGACCAGGAAGAGGGTTTATTTGGTATGGGACTCAAGTGGGACCAGGCTGAGGAAATTGCCGAGGTGCTCGCCGAAAATCATCCGGGTCTCGACCCCTTGCACGTGCGTTTCGTCGATTTGCGGCAATGGATCATCGATTTGGACGAATTCGGTGACGATAAGGCAGGGTCGAGCGAAGGCAAGCTGGAGGCAATCCAAATGGCCTGGAAAGAGCTTTACGACGAAAGCGAAAGCGCTGACTGAGAGCGGCAGCGCCGATCGGCGGCAGCGCTGATCAAAAGTCGTGGTTAGGTTAAGAAGGGCGGGGCGGCTGAATACCAGTGCCGCGCCTGACGTCATAGACAAGGAGGTGGTGGGGTGGAAGAGCCGAGGATCGATCAGGGAGGAAAGATGCAGGAAAAGGAGACATTGGACGAGAGATTGCCGGCGTTGTTCGAGCCGGACACGCTCTTGCCGATCCAGTATTTCGAGGCGATGCGCAAGAAGCATCTGCTCGAAGGTGAAAAGCGCCTGATTTTGAGCGTGCTCGAGGACGCGATCGAATGCTTCATGAAGTGCATCGACTCGCCGACCAACAAGGGCCAGCGCCTGTTCCGTGACGCCGACGAGTGGATCAGCCTGGAGGATACCCATTGGGTTTTCTCCTTCGATAACGTCTGCGACATGCTCGATATCAATCCGCAGTACATGCGGCGCGGATTGCGTAACTGGAAAGAGCGCAAGCTCGCAGCGATGCAACTGGTGGCGGCGGCCAAGGCCGAGGCCCAGGTGCGCGCCGAGGCCGACGCGGCCGCGGGAATCGTGGCCGAGCCGATCGCTGCGGCCGAGCCGGTCATTCACGCGCAAGCACCCAAGACTGCCGAAGCGGACAAGGCGATCGCGCCGGTCAAGCCAGCCCCGCACGTGGGCAAGCCGTTCACGCCCCGCGTGATCGCCCGCAAGGGTGTGGTGGCCGCACCGCCGCGGACCGGGTCGCGCACTTTGCGCAAGGCTCGCGCTTAAGAGTCCGCGGCGCGCCGGAATGAAAGTCCACGCGGCGACCTGAGCGTCGCGTCGGGCCGCAGACGATTGAGCTACGGTAATCGTGGCAGGCACGCAGGCCGGGCCGCACGAGCTGTGAACGTGACATAGCAACATGATTCTGGGAAGGCGGCCGGCAGCGGCCGCCTTCGCCGTTTCCAGGCGCCCGATGATCGCCGACGTCGATTGCGTGGGCCTTTCCGACTCCCTTCAATCAATTCGAATACACGCCTGGTGGATACCCTGCTACCGGGTGAGGGCCACACGCGCTATCCCGTTTGGTATAGGCGGTTATAATTTGGGTTACAAAGTACATAGTGCTGCCT
>JADEYI010000638.1_pt1 | contig 42144 bp, 32 predicted proteins | sample 8542331 | NCBI WGS metagenome assembly JADEYI01 (sample SAMN16510988, study PRJNA670497) | mine drainage metagenome | isolation source: biofilm near Copperflume 1 | place: Germany: Marsberg coppermine Kilianstollen | collected 2018-02 | reverse complement strand
GGATAGTCCCGCCAACTCTATAGCCCTGCAGATTCCACAGGTTGAGGGTTTCGGCTACGATGCCCTCGCCGGGGAAAGCCGCGTCACCATGAATCACAATGGGCAGCGCGCGTTGAACATCCTGGCCGGGTCTGCCCGTAGGTGTATGTATCTCCTGAGAGGCGCGCGCCATACCCTCCACGACGGGATTGACGAATTCCAGGTGGCTTGGGTTGGGCGAAAGTATGATTTTAAGATCAACCAGTGTGCTTTCCTCGAAAACGTGTTCGGCGCCCAGGTGATATTTGACATCGCCGGTATAGCCAAAACCGAAGGTATCCGTGAGGGGCACTCCCTCTTCGTGCTTCATATGGCGAAATTCGCTCAGGATGGTCGCGTAGGGTTTTTCCAGCACATGCGCCAGCACGTTCAAGCGCCCTCGATGCGCCATGCCGATGATAACTTCATGCGTACCCTTCCTGACAGCGTTATGAATGATCTCGTCGAGCATGGGAACCAGCACATCGGTTCCCTCGAGCGAGAAGCGTTTCTGACCGGGGAAGGTGGTATGCAAGAAGCGTTCAAAGGCCTCGACCTGTGTTAGCCGTTGCAGTAATGTATAGCGCGCATCCCGTCCAGGGGCGAGGCGATATTGCTGCAGTCCAACCGCATCGCGTAGCCATCTCCGCTCGTCCGGGCTTTTCACCTGGTCCAACTCGTAGCTGATAGTACCCGAATACATGTCTCTCAGCGCAGCAAGAGCGTCGAGCGCGTTACGCGCATAGTCAGCCGAGTGCCCGCCGATCACCTCCGGCGGCAGTTGCGCCAGGTCCGCGTCACTCAAGCCATGATACTCGACCTGCAAGGCCGGGTCGCCCAACGGCTCGCTTCCCAGCGGGTCAAGGTGCGCCCCCAGGTGTCCGCGCGAGCGGATGGCGTGCGCAAGGTTGGAGGCAGCCACAATTTTCGACACCTGCGCGGCTGGAGCTTGCGCGGCGGACTGGACGGCAGGCGCAGGAGAAGATGAAGTTTCACTAGATAGAGGCGACCAGCTATCAAAAATGGCGCGTGTATCGGGGTCAACCGACGCGGGGTTCTGGCGATAGCGCTCATACAGTTCGAGCACATACCCGGCATTGGGTCCATAAAACGTATCTAAATCATACATAACCTGTGAATGTTCCTTGATTGTTCTTTGTACTTCGGAAGAGAAAGCATGTTTACCTGTATTTTATCACCTGGAGGCGGGTTTCTGAAATCCTATAGTTCGTAACGCCAGGATCACGATAGAAAAGCGAATACTGACATATAGTAATGCTCTTGCCAGATATGGTAAGATAGAATGGCAGAAGCAACGAAGGAACGAGTAGGCTGCCCGGCCTTGTTAGCAGAGAGTCCGCGTGTGGTGCAAGCGGATACAGGGGGCGCGCTGAAGATCACTCCACAGCTTCCCGGTTGAACCAGAATGAAGAGTAGGCCGGGCCGGGACCTTCCCGTTATCATGAAGGAATGTATGCAATGAGCGAGCCGGTTTATCTTGTAGGGATAGATGGCTAATCGGGGTGGTACCACGGGAGATTCTCTCGTCCCTATAGGAAGTCTATGGGCGGCGAGATTTTTTATTGTTTGTTTAGTTCAGGAGCGGGCCAATGAAGACGAAGCTGCTCTACCATGAGAATAGTTTCACTTTTGAATGCAGCGCCAGGGTTGTCGCTGTAGAAGGTGATGAGATTGCACTCGATGCGACGGTGTTTTATCCGGGCGGCGGCGGACAGATGCCGGATCGCGGCATCATCACATGGGATAATCGCGAGCAAGAAGGCAGCGTAATCGCCTTAAATAAGCGTGACGATGAGGTGTGGCATACGCTTGATCGTCTTCCCCCGGCTGTGGGAACAGAAGTGGTTTGCACCATCGACTGGGATTTTCGCTACCAGATGATGCGAACGCATAGCGCGCTGCATATCCTGTGCGGCATCATCTGGAAAGAATTTGGCGTGCAGGTAACGGGTGGGCAGATGTATCCAGATAAGGCTCGCATGGACTTCGCAATGGAAAACTTGAACAAGGAACGCATCACGTATATAGAGGAGAGGGTGAACGACGCAATAGAGGCCGATTACCCCATTCGCGTCTACACGCTCCCGCGCGAAAAAGCCTTTGCTATTCCTGACCTGGTGCGTACCCGCATTAACCTGTTACCGGCGGGTATTGAGGATGTGCGCATCGTAGAAATCGTAGGGTTGGACTTGCAAGCAGATGGCGGCACGCACGTCAACCACACCAAAGAAGTGCGTGGCATAAAGATAACGAAAACCGAGAACAAAGGGAAAATCAACAAACGTATCGAGATCAGGCTTACGGATTGATCGAGGAGGCCGAATTGTCAGTGAAATCCAGCGTATTCAAACCGGTCAGGGCAGCAGACCGGGTGGACTATCCCGCCCTTGAACAGAGCATCCAGAAGTGGTGGGATGAACAGGGCGTATTGCAACAGTATATCCATCGCAACGAACACAGCGATAAGCAATTTTCGTTTCTGGATGGTCCGATTACCGCGAATAACCCCATGGGCGTGCATCACGCCTGGGGGCGCACCTATAAAGACCTGTACCAGCGTTTCAAGACCATGCAGGGCTTCAAGCAGCGCTACCAGAACGGCTTCGACTGCCAGGGATTGTGGGTCGAGGTCGAGGTGGAGAAAGAGCTTGGCTTCACCTCCAAACTGGACATCGAGGCGTTCGGCATCGCCGAATTTGTGCAGTTGTGCAAGGAGCGCGTTTTCAAGTTCGCCAACCGCATGATCGATCAGTCGGTGCGCCTGGGCTACTGGATGGACTGGGGCAACGACTACTACACGCTCTCCGACGAAAACAACTACACTATCTGGCTGTTCCTGAAGCGCTGCTACGAGCAAAACCTGATCTACAAGGGACACGATGTGATGACGTGGTGCCCGCGCTGCGCCACCGGCATCTCCAACATGGAGACGCTTTCCGAGGATTACCAGGAGAAAAAACACCTCAGCCTGTACGTGCGCCTGCCACTGGTGGATCGCCCAGGCGAATACCTGCTGGTGTGGACGACCACGCCCTGGACGCTGGCCGCCAACGTCGCGGCAGCCGTACACCCTGATCTCGCCTACGCGAAGGTTGAGCAGGATGGCGAGTTCTACTACCTCGCGGAAGAACTGTTGCCACTATTGAAGGCGCTCAAGGGACGCGACAAGGGCGATTATCATGTGGTGGAAACGCTCAAGGGCAGCAACATGGTGGGCTGGCAATATCGCGGGCCGTTCGATGAACTCCCGGCGGAGCAAGGCGTCGAACATCGAGTCATCCCCTGGAAAGATGTGAGCGCGAGCGAAGGTACCGGCATTGTACATATCGCCCCCGGTTGTGGCCGCGAAGACTTTATGCTTTCAAAAGAGTTCGGCCTGGCCGTCATCGCGCCCATCGACGAGTTCGGCGTCTATCTCAATGGCTACGACTGGCTCTCCGGGCAAAAGGTGTCCGATGTGCCAGACGAGATCGCGGCGAATCTGGCGCAAAAGGGATTGCTGTATCGACCGCAGACCTACGCGCACCGCTACCCCGTCTGCTGGCGCTGCAAGACGGAACTGATCTTCCGCCTGGTGGACGAGTGGTACATCTCGATGGAGCAATTGCGCTACGAGATCATGAACAGCGTGAAGCAGGCCAACTGGATACCGTCGTTCGGCTATGACCGCGAGATGGACTGGCTCAAGAACATGGACGACTGGATGATCTCCAAGAAACGCTACTGGGGATTGGCGTTGCCCATCTACGACTGCGAAAAATGCGGCGCCTTCGAGGTCATCGGCAGCGAACACGAATTAAAAGAACGCGCCGTTGAGGGCTGGGAAGAGTTCGATGGTCACTCACCGCACCGGCCTTACGTGGATGCGGTCAAAATCCGCTGCAAGGGTTGCGGTGAGGTAGTCGCGCGTGTCAAAGACGTAGGCAATCCCTGGCTCGACGCGGGTATCGTCTCGTTCTCGACGCTCAACTATCGCAGCAATCGCGAATACTGGCGGCAGTGGTTCCCGGCGGATTTCGTGACCGAGTCCTTCCCCGGCCAGTTCAAGAACTGGTTCTACTCGCTGCTGGTGATGAGTACCGTGCTGGAAGAAACCACGCCCTTCAAGACGCTTTTCGGTTATGGCACGCTGATGGGCGAGGATGGCACGCCCATGCACAAATCTAAGGGTAACCTGGTCGTTTTCGATGATGCCGCCGAACGAGTAGGTTCCGATACCATGCGCTGGCTTTTCGCCAACCACGTGCCGGAACAGAACCTCAACTTCCCGCGCATCCCCACAGATGAGGATATGGCGAAGGCAACCCGAATGGGCCAGCCGGTGCGCCTGAGCGAGAAGTGGATGCTGGTGCGCAGGATGCTTGATAAAATCTGGAACGTCTACGGCTTCCTGGTGACGTATGCCAATATCGACGGTTTCGACCCGACGCGCTATACCCTGCCAGCCGGGCAGCGCAGCGAACTTGATCGCTGGATACTCTCCGAGCTGCAACAAACCATCAGCGCCGTCACCGGTGGGCTGGAGGTGTACGACAGCTCCAAACCGGCCTCAGCCGTGCAGGATTTCTTGGAAGACCTGTCCAACTGGTACCTGCGGCGCAGCCGCGAACGTTTCTGGAAAACGGATATGGACGATGACAAGGTCACAGCGTATCTCACGCTCTACGAGTGCCTGACGACGCTCGTGACCCTGCTCGCGCCATTCGTGCCATTTGTAACGGAAGAGCTGTACCAGAACCTGGTGCGCAACGTCAACCCGCAGGCTCCGGCCAGCGTCCACCTGTGCGATTGGCCGCAGGTCAATCAAGAGCTGCTCGACGAAACGCTGACTCGCGAGACGCATCTTGTAATGCGCGTGGTCGGTCTGGGACGCTCGGCGCGTGAGAAAGCGCAGATCAAAGTGCGCCAGCCCCTGAACGCGCTCTATGTGCGGGTCGCTGATGGCGGCGAAGAGGAAGCGTTGCAACGCCTGCAAGGTCAGGTGCTTGAAGAACTGAACATCAAGCAATTGCGCTTGATGAGCGGCGACAGCGATATGCTGGCCTACACACTCAAACCGCAGGTGAAGGTACTTGGACCGAAATACGGTCCACTGGTGCAAAAAATCCTGGCAAAGTTCAAGGCGCTCGATGCGCGCGGTGCGCAACAGGCTGCTCGAGAACTGGGCGAGAGCGGGTCGCTGCAATTCACACTCGACGGTCAGCAGGTCGTCCTGTCCTCGGACGAGATTGAAGTGATCGCTACGGCGCGGCCCGGCTTCGTAGCCGCGGAAGAACAGGGCTACGTGGTGGCGCTCGAGACCGTTATCACGCCCGAACTGCGCGAAGAAGGGCTGGTGCGCGACCTGACGCACTATGTGCAGGATATGCGCAAGAAAGCGGGTCTCAAGATCGAGGATCACATCAAGCTGACGCTCTACACCAGCGCGGAACTGGCCGAAATGCTCAATCGCAATAGCGCCACGGTGCAGGCAGAGACACTGGCTGACAGGCTCACCATCGAGACTGCGCAGCCACCAGCCCACATCTCGGACGAGTTTTACCGCGAGGCCATCTCGCCCACCGCGCTGAAAAAACTGGAGCAATACAGCGTAGAAGTAGTGATTGGGAAGGTATAAGATGTAGGGACGCGATGTTTCCTTAGCCGTAGAAGGCCATCATGCAAGATCGTCGCATAGCCTGGAAAGAGGCGGCGCGGGTATTTTTTCTGAGCCGTGTAATACTCCTGGTCATAACGATGCTCACAGTTCTTTCTGTGGAGTTATTACAATACTCGAACGCTGGCATACCTGCACGGTATCTATCCATGCTGTACAGCCATGATGCGGCAGGCCGGAATATTTTACTCTTTTCCTGGTATCATTGGGACGCCGCGCACTTTGTTTCTATCTCTGCTCGCGGATACGCGGACAGAGCGAATACCGCTTTCTTTCCACTCTGGCCGCTCCTTCAAAATATTGCCGGCCTTCTCCTTGGAGGCGCGTACCCTGATTCCTATTATATCGCTGGCCTCCTGCTATCAAATCTCTGTTTTTACATCGTGCTGGTATTGCTTTACGAGTTGATCGCCGCGGACTTTGATGCCTGTACTGCCCGGCGCGCGCTCTTTTACCTGTCCTTTGCTCCCTACGCCCTGTTTTTCTTCGCGGGCTATACCGAATCGCTTTTTTTGCTTCTGTGTGTAGCCACATTTCTGGTACTGCGCCGCGGAGGAGCGCGCGACTGGTGGTTTGCTGGATTACTGGGGTTTCTGGCATCGCTGACCCGCTCTTCGGGAGTAGCTTTAGCTATTCCTTACCTGGTGTTGTATTTTCAACGCTTCTGGGTACCAACGCAACGACTTCAATTTTCATTGAGAGAGAAACTGAATGCTCTGGCACCCATCGTCTTGATTCCCGCGGGGGTGGTAGCCTATCTTGTCTACCTGTATTTTGCAAAGGGCGATCCTTTTATTTTCGGCGCTGTTGAAAAATACTACTGGCACCGCCATTTTAGCCTTCCCTGGGCTACGCTCTCCCTGATCTGGCGCGCATTTTTCTCGGTGACTTCAAGCGTTCATTTCTGGGGTGAAAGCGTTGCCTTCGTATTTACGCTCATTCCATTGCTCATTCTGGGTTTTGGATGGAGACGCATTCCCTTGCACTACGCGCTATTTTCGCTGGTACTGGCCGCGCTCTCACTCAGTTTCCCGATCGAGACCGATAGCCCCTTATTGTCGCAACCGCGCTATCTGTTGATGCTTTTTCCAGTAGCCGTGATCGCCGCATTATGGGGAGAAAACCGTCGTTTTCACCGGGTGTACCTGCCACTATCGGCCGGCTGTTTTCTTACATTTACGATACTCTTCGTCTGCGGCCAGTGGGTGGCGTGAAGCGTGAGAAGAAGAGAAAAGATGGGAAGTGTACTATGCAAAACATGAAAATAGGAAGGGCAGCATGGAAAGAGGCGGCCTGGGTTTTCATGCTGAGCCGCCTGGTAATGCTGCTGATTAGCGCGCTTGCTATCGTATTCTTTCCCCAACAAGGACAGATTGCTTCTATCAATTGCTTTGCCAAGCCTGATGCCTGTCTGCGAGCGTGGTTCCATTTTGACGCTGTCGCTTACGTAAATATCGCTCATCATGGCTATAGGTTTGTTCCTGACACGGCATTTTTCCCATTCTGGCCTGTACTGGAACACTTTGGTGGGCTGCTGCTGGGTGGATTTTTTCCTGATGCTTACTATTTCGCGGGCCTCTTATTGTCGAATATCTGTTTCTATTTTGTGCTTGTACTCCTTTACAACCTGCTGGCACAGGATTTTGAAGCGAGCATTGCGCGGCGCGCGCTGTTCTTCCTGTCATTCTATCCCTATGCACTTTTCTTCTTCGCGGGTTATACAGAATCGCTGTTTCTTTTGCTGACGCTGGCGCTTTTCCTGGTATTACGCCGGGGCAACGCGCTTGACTGGTGGCTGGCTGGACTGTTTGGTCTGCTGGCATCCGCCACACGCTCAACCGGTTTAATACTGGCAATACCATTTCTGGTCGTCTACATCCAGCGCTTCTGGACGCCAACGCAGCGCGGTTCGCATTCCTGGTGTGAAAAAATCAACGCGCTGCTGCCCATTGTCTTGATTCTGCTCGGCCTGGTTGCGTATATGCTCTTCCTCAAAATTACGAAAGGCAACGCGCTGATTTTCATTGCGCAGGAATCTAATTATGGCTGGCATCGTAACCTCAGTTTCCCCTGGGTAGGCATCGCTGCCGCGATAGGCCATCTTTTTAAGGGAGGCGTCTCCAGCGTGGCGTACCTGCAAAATGCGGTTGACCTGACATTTACGCTTTTCCCATTAGCCGTTTTAGCTATCGGTTGGAGACGAATGTCGCTCCATTACGCGCTTTTCGCTGCCGGAGTGGCCTTTTTCACGCTCAGTTTCCCCCAGCAAATCGAACCCCTCACATCGCAGCCACGCTATATGCTGATCCTCTTTCCAGTTATGGCTATGCTGGCACTATGGAGCAAACGCGAACGTTTCTATCAATGGGCGCTGGTTTTTGTCTCGCTATCGCTCTTCACAATCAACATTGTGTTATTCATCTCGCATTACTGGGTGGCATAGCCAGAAGGCACATGAGCGCCGGAAATGCTTGCTCTATGAACCAACATTGCTTACAATAGGTGAAGTTGTACTGGCAGATAAGGCCTGTTGCGCCTGTTTGATTAAAAGGTTGAGATTACACATATGATACCTGTGAAAGATATTCAGCGCCAGAAGAAAAGAGTGGCTCTATGGTCCGTGGGAGCGGCCATCGGCCTGACGGCCATCAAGATCGTGGTAGCCTTGCTAACGGGCAGCCTGGGTATACTGGCGGAAGCGGCCCATTCCGGTCTGGACCTGGTGGCATCATTGCTGACCTTCTTCGCTGTTCGCGTGGCCGACCGTCCTCCTGACGCGACCCATCACTATGGACATGCAAAAGTAGAAAACCTGTCGGCTTTTATCGAATCTGGCCTGCTCATGCTTACAGCGTTGTGGGTCATTTACGCGTCGGTGCGTCGCCTGCTCCTTAATGAAGGGCATGTTGACGCCAGCATCTGGGCATTTCTGGTGATGCTGATCGCTATCGCCGTCGATTTTACGCGCTCGCGCGCCATGATGCGCGTGGCGCACAGGTTGGGCAGCCAGGCGTTGGAAGCCGACGCGCTGAACTTCCGCACTGATATCTGGAGTTCCGCTGTCGTCATTGCTGGTCTGCTGGTGGTGCGACTGACACAAAGTTTCTCGTTACCGGCGTGGTTTGGACAGGCCGATGCTATCGCCGCGCTGGGCGTCTCCGCCATCGTGATCTGGGCCAGTATGCGATTGCTCAAAGTAACGGTAGATGCGCTGCTTGACCGCGCCCCCGATACGATGGCGAAGCAAGTCGAGTCGTCCATCGCGCAGGTGGAGGGCGTGACCGAGGTACGCAGGATACGCGAGCGGCGAGCCGGTAATAAGCTCTTTGCCGACGTGGTGATTGGCGCGCCGCGTACCTATACCTTTGAACAGATACACAGCCTCAGCGAACAGGTTGAGCAAGCCGCCATTTCGGGCGCACATGCCGTTTCGCCACAAAGCGACGTTGATGTGATGGTTCACGTCGAACCAACCGCCTCGCCGGGCGAAACGCTGATCGATCAAATCCATTACCTGGCGGAGTTACAGGGCGTTCACGCGCACGATATTCACGCGCGCGAGGTCAACGGACGGCTGGAAGCCGATTTTGACATCGAAGTCCATGCCGATATCGATTTGCTGGAGGCGCACGCTATAGCCAGTCGCCTGGAACAGGCCATCTTGCAAAACAATCCCCTCGTTGGGCGTGTAACCACCCACCTAGAAGCGCCTGTTGAGGCCGTTGTGCGTCGCAAGGATGTCACACACTATTATCAAGATATGGCAGAACATATCGTGGAACTTGCCGATGTGGTGGCGGGTAAAGGCAGCGCGCATGATGTTCACCTCTATCAACCGGCAACGGCTTTGTTAGAACAAACGAATGGCGCGCATGGCAATACGAACCAGGAACTTGATCTTGTCCTGCACACCTTTTTTGACCCGCACACTCCTTTGAGCCAGGCGCATATCCAGGCCGAGGAAATCAAACGTTCCCTCCGCATGGAATACCCCAACCTGGGATCAATTGCTATTCATACTGAGCCACCGGAATAGCTCTCTGATTCACGATCGCGCTCGCACAAGCCAGGGCTGGGCTTGCCCCCGCCCTGGCTCATCATTTGGGCAGTTCGATCTTAGGAAACAATACCCCACCAGGCTGCACGCTCGTCCCGGCTGGATAGCGTCCCCAACTAGCTTCCTCAGCTTCTCGAGAGATATCCCGCGAATGTTCACCAGTAGCTATGCTGATGCCCAGTTGTTTAGCGATCCCTTCAGCCGTTGCCGGGAGAAACGGGGCGCAGTGATAGGCCACCAGGCGCAATGCCTCCACAAGATTATAAAGAACCGTACCTAATCGCTCCCCGGCATGGCTATCTTCTCCCTCGCTTTTACGCAGCTTTGCCAGCGTCCAGGGTTCGACATCGGCCACGTACTTGTTCGCCGCGCCTATGAGGTTCCAGATGGCATCCAATGCTTCGTCGAGAGCAAAGCGGGGCAAGGATGCATCTATCCGTCCGCGCAGGCTTGCAGCCGTCTCAACCAGGCCCCGATCAACTTCCTCCAGAGGACCGGGAGCGGATACAATACCATCATAATAGCGACCGACCATGCTGACGACGCGGTTGAGCAGGTTGCCGAGCTGGTCGGCAAGATCGCTATTGTAGGCATGCATAAATCGTTCAAAGGTGAAATCGCCATCTTCGGTGGTTGGTATCTCGCGCAGCAGGTAGTAACGCAGGGCATCCGTGCCGAAGCGCTCGACCACTTCCACCGGATCAACCGTATTGCCCAGCGATTTACTGATCTTGCCTCCATTGAGCATCACGTAGTCATGCACAAGGATACTCGTGGGCAGCGGCACATGAGCCGAGAGCAGCATGGCGGGCCAGTAGACGGCGTGGAAGCGGATAACTCCCTTGCCGATCACATGCACCCTGTGGGGGTTATTTGTCCAGTAACGTTCATAGGTTGGAGCGTCACCGGCATAGCCGAGAGCGGTAATGTAGTTGCCCAGGGCATCGTACCAGACGTAGATCACCTGCTCCGCGTCACCGGGTACGGGTATGCCCCAGCCATGAGCGCGCGCCTGCGAACGCGAGATGCTGAAATCCTTCAGGCCGCCACGAATAAAACTGAGCACCTCGTTCTTTCGTTTCTGAGGCAGGATTTGCAACTGGTCAGATTCTATGAGTTCTTGCAAACGATCGGCGTAGCGCGAAAGGCGAAAAAAGTAGTTTTCTTCTTCTATCAAGGTAGGCGCGGTCAGGTGTTCGGGACACAGGCCATTGACCAACTCGCTTTCGGTATAGAACTGTTCGCAACCGAAGCAATACAACCCGCTATAGGGGCGTTTATAGATGTCGCCGTTCTCGTAACAGGCCCTCCACAACTTCTCTACTCCCTCGCGGTGACGCGGTTGGGCGCTGGTGCGAATGAAATCATTGAAAGAGAGGTTCAAGACGGTGCGCAGGTTATAGAAAAGCGTTGCGTTTCTCTCTACCAGTTCGCGGGTTGGGATGCCTTCTTGCCCGGCGGACTGCACGTTTTTGAAGGCATTTTCGTCGGTGCCGGTCAAAAACCAGACATCATCACCTTTGAGCCGGTGATAGCGGGCCAGCGCATCGGTCAGAATGATTTCCTGCGCGAAGCCAATATGCGGTTTCCCGTTGACGTAGGGGATGGCCGTTGTCACATACCAGGGCGGTTGGGTGTCAGAGAAACCGGACGGGTTCACATTTGTCATTGATATTGCTCCTTCATCACCTGGTAACAAATGTTCAACAGATATAAAATGGAGGGTCGCCCCATTTGGGGTGGCCCTCCATGTTCTTCCTGGATCGTATCAGATGGCAGAAGACACAGGCAACACTCCGCATGGGTTAGCGCGGCTTCGCATTGCCATAGACATGATATGTATTGAAATTGTAGTCATGCTGTCACCTTTTTTCTTTCTTCGCTCAGTATAGCAGATACGTCAATGGATAACTCTATCCAGTACCATGAGAGCGAAGATGGCGGCCAGGTACATGTTCGAGTACCAGAAAAGCGTGCGCGCCCACTTTTTGGTTTGATCGAGCCACAGGCGTATCGCCAGGTAGACCAACCCGCCACCGAGCAACAAGGCTCCGGCCAGGTAGAAGTAACCCATGATGCCCAGAATGAAGAGCGAGAAGGTGAGCGCCAACAAGAGTACCGAGTAAAGCAGGATTTGCTGCCGTGTCACGGCCTCGCCCTTAACCACTGGAAGCATGGGAATGCCTGCCTTCTCATAATCTTTCTGAATCAGCAGCGATAGCGCCCAGAAGTGCGGCGGCGTCCAGAAGAAGATGATGGCGAAGAACATGACCGGCGGCAGGCTCAGGCTATTGGTGACGGCTGCCCAGCCCACCAGTACCGGCACCGCACCGGCAGCGCCGCCGATGACGATATTCTGAGTCGAGGTGCGCTTGAGACCCAGCGTGTACACGAAGACGTAGAAGAGAATGGCGGAAAAGGCCAGCACCGCGCTGAGCAGGTTGACGAAGGCAAAGAGTACGATAAACGAGACTATGCCAAGGATGATGCCAAAAATCAAGGCCTGTCGCGGTTCCACGCGCCCGGAGGGCAGCGAGCGGCGTTGCGTGCGCCCCATGATCTGGTCGATGTCGCGGTCGATATAGCAGTTGATGCAATTCGCGCTGCCCGCTGCCATGGCGCCGCCCAGCAGCGTGGGGATGATCAGTGCCAGCGGGGGCAAACCCTGCTCAGCAATTGCCATAGCTGCCAGCGTCACGCCGAGCAGCAGTACCGTCACATGTGGCTTCATCAAATCAATGTAGTTGGAGATGGTCTGACGCACAACGCCGACCTCTTTTGTAGCGTCGGCTTCGGCCTGCTCCATCTTCTCAATCTCTTGCTGTGCCGGGGCAGCGTGTAGCTGCCGGGTGGAGAGCGCGGCCAGTAACACCAGCGTTCCCCAGACAGCGGCGGCGAGGGCGAGATGCAAGCCAGCGACGAAGGCCGGTTCTTTGAGCAGTACGATCAAGCCGCCCACAATCGCCTGCCAGATAAAGAGGATGCCGCCTACCAGCCCGACGATGGCCTGCCCGCGCGCGGTATGCCAGCGGCGTAGCGCCGCAATTACGGTCCAGAGCGTCACAAGGCCAACAAATACGGCAAATACGCGGTGCAGGATATTGATGCTCGCCAGGTGATTGTTCACGGCCCACGAGGCCGGTGTGCAGAACGGCCAGCCGGGGCAGGCCAGCGCAGCGCTGCTGCCGGTTACATACGAACCGAACAGCATCAGGATATAGACGAGAAGCGCATTGGTAATTGCCAGTTGCGCGAACTTGCGCGTTTTCGCGGGAAGCTCTCTACTTTGCGCGGACTTGCCGCTCAGCACAGCGATGGTGATTACGACAGCAAGAATGGCAAGCGCGGTGCCCAGGTGAGCCGTGATGATCTGCGGAGGCAACTTCCAGAGAACTGTCAGCCCTCCCAGCACAATCTGGATGGCGAGCAGCACGGGAGCAGCAATCGCCAGGATGAGCAATGTGCGATCTTTACGCGCCCACATGATAATGCCGATAACCAACAGCACGATTAAGATGCTGACTGTGGCGGCGGTAAAGCGATGGAACTGCTCAAGGAAAACACGATACGTGCCTGAGTAGTAGGCCTGGCCGTAGCAAAACGGCCAATCGGGACAACTCAGGCCAGAACCGGTGGCAAGCACTGTGCCACCGAGCGCGATTAAAAAAAAGGTGACGACGGTGGCTACCCATGCTACGCGGCGGATGAAGGTCATAGGATGACTCCTGACTATTAGTGCAATCTAACCCGATCTGGCAATCCATGCCACAACGGAAGCAGCGGGGCCGAGGCTACAAGCAATGGGGCGATGATAACCAGCAAGAATAGATGCTGGATCATATGTACCCATGAGAGTACATATGATCCACGGAAGTACAGAATTTCTGCAACAAGGCATCCAGGCAGCACGATGGGTGGAACAGGCCACCCACCGGCATTCGCCCAAATGTTCATTGCTGCACCTCATCGTTACCAGCAGCGCGCATTAAATCACCAGGCTGAACAGCCAGAGAAGTATGCTACCTATGATCGTGTAGAACCACCAGTAGCCAACAACCTCTGGGACGTAATTCAGCCCGACCACTTTCACCCTGTTGCGCGTAATCCGTCCCAAAAGCAGCACGCCAATAATCACTGCTAATAGGAGGTGAACGGCTGTAAACCATGAGATAAGTGTAATCACGCTTTCATAGGCAGAGTACGGGCTAACATAATCCCGGTTCAGTGTCAAGCTGACCCAGGTTTGCCCCACCAGCGCCACCAGCATGAACACCAGAGAAAGAATGAAGAAGAGCGGTAGACCGTTCCCACCGTTCTTGCGCGTGGTTCGCGCCCATAAGTAGTAGCCAAGCCCACTCACCACGAGAGCAATGGCTAACAACAGACCCGGCACGAAACCGGCGGCATGATCTCCAGAAGCTCTGAATGCGTTCTCTGTATTGAGGGCGTTCAGATAGCCACCTGCGGCCAGGATGGCAAGTATAGACATGGTATCCGACAGGATTAACATGAGTACGCCTGCTCGCGCTCTCCCAATACGAATGTGTGGCGCGAGTTCATGCGTATGCTCTTCGTGCGTGTGCTCCAGGGTTGTGCTCATCGTTTGTCTCCTATAGCTCTATCAACTCTCTTCTTGTGGCAGCAAAGGCGCTGGTTCTAAGGCTCCCTCCGCATCGGATGGATGCGGTTCGGGAGTTCCGTAGTCGTAAGGAGTTGAGGTCACTACGGGCAGGTGTTCAAAATTCTCCAGTGGAACGGGTGTTGGAACGCTCCACTCAAGCGTCTTGCCGCCCCACTCGTTAGCGTCGGCACGCTCTCCGCTCCTCAGTGTGATAATCACATTGTAGATAGTGACAAACACCGAGGCCGCGATCAGGATAGCGAACAGGCTGGCGATAAGATTCGCAGTTGCAAACGGGGGCGCTACATTAGCCGACCAGCGGGGTTCACCTTGCAAACCCGCGAAGAATAGCGATAAGAACGTCCCGTTAAAGCCGATCATAAACAGCCAGAAGTGAAGCGTACCGAGTCGAGGATTGAGGCGTTTCCCCACCATTTTCGGGAACCAGTAATAAAAGGCGGCGAAAAACCCGAAAACCATGCTGCCAACGAGAGTGAAATGGAAGTGCGCGGTGACAAACATACCGCCATGTAAAATTTCATCTGTTGGGAGATCGGCCAGGTAGATACCGGTGATGCCTCCAATGACGAAGTTTACCAACATTCCAGCTATAAACAGCACCGGAACCGTAACCCAGACCTTACCACGCCAGAACGTGCCGATCAGAGCCAGGAAGAAGAAACCGGTGGGAATGGAAATCAATTCTGTGTCGAGCATATACGCGGCATTCAGGGCCGTGGCAGACCCGCTCGTATAGAGGTGATGTCCCCAGACGACCACGCTCAGTATACAAATAGTTATCAGGCTGCCAAGCAACATGCGCCGGCCATAGACAGTCTTACGGCTAAAAACGGAGGTTATCTCAGCAGCCACTGCCATCGAGGGTAGGGCAATGACGTACACCTCCGGGTGTCCCATAAACCAGAACAGGTGCTCGTACAGCCAGTTATTCCCGCCATAGGCGGCAATAAAGAAGGAGGTCTGGAAGACGCGATCCATCAAGACCATCACCTGAGACATCAGAAAGGTGGGGAAGGCAGTCAGGCCAAGAAGGACTGAGAGTATTACGCCCCAGACGAATATGGGGAGACGCCCCCAGGTCATACCTCTCGTGCGTAACACCATGACCGTGGTGATGATATTCAGCGCCGCAAGGGTGGTGGATACAGCAAAGACGATAATAGTGATGCTATAGGCATCCATGCCCGGCGTCAAAGTCTGGACAGAAAGAGGCGCGTACCCAGTCCAGCCCGTCTGGAATCCACCCAGGAATATGGTGGAAAAGAAGACAGGAATGATGGAGAAAATCAGCCAGTAGCTTAGCGCGTTGAGCCGGGGAAAGGCCATATCACGCGCACCAATCATGATGGGCAGCACAAAGTTGCCGAAAGGACCGCTGATCATGATGATCGACGCAACGATCATCAAAATGCCGTGCATACCCACAATGGTATTGTAGGTGGAGGGGTTAAAAAAAAGCGCACCGGGCTGCGATTGCTCCAGCCGGATCATGAAGGCCCCCAGCGAGCCTAAGAAAAAGAGAAAAAGCGTTGTTGCCAGGTATTGCATACCGACGACTTTGTGGTCGGTAGTGTAGCGGAAGTAGCGCCAGAGTCCCTGGTCTTTGCCTGCCAGCTCCAGTTCTTCGGCAGTCGTTGCTTCGGCGCGCCCGAAGCCCCACTTCCATACACCATTGAACGCTCCAATTCCTACGAAGAAGAACAATATCCAGCCGACGTAGGAAAACACTACTGTCGCATCCTGGTTGTTGTCCTGCGTTATAGCGTTTGTGATGACATTAAATACAACAGCGCCTACAATGCCGAGTAGAATCCCGGAAACAACACTCGGAAAAAGTCGGTGTATGATACCCGGGCGTTTGACTTCAGTAGTCACACTAACCTGTGTCATGGGCGTCCTCCCTGGCTTGTTATCCAGAAATTGAAATCTGCTACACTGACCACTTTCACTTGCTCCCACATGTAGGAATGAAAGAGTCCGCACAATTCTACACATTGCACGGCATATGATCCAATCACTGTTGGTGTTACAATTGCCGTATTGGTCACTTCTCCTGGGTTTGCATCGGCACGCACGCCCAGGGCGCGGATAGCAAAGCCGTGCAACACGTCATCTGAAGTAACATAGAATTGTACCGGACGATTCACCGGCAATTCAATCACTTGAGAACCCCGGCTGGTTGCACCACTCTGTGGATACTCAAATGTCCACTGCCATTGTTGCGCGGTTACTTTGACAATAAGGGTGTTTGTGGAGGCGGCGGAGGATTCCTGGTAGAAGGCAAAGAGGCCGTAGATCACAAGAAACAGACAAAGCACGCCTGTGATGGCCATCCACCCAATTTGGAGGGATGGCCGGGGTTTCAAGGGGACAGCGTCCTCGGTAGGCTTGTCCTTCACCCTGAAGACGAACAAACTGTAGAGGAGAAAAACAAAGACGAACATGGACACCGGCACAGCCAGGACAGTTAATAATGTAAGCGAGGAGTTATCAGTGTTGCCGAGATCGCTCGCACCCGGCGGGAGTACAAACGGGCTGATAATAACGACGATCACCATCCCGATAACGGAAAGCACGACCCAGAGAATGATGGCACGACGAAGATGGTTTGGCTCTTTTCGCGCCGGTGAAACACCGCCGGTGTTTCCATCGATATTGGTTTCGGACATCATACCCTCCCTTCATAACTGGCGACGGTTATTGTTCCCGCCTTGTACCCGGTAGTAGACATCAGCCCGCTAAAACCAAAAGGGGCATTGCGGCCCAGTTGATCTCTACATGGGTCGTAGCAGCGCCATATGTAGGTACCAGAAGGCCCGGTACGGAACTGGAAGGAGATGACGTTGGGCGGCGGGTACTGATTGCCGTTAATAGTTATGGATGTAGGAACGTAATTCTTGATGATGACTGTGATGAAGCTGTTCGGGCCTGGTCTGGTTGCCTGATATACATCAGGGTTGTAGCCAGGTCCCGATAGCGATCGAAGACCCGGAGCAATACCGGCTGCTGTACCAAAACCCAAAATAATCGACATGACGATGCCGATATAAAAACCTGAAGAATGCCGTCTCAATGCAGTTCTCCTTCGTCTGTAGTTTGAAAGCGGAAAAACTAGAAGGTGCGCTCATCTACCTTCTACCAGCCTGGGTAGGGTTCCATGCATTGTACGAGTCGGATGTCTTGTTCTTTTTTTCAAAATATGGACATCTACTCTATTCTTTTTTTTGAGAAAGACCCTGGCGTGTCTTAAGATTTCTTTACTTGCTTCCTCTATTTGTGTGTGCGGGTTTCTCCTTTCTCGAGTCGGCTGGCTAGTGTCTCACAGATCGATTAGACTTACGCCGCCGTTATGAAGTGAACTTGATGGATAGCTAAAGCCTAACGCTCCGCTCTGTGAGGGGTTTTTGGGAGATATTCAGGCTCTGCTTACACTGTAAAATACTTTTGGAAAAAAATCAAGGGGTATGAGGTGAGATATTCACGAAAGTCCTCATAAAAATACTCAAAACGATCCCTTAAATCAAGCAAGTAGAGGAGGCAGCAAATGTCGAGCGCGGATAGAAGGTATAATCGAGAAATGTTTTATTTTGGTACCGCCAACAGAATAGCAAAAATGACGAGATGAAAGAGGCCAAAAAGGATCAAAAACCACACGAACCAGGTAAATTCTCGCTGGAATGCCATTTGTTCGCGCATATGATACGTATTGGGAGATCGTTCGGCAGCAACAAGTCCGATTGCAACCCGCAGTCGCAAGGGCGAAAGTAATGAGGAGCGACGCATTTCCAGAAGAAGCTTTTTGTAACAGGGTTTACAGAGAACCCATTCCTGGGGCGGCTCTGGCGCACCAACAGGCTCACCGAAGGCAACAGGACGCAACCAGATAAAACCGGTACAGATTGAGCAGCGTATAGGTTTGAACCAGCGCCATCCCTGATTTGTAGTTCGCCTGGTGGCGACCGTTTCATCATCTCCTGGTAGCATAATTCGTTCGCTCGTTGCCCTTTTCGGGAGGGTGGCCGTGTTTTCGTAGGAGGTAAGTCTCTTTATTCGCTTCACACATCGCTGTCAACTTTACTACTATACCATACGTTGGTAATCCAGGATACGTTTCTGAGCAAGGTGTTGCAGCAACTTCCTATCCAGGCAGTATCGAGCAACCTGCAATTACTACTGTAGACCAGCCATCAGGTGCGGAAAGCGGCTCGCACATTGCGATCCAGCAGCAGGTACAGCAGGATAATCAGCGAAATGATAAAATCGCCGATGTGCCTAAAGATCATTTCTGCCTTCATGATACATTACGGCTGAGTCGGTTTCAAATACCAACCCTCTCATGATGTTTGCCGACCGGGTGAAGGGAATGCGCACACATTGGGACATTTGGGACCTGGGACAAGGGTCGGCTGCGGAAATGAGTCATGATTGGCGGGAAGGCCTGGCGATGGTGATCCTTCGCTTCGCTCAGGATGACAGAACGAAGACTCTCTATCCTTCCAGGTGATTGTAGGGACGCGATTCATCGCGTCCGCTCCGTGCGAGCGCTGATCTGGGGCGGACGCGATGAATCGCGTCCCTACAATCACGCTATTTTTCACCCGGAAGGCTAGAGATCCAGAACGAAGCGAAGGTTGACAGGACACCGCTTATGGCAGTTCCGCGTTGGTATAGGCTTGCGTAAGGTCCGCTACGGGCGGGATGATCTTCATGGCAACCAGGAATTGCGTCATCGATTGCCAGGTCGAGCTATCGTTAAAACCAGGCGGGTTCTGTCCGTTTCCCTGCCAGATGGGAATAGTGGCCTGCAACACCGCCGTTGCGTTCGCCACGTTCAATCCAGGAATATAGCTCTGGCTGGTCGAAATGGCTGCGGCCGGATTGGCGATTACATCGCGCAAACCTTGCAGAGTGGCCTTGACGAAGGCTTTGACCACCCGCGGCGAGTTACGCAGGGTATCCTCGGTGGTAATCAGACCGTTGGAAACCAGGGGTTGATAGTCAGAAACGTTAAAGGTGCGCACGGCCAATCCTTGCTTTTGCAATTGCAGAGGTTCGTTATTGGAGTAGCCAACTACGGCGTCGAAGCGGCGCGCCAGCAAAGCAGTTACCTGGGTGAAGCCGATGGACGAAACACGCACATCGGAAAATGAGAGGCGCGCGGAGTTTAGCAAGGCCAGCAGCCCAACATAGGTTGCGCCAAACTGCCCAGGCTCTCCAATGGTACGACCTTTGAGGTCGGCCAGGGTGCGAATAGGTGAGTTAGCCGGCACAATCAGGCTGACGGGGTAGCGTTGGTAGATGGTAGCCACGTTGACCACCGGCAGGTTCTTGCTGCGCGCTACCAGTTCTTCGTCACCGGTGGCGAAAACAAAGGTGTCATGACCAAGCACAAGCGAACCGATCAGGTCGTTCACAAAACCATGATGGAAGGTCACATTCAGGCCAGCCGCCTTGTAATAGCCTTTGCTCTGCGCGACATAGAAGGGCGAGAATTGAATATCCGGGATGTAGCCAAAGGCGATGGATACATCGGTCAACTTGCCCGGCGTGGGCGTCGGGGTCGTGGTACTCCCCCCGGTCGTTGTTGGAGTCGAACTCCCGCAGGCGACCAGATTGAATGACAACAGGGCCACCAGCATGAACAGGGACGCAAAAAAGGGTAAACGATGACGAGTATGCATCGGTATTTCTCTCCATATCCTGAGTGTGTGAGCTAGTAAATGCTGTTCGCCAGTTTTGTCAGTGACCATGCAAAGCCGTAATACAACGTTGCCAGGAGAGCCAGGACAAACAGGGTCGCGAACAACAACGCGCTATCGTACTGGTTCCCCGCCGAGAGTACCAACGAGCCAAGCCCATTATCTCCCTGGCTGATAAATTCGCCAACGATGGCTCCCACAATGGAAAGTGTGAGGCCAGTGCGTATGGATGCCAGGATAGCGGGCAGCGCCAGCGGAAATTCGATACTGGCAAACATCGACCTGCCCGAAGCGCCCTCAACGCGCGCAGCATCCACCAGGCTGTTGTCAATGGTCTGGAAACCAAAGGCAATGGTAATCACCATCGGGAACAAGACCACCAGCGTACACAGAATGACAATGGGCACCAGACCATAGCTGAACCATAGGACCAGCAGTGGAAAGATCACAATGGCCGGGATAGCTTGCCCCGCAGCGAGGTACGGTTGGACAGTGGCGGCAATGAGGCGCGATCTGGCAATGCCGTACCCCAGAGGTAAGGCTATCAGCAGCGCCAGCGCAAATCCCAGCAGGCTTTCTTCGATTGTTACCAGCGCATTGCTGAGAAACAAGCCCGACCCCATACCGACGATAAACGTGGAAAAAACATCGCCGGGCGCGGGTAAGTACAGCCTGTTGATATGCCCGAAAGAGGTGCTCACGAACCAGGCCACCAGCAGGAACAGGGCCAGAAGGATAGGTGGAACAATCAACAGCACGCGCTGCATTACGGCCTGCGTTGCCTGCCCGCGTGGTACGCCGGGCGCTCGCGAGCGGCCCGACCCGTCAACTGGCGCTACCCTGTGGTTGTCCGGTGCCAGTCTTTCTTGAATAGTCGTCTTTACACTCATTAACTTCCCTCGGTTTTAGCTACTGGCAGTCCTTCTCACTCGAATGTGATAAAAAGAACCGCCAAATTCACTGATCCTGGGAGGCGTTGAGGGAGACAAAAGGAGAGCAATACGGAGTAGCCTACCCCCTGTTGGGGAGTAGACCTGATTACTCTGTCTCTTCAGCGCGACAGAGTATAGGGAATCCGCCTGTATGCTAAACCTTCTCCCATCCGGACTGTACCGTCGGCTTCGGCTTTGCACCGAATCTGTCGCGCAGTTGCCAATCGTTCTGCCATGGCAACCAAGCGGCTCGCGGGCTTGGTGAACGTAAACGTAGACGCACCTTACCGCCGGTCGGGAATTGCACCCTGCCCCGAAGGTCTCTCTACAGAGTATGTCATATAATGCGGCCAAAAGCAAGAGGAATTAAGTAGCCAGGGCGGGGGCAAGCCCCGCCCCTACCATATGCGGTTATCCGCCCACCTCGTAATATGGTAGGGGCGGGGCTTGCCCCCGCCCTGGCTACTAGCGGTTTTCTGTGCGATGAAACTCCTCGGCGTACTCAACCCAGTATTTCTTGCCGAGATCGGAAACGCGAGAGCGCATCATTTTCGCCAGTTCCTCGGTGCGGCCAATAAACTGGCTCTCGTGACACATCAGGGCCTCGATCTTCTTGTCCATCGTGTCGCTGATATCGACGAAGAAGTTCACATGCGGCGCGCCGGAGATGTAGATTTCTTTCACCTTATGCGGTTTCAGCCCTTCATTCAACAGTTCGGGAAAGTCCCACGGGTTTTGAGAGGCCGGGTAGAGCGCCATAAGCGTCGCCTGACCCGCCGCCATGTGATCTGGATGGTAGCGCCCAATTGCCATAAATGGTTCCCATGTTCGGTCTGGCGACTGGCAAATGACGCGCGCCGGGCGATATTTGCGCAGCACACGCACAATATCGCGTCGTAATTCGATGGTGGGCTGCAATAGCCCGTCGGGATAGTCGAGAAAGATGACATCTTTCAGCCCCAGTACCGCGCCTGCGGCTCGCTGCTCGCGCTTGCGCGTCTCGGTCATCTTCTGACGAGCCGCGAGGCCGACATCGGTGGCTTCATCGGGGCCGCCGCCTGCCGCGTCTGTACATATCACGTAGTAAGCGTCCCAACCTTCTTCAACCCATTTAGCCACCGTACCAGCGGCGGCAAATTCCGCGTCGTCGGGATGCGCTACAATAACCACTGCTACCTTGTTCTGTTCTTGCTGCTGTTCGCTCACGCTCAATCTTCTTTCAAATTTGATATACGAGTTGGTAGCTTGAAACAAGCACTACCCTAGTTAATCACTATTTTGCCGTCAGCACAAGCAGCAGGCCACCGATTAAGCCGAGGTTTTTCATGAACTTTTAAGATGTGTCCAATACTTCACAAAATACAGTATTGGACATTGTGGCAAGCAGAACGTATAATACGTATGTCGGCAAAGGAGGCGTATGAACGGCGAAATACGAATAGTGCCCATACAGGGAATAGGCGAGATTCTCCCAGGCAGCGACCTGGGGCTTCTTCTATTCCGGGCAATGCAGGCGCAACAACTGAAGTTCCAACGGGGTGATATACTCGTTGTGACGCAGAAGATCGTCTCTAAAGCCGAGGGGCGAGTTGTTCATCTCGACGAGGTGCAGCCTTCGGAGTTCGCGCTTGCTTTCGCGCAGGAGTTTAACAAGGATGCCGCGCATATCGAGGTGGTGCTGCGCGAGAGCAGGCGTATCGTGCGTATGGATCATGGCGTGCTGATTAGCGAGACGCGGCATGGTTTTATCTGCGCGAACGCTGGCGTCGATGAGTCCAACGCCGGTGGGGCGCGCATCCTTACCCTGTTGCCGCTTGACCCTGATCGCTCGGCGGGAAAGATACGCGCGCGTTTGCAAAAACTGGTGGGCGAGGGCGCGGATTTTGACATCGCGCTCATCATTTCTGATACGTGGGGGCGACCGTGGCGCGAAGGACAGGTCAATGTGGCGATTGGCGTGGCCGGTATGGCAGCGCTGACCGATTACCGCGGCCAATCCGACCCCTATGGGTACCAGATGCACGCCAGTATGATCGCGGTCGCTGACGAACTGGCAGGCGCGGCGGAACTGGCGATGGGCAAAATCGATAGTATCCCTGCCGCGCTTCTACGCGGCTATGCATACCAACCCGATACCGGCAGCGGGAAAACGCTTATCCGCAATCCCGCAACCGATATGTTCCGGTAAACTTCACTATCTCCAGTAGCGACGCCCCTTGTGGGCGTCCAGTCCGTTCTTGTTACGGAACGCCCGCAAGGGGCGTCGCTACTGGAAGAAGGCAATCTATACGTACATGGTAATACAAACTAACCAGCGAGCGGTGACGCTACCTGCACGCGCAAAGACGCTGTCTGCCCTGTTACAAGGGCGGCGCAGCGTGCGCCAGTTTCAAGATCGAGCGGTTGACCGCAAGCTGATAGAGGAGATTCTGGAGGCGGCGCGCTGGGCACCTTCGCCGCATGGGCGGCAGCCCTGGCGTTTCGCGGTGTTAACGCGCCCCGAACTCAAAACGCTGCTGGCTGACCGCATGGGCGAAACGTGGCAGCGCAACCTGGAAATGGACGGGCAGGAGAGCGAGATCGTCAAGATACGCCTGGAAAAGTCGCGCCAGCGCATCTTGAAGGCTCCGGTGATTATCATTCCCTGTTTGTACCTGGAAGAACTGGATCGCTACCCCGACGAGCGACGGCAGGCCGATGAAACTGCGATGGCAATCCAGAGCACCGGCGCGGCTATTCAAAATATGCTGTTGATGGCCTATGACCTGGGGTTAGACGCGGGCTGGATGTGCGCGCCGCTTTTCTGCCCGGAAGTTGTCGTCGATGCGCTTGAATTGGATACGCACCTGATCCCCCAGGCCATGATTACGGTAGGGTACGCGGCTGCTGACCCGAAGCGGCGTGATAGACTGCCTTTGAGCAGCCTGATCGCGCGTTTTGACTAAGTAATTGGGTTCCCCCAACTATCAAGGGTTGAGGGTCAAGCGGTGTCATCCTGAGCGCAGCGAAGGATCTGCGTGGCGCTGAAGAGATCCTTCGCTGCGCTCAGGATGACACTTTCTGGCAACCGGTGCGTCTCAAAAAACCTGGTAAGGATCCTTGCGGTCACTCTGGCCCCGAATAGATTGATTGAAATTGAGGATTATACTATGATTGTTGTGCTTGCGGGCGGCGTGGGCGCTGCGCGTTTCTTACAGGGATTGGTGCAGGTAGTGCCACAGGAACGCCTGACCGTCATCGTAAATACGGGAGATGACCGCGACTTTTACGGGCTGCGCGTCTCGCCCGACCTGGATATCGTGATGTATACGCTGTCCGGCGCGGTTGACGAGGAGCATGGCTGGGGCATACGCGGCGATACGTACAATACCATGCAGCAATTGGTGGCCTATGGAGAAGAAGACTGGTTCATGCTGGGTGATCGCGACCTCGCCACGCATATACACCGCACGAAGCTGCTGCGCGAAGGCAAGACGCTCAGCGAAGTCACCGACGAGTTGCGCCGGCATTTCGGCCTGGGTATGCGCATCCTGCCCATGAGCGACCAGCCGGTACAAACTCACATTAAGACCCCGGCTGGTTTGCTGCATTTTCAAGAGTACATGGTCAAACGGCGCTGTGCTGATGAAGTGCAGGATGTAGTTTTTGTTGGCGCGAGCGAGGCTAAGCCCGCGCCAGGCGTGCTTGACGCGCTGAAAGAGGCGGAAGCCATACTGCTCGCGCCCAGCAATCCCATCGTCAGTACCGGCAGCATTTTAGCAGTGCCGGGCGTGCATGATATACTGCACGAGGCGAGCGGCATGGTGGTAGCTGTCAGCCCCATCGTGGGCGGCGCGCCCATCAAGGGGCCAGCCGATAAATTGATGAGCGGGCTGGGTATGGAAGTTTCGGCGGTAGGCGTGGCTCGCTGTTATCGCGATTTCCTGGATGTGATGGTAATCGACGAACAGGACGCGCACTTGCTGGAACGAGTAGAAGACCTGGGCATACCCGCCGTCTCCACCAATACGATCATGCGTGATGCAACCAGCAAAGCGGCATTAGCGTGTACGGTGTTAGATGCCGCAGGTCTAGAGTATTAAGCATGAGCAATATGGAAACCATTGCATACAGGGCGATTATTCCCGTCAAATCACTGAGCGAAGCGAAGAGCCGTCTCGCGCCGCATCTGACACAACGCCAGCGCGAAACGCTGGCGCTGGATATGTTACGGCATGTCGTGCAAACATTGTGCGCCAGCCAGGAATTTGAGCTTGTAACAGTTGTCAGCCCCGATTTGCGCGTGCTGGAGAAAGCGCGGATCTGGGGAGCCAGGGCGTCGTGCGAGGAGCGCAGCGGGCATAATCCCGCGCTGCACATGGCCGCCTTGCGCGAGCTGGCCGGGGGAGCAGGCGCGCTTTTAACTATCTCCGCCGATTTGCCACTGCTCACCCCCGGCGATATCGACGTAATGGTTGAACGCTCTACCCGTTTTGACGTGGTACTCGCGCCATCCATGGATGGAACGGGAACCAACGCGATGCTGGCACGACCGCCGCTGGTAGTACCGTACCTGTTCGGCGTCAACAGCCTGGAAAAACACCTGCGCGCAGCCGGACGGCGCGGATTAAGTACCAACCTCTATGCGAGTCGCGGTCTGGCGCTGGACATTGATACCATCGAAGACGTGCAAGAGCTTGAAAGGGCGGTCAGAACGGGGATTGGAGACGAGGGCGGCGCAAGCGCCCCCACCACCAGTCCCTACCTCACCCGCCCCTACCTGAGAACGACAGGAAAAGCCTCGTAGGGGCGGGGGTTGCGTGGATGCAGGGAGGGGGCGCTTGCGCCGCCCTCGTCTCTTTTGCCAATTCACCTGGATCATCTATAAACAAGGAGTAAATCATGCCAGTACTTGGTTATTCTGCGGCCCTCGAACAATTTGGCCCGACGGAGTTGATTCGCTGGTGCCAGGAAGCGGAAGAGGCGGGTTTCGGCGGCGTGATGGCTGCCGATCATTTTCATCCCTGGGTACCGCAGCAGGGACAAAGCCCGCAGGTGTGGCCCTGGATGGGCGCGCTCGGCATGGCAACGCAGCACGCGACCTTCGGCCCCGGCGTCACGTGTGCCTCGTATCGCTATCACCCGGCCATCATCGCGCAGTCTGCCGCCACGCTGGCGGCAATGTATCCCGGTCGTTTCTGGCTGGGCATCGGCACGGGCGAAGCGCTTAACGAACATATCGTCGGTGGAGAATGGCCTGACGCGCCGGTACGCCTGGAACGTATGGTAGAGTCTATCGAGGTTATCAAGCAGCTCTTTACCGGCAAAAAGACGCGCTACTCCGGCAAGCACATCAAAATGGAGAGCGCGCGCCTGTATACTCGCCCGGAAAAGCCCTGTCCCATCTACATAGCCGCCTCCGGCCCTAAAACCGCTGAGACCGCCGGAAGGATGTGTGACGGCCTGATTACGCCGGCAGCGCCGCACGAAAAGCTCAAAATGCTGATCGAGAGCTTCGAGAAAGGCGCGCGCGAGGCAGGCAAAGACCCTGCCACTCTGCCCAAACTGCTGCAACTGCACGTATCCTGGGGAGCGACCTACGAACAGTGCGTGGAACAGGCCATGAAAGAATGGCCCAACGGCGGCATCAAAGCGCCCAAGCAGGACATTCGCTCGCCGGAGGATTTCGCCGGGTTTGCCCAGATGGTGCGCCCGGAGGATTTCAAGGGGCGCGTCTTCATCTCGACCAACCTGGATGAGCATCGCCAGCACATTCAGGCACTCCTCGACCTGGGCTTTGACGAAGTGCATGTGCATAATGTGGGACGCAACCAGAGCGAGTTTATCCGCGCCTACGGCGAAACCGTCATCCCCGCGCTGCATTAACTGTGGAAGAGGTCTGCGGCAAACCACCCGCAGACTTCTTCTCCTCTAACCCGCCGCCAAAAGCGGCAAGGAACTATACATTTACATCGGGGGACACGTATTTATGCCTGTCGAACTTTCTGAAAAAGCGCGCAAATTCCTGCGTGAAAAGCGTTTCGCTGTGCTTGCTACAATCAATAAGGATGGCACACCACAATTGACCACTATGTGGTACCTGTTAGAGAATGATGGTACCATCATGATGAATACCAGAGTCGGACGCGCTAAAGAGCGCAACCTGCGTCGCGACCCGCGTATTTCTATGTGCATTGAGGATGGTTACAGATACTTGACCATTAAGGGCCAGGTTGAGATGATCGACGATCCAAAGGTCAGCCAGCGTGACATCTATCGTCTGTCTGCTCGCTATCATGGCGAGGAAGCAGCGAAGAAGCAGATGGAAACACAATTTTCCAAAGAACAGCGTGTGACGCTGCGCCTGAAACCAGTAAGTATTCAGGAATACTTTTAGCTTCGACAGCCCTATACCATCGCGCGCGTTGCATGAATAACGCCGCGTTTGCTTTTTTTGCCTTCGACCACAACCTCCGCGCCTTCCGGCAACTGTCGTACTTCGACAACGCTCGCGGGTTCACCCGTTCGTTTGAGCAGTGCGGTATGCTTATCAATGACAATAGCCACGGGCTTGATCTCGCCAGTAATCACCTTCGTCGTATTGCCCGCCAGTATGTAACGGTGTTTCTTTTCGGAAAGCATCGCGGTTCCCACGACAGTAACTTTGCGCCCCTTTTTGAGCAACTCTTTCACCTGTTCCGAGTCTCCAGGTGATTGTTGCTCGCGACCGGCGGACGCGCCATTGTGCTGTGATGTATCCGCATCACTTGTAGAAGCCTGTGGCTCTGCTGTCTGTGGCAGTATATAGTCGCTCGATCTCTCAAAAAGGGTATTATTATACGTTTGTGGAAAGGCAACTTCCAGCACGCGGGGCAAGGCCTCAAACTCATACGTGACCATTACATGCTCTTTATCTTGAGCGCGTTGCAATTCATCACGGTCCGCTTTGCCGAGATACTCGTTGAGTTTTACCGCGCTCCCATCGAGTTGTAAGTTAATCGAAGCCGGAACGCGCAGCGTAATATGCGTTCCGCGGAAGAACTCGCTGGTTTGATTATCAGGCTCGCGGCGTAACAGCAGCGATGAAATCTGCCCCAGAGTCGAGAGGGGTTCGCCAGCCGTTATCACACAAACATCGAGCAAGCCATCGTCAATATAGGCATCGGGCGTCATTTCTACCACGGCAGCATAGCGGCGCGTATTGCCCAGGACGATCTGCAAAGCGTTCCCCTGCCAGTTTTTCTTAACGCTGCTCCCTTTCTCGGTTATAGATAGCTCAAGTGGGAAGGTATGCTGTTGGGGCAGCTTTTCAGCTACCACCAGACCGATCGCGGCAACTCCAATGCGCTGTTTCAGAGATTTATTAACCCCACTCATTACAGCAGCATCAACGCCAAGTCCAGCCATCAGCAAAAAATGTTGCCGCGCTTTAGCCGTTGGCTTCACCTTTCTCACCTGCGCACCTGCTGCGGAGGTTCCCTCAGCCGGAATCTGCCCACCATTTTCCTGTGTCGTTGGAAGGAAGGTGAGTGATTTGACTTTGACGCGCCCTACATCCACCCGGCGGTCTTCGCTGCTGACCAGAGCGAGCGCTGCTTTTACGGAGTCGCCGGGAAAACCTACCTCGGTCGCCCACACGTTAGCGGTCCCACCGGGAATAATGCCGACCAGGCTCTTTTGTGATTTACCATACATAGCGCCATTGACGACCTGGTTGAGGGTGCCATCACCGCCATAAGCGATCACCACATCATAGCCCTTTTTGGCGGCGGTGGTCGCCAGTTCCATCGTATGACCGCCGTACTGCTTGAGAGCAATATCGGTCTCCCAGCCTGCCGCCGATAAAACGGCCAGGATGGCGTTCAGCTTTGCCAGATTTTGCCCATCTTTGGGGTTTATTACCAGGCACGCTCTTCGTGTAGGCATCGAATAACTCCTTCTCTGGTTATAGACTCTTCAATATAGAGGTAAATGATACTTCTATGAAACTCTACCTCTTGCACTGGCAAACTGGAAAAAAAGTTTCAGGGAGATATGTTATACTCATCTTCTATGATGTTCTAACACTGGAGGAGGTATGTTCATGAACAGACATTACGGCTGCCAGGACATGGTATCGCCACTGCGCACCGTGCTTGTGAAACGCCCCGACGCAGCCTTTGGCTCCGCCAATGCGCAGGCATGGCATTACGCGGCAAGGCCCAACCTGTCGATCGCGCAAGAGGAGCATGATGCCCTGACTGATACATTGCGCAAAAGCGGCGCGGAGGTGATCTATCATGACGAGTACCAGCCCGATCACGCCGATGCCATCTTTGCTTTTGACCCCTCGCTCGTCACCGATGGCGGCGCGATTATTTTGAGCATGGGCAAAGAGAAACGGCGCGGCGAAGAGGCAGCTATGGCGCGCACGTATGAGAGGCTGGGCATTCCCATCCTGGCAACCCTGCATGGAGATGCGCGAGCAGAGGGCGGGGACCTGCTGTGGGTCGATCATGATACGCTGGCCGTCGGGCTGGGGTTTCGCACCAACGCCGAGGGGCTGCGCCAACTGCGCGCGGCCCTGGCTGGTATCGGCGTCAAGGTCATCGCGGTCGAACTCCCCTACTTCACCGGCCCCGAGGCGTGCCTGCACCTGCTTTCGATGATAAGCATCATCGATTACCACACCGCCGTCGTACACACGCCATTGATGGCCGTCCCTTTCTGGCAAGAATTGCGGCGGCGCGAGTTCACCCTGATGGAGATTCCCGCATCAGAGTACAACATGATGGCGACCAACGTGCTGGCGCTGGCTCCCCGCAAATGCCTGATGCTTGAGGGCAATCCTCTGACGAAGCGCCTGCTGGAGAATGCTGGTTGCGAGGTGATGACCTATCGCGGCAACGAGATTTCGCTCAAAGCCGAGGGCGGTCCCACCTGTTTGACCCGCCCGCTTTGGCGAGAATATCCCTGAGGCAGGAAAGTACTGCGAAACTATTTTTGTTGACACGTTAGCTCCGCTATGTTAATGTAGGCGCGGGGAATATCGATACATGCCAACGTTTCGCGACCTGCCCACTTTTTCATCATAAGGAGCGCAATCTATGAGCACCTTTGCTGACAACCTTCATTTCAGGCACACCTCGCCCTCTGGCATTATTTCATTCAGTCTACTTTCCCTGTTGAGCATAGTATTTATTGTAAGCGGCTGCGGAAGCACAGCCCTTGCGCAAACTGTCACCATAACTCCTCACACCGGGCTGCAATTCAGCACGCCGGTGCGCCTGGGCTTTCAATCGGGGGATGATTGGGAACCGGCGATTACTTCTGACCGCTACGGTCACATCTATGCCATGTATAAGCATTACGACGTGACCGGCGGGGGAACCTGCGCAGGCTGCGGCCTGCATATGCTCTTCCAACGTTCGGATGATGGCGGGCAGACGTGGACATTGCCACGCGCTATTGCTCCCGGCGTCTTTAAGGGCAAGAGCGGACAGGACGACCCTCAAATCGTGGTTGACCCCGTAGATGGTCGCACAGTATGGGCCTCTTACATGCAGAATTTCCCGAAAGCGTCGATTGACGTGGTCAAATCGACCGATTTTGGCGTAACATGGAGCGCGCCCGTAGTTATTTCCGCGCCACCACAAAACTATGATAAAGAGACGCTGGTAGTGCGAGGCAAGACCATCGCGGTAGGGTACGATGATGGAGTGAATACCTGGGTATCGATTTCACTCGACGGGGGAAAACGCTGGGCGCAGCAAGAGATTTTCCCCGGCAACGCGCAGTTCTACGAGTCGCTTTCGGCTGGCGGCGGCATCGACTCGCGCGGCAATATCTATTTCAGTTGGAACAGTTTTGACCAGGCACACAGCAAAACGGGCAACGGGCCTGTCACCCTCTGGATCACGAAATCAACCGATAATGGCCTTCACTGGACACGTACCGTTTTCGCCATGAGCGGCGCGCCTCCCGCGTGTCGTCCCTGCGGCTTCTCCTATTTCAGCGCGCAGGACGCTATGAAGATTGGCAGCGATGATACTATTTACGTCCTGTGGAATAGCAGCGTTAACCTGACAAACTTCGCGCCGGAGCGCATTTACTTCGCCCGTTCGACCGATGGCGGCCAGACCTTTTCGCCTCGCGTCGATGTATCAGACGCGCCCGCGGGCATCGAGCACAGTTTCCCCGCGCTGGCGGTCGGCAAACAGGCGGGCGATGTGCGTATCGCCTGGATGGATAAGCGCAGCGGCAAATGGAACGTCTTTTTCCGCAAAAGCAACGACGGCGGACAGCGTTTCAGTTCGACGGTACGCATTTCCAGCTTCGTCCCCGGCTATTCGTACCTGACGCCAACCGGTTACACCCTGCCCTACGGCGATTACTTCCAGTTGACGGTAAACCCGCAAAACCAGACCCAGATAGACTTTGGCGAGGGGCCGAATTATAACGGACCTGGAAATATCTGGACTGCGCACAGTATAGATGATTAAAACAGTGGTCCCGGCAAATGGCTCTGTACAATAGCATTATCAACCAGAGAAGCCGGAACCGCGCCGAAGTGGGAGCACACGGTCATCTCCTGCGGGCTGGTAGCAAACTGGATGTAGGCCTGTGCTTGAGGCGTTCCATTTCCCAGGGTATAGAGAGTCACGCTGTCAATCGGAGTTGCGTGACCACGCGAGGGCGGCATTTTGCCATTCGTTACGGTAGAGTGAGATGTCGGAGTACTTACTTGAGTAGAGACGGTGGTAGGGGTTGTTTTATTGCCAGGATTACTGTGGAATCCACCTGTCTGGTCCAGGTTCTGCAATGGTAAAAACGGCAGGCTCTCAAGTTGAAAAGGCGTGGTGGCGAAAAAGAACACGATACCTGTCAGGCCGCATACTATGATAAGCACGGAAAGCAGGGTAAATATGCGCGACCACGTCATAGCGGTGCGCCGCGCTCGCACAGGGATGCGGCGGATCGGTGTCGTCGCAACCACTACGGGCGGCCCATCGTTTCTGATGGCGGCTATCAGGGCATCCACAAAAGCCGCGACAGTGGGAAAACGCGCCGCGGGACTTTTCGCCAGCGCAACTCGCGTCACCAGTTCTACCGCTTCGGGTACATCAGGACGCCATTCGCGCACAGAAGGAATGGGTTCATTGGCGTGTTTTAAGGCTATTTCACCCCCGCTATCACCCTCGTAAGGCAGGTGTCCAGTTAGCAGGCGGAAGAGCAATACGCCCATCGCGTACATATCACAGGCGGGCGAAAGTAGACCTAGCACCTGTTCAGGCGCGATATAGGCGGCGTTGCCTTCTTGCACCTGCGCCACCACTGCATCGTTCTCGCCGCGCGAATGCTTCATGCTGAAATCGGTGAGCAGGAAACGCGCCTCTTGCTCTACTAATATGCTCGTCGGCTGGATGTTGCCATGCACAATATGCTGTTGGTGGGCATAGTGCAAGGCCGCGCCTACCTGGGTAATTATACGCGCCACCAGTGGCAAGGGCAGGGGCGTTGGTAAAGGCGCGTCCTGCTGCTCTGCCTCCCAACGCTGCAGAAAGCGCTCCAATGTTTCCGCTTCTGTCACCTGCGTCACGCTATAAAGCAGGTCGTCTCCCGCGCCGTACTCGATCAAGGGTTGGATATGTTCGTGGTGACAACGCCAGACTTTCTCGACCTCTGCGGCAAAGTGTTCCTGAAAGCCGGTCGGGTCGGGAAAAGCAGGCCGGAAGATGCGCAAAATGACATCATATCCGCCGCGCGTCGTGGGACGCGCGCGATACGTCTCCACCATCCCTTCACGTTCCAGGCATTCGAGCAAGAAATAATTACCCACCATTACCCCGGCGAGTTCTGCCATGTCTTCCCTCTTTCATGTATTGACAGCGCACCAGGGCGGACGCCCAGCCCCTGGCCTTTCACTGGTAGGTTTCTTGAAACGCGCCGGTCGCCAGAGGCTGTCATCCTGAGCGCAGCGAAGGATCTCGCGCCGTGCCGCACGGAGATCCTTCGCTGCGCTCAGGATGACAGCTCCCACTCGCTAGCCCTTTCCTAAAAAACCTACGAGTGAAAGGCCCCTGGCCTCCGCCCTAGTCGCGCCCCGGCTCTGGATTGTTACACCGTTGGCGCCGACAGGTGGCTTCGAAGGGCCGATGCCGACATCATCGTATAGGGTACTGCGCCGCTAGTAGCGAGAGCAGCCTCTCCGGCGCTGGTCAGGCAAAAGCTGATGAATGAGAGGGCTGCTCCCTGCGCCACCTGATTGGTATAGAGATGCTCAATGGACCAGAATGGATATGAGCCGCTGGCTACCGAGGATGCGGACGGGTTTACGCCATTGATAGCGATGCTCTGCGCCCCGCTTCTATTGCCCGCCACATCTGCCAGGGGCATATAGGTGATGCCGCCTGTCACATTTTTTATACTGACTCCCGCGCTTGTGCCACTCACCGTTTGCGTCACTCCATGCAGCACAAACATCTCGAATATGGTGCGCATCGTCGAACCGGAGGGTTGTGTGAGTACGATGATACGCTCATTTGAGCCGCCCACCTGCGACCAGTTTGTGACTTGACCCGTATAAATAGCCCGCAACTGCGCGGTTGTCAGCGTAGTTATCCCGGTATCAGAGTTGACGACCACCGCGAACGTGAGGGCTGCCACCTGGTAGTCCACCAGGCCGGGTCGTCCGCTCGACGGCAGATCGGAATAGGCCATGTCCGCGCTTCCATTCATCAGCGCGTTCAAGCCGGTCGAACTATCACCGGCACTGTAGGAAAAATTGACACTGCCGGAACACTGGTTGCCATAATCGGAGGTGAGTTGAGCCACAGCAGGCACAAAGTTTGACGAGCCATCCAGGTTCAGCGATCCTGTGGCGCAGGCAAAAGCTGGAATGGCCGGGTTGGTCGGAATTGGCGCGAGCGTCGGACCCGGCGTAGGCTGCGTTGCCGGTGTAGCGCTGACAGCAGAAGGAGTTGGCGTCAGTGTGCCCCTCGGCGTAGCGGAAGCCGCTACTGTGGGAGTCGTGCCGGTTCCAACCGTCGCGCTCGCGCCAGTCTGCGCCGGCTGACCCGTGCCGTTCTTTGCCGCAGGTGCCTGGGAAAGAAAAGATGAAAGCAAAGCGCCAACCAGACCCATCAATAGCAATATCACTACAAGTACCGGCAATACCTTTTTCCGCCACGTCTTCTGTTGACTCTTGTCCTTGCCATCCCCGGATGTTTGCGCAGGCGCTGCGGATGGCTCCTTTTCAGGAGAGGCAACAGCAGTGGAGGCCGCAGGGGTAGAGGCGGTAGTAGGAACTGGCGCAGCAGGAGCGGGTGGAACCTCCGGCGTAAATGGCTCGTTGCGCAGGTAATCGTCAGCAGTCAGAGGTACGGATACCGAGGCCGTCTGCTCGTTTCCAATGGGAGACCATTCGACCGGACCTGGCGGCCAGAACAAATGAGTGCCTGCATCATCGTCGTCCTGTAAAAAATGCCGGGTGCCAGAACCTGAGCCTGGTGAGGCTCTATTCACGTTGGCGGCAGGCGTTGCAGGGGGCAACGGGACGGAGTTGCTCGCTGGCGCGGCCAACTGCTCAGGCGGCGCGGGAATGTCAGCCGGCGGCGTCATCATGGTAACGTTTGATGGCGCAGGCGTGTACGGGTCAGAGGACGCGAACGTCTGTCTATGCGTCAACTGGCGCGTTACAGAGGGCACAGATCGAGCTACGGGCGAGGCCACGGGCGAGAATGTCACCGCGACCTGCAACGCATCGCTCAACTCTTGCGCGGAAGCAAAACGATCATCTGAACGCTTGCGCATCGCCATTTGCAATACGCCATCCACAGCATCCGAAATGCCGGGGTCGATGGAACGCGCCGATGGCGTTTGCTGGCGCACATGTTTGAGCAGTACTTCGACAGGCGATTGCCCCACAAAGGGCGGGTAGCCGGTGAGTATACGGAAAAGCAACACGCCCAGAGCGTAAATATCGCTGGCGTGTCTCAAGACGCCCAGTGATTGCTCCGGGGCGGCATATTCCGCCGAACCCCAGCCAACGCGCGTCAGCGATTGCTGGCTATCGTCATAGCCGCGCACAATGCCAAAATCGGCCAGCAACATACGTCCATCCGCAGCGACAAACACATTCGATGGTTTAATGTTGCCATGTATGACATCATGGTCATGCGCGTACTGTATTGCGTCGCATACCTGTTGCATGATCGGCAGCGCCTGCATGGCGGAAAACTTGCCGCCCACCTGCTTGAGCAAATTATCCAATGTGCCACTCGCGATGAACGGAGTCACGGTATAGAGCAAGCCTTCACCCTCGCCAAACTCCAGGAATGGCAGGATATTCGGATGCTCAAACTGACCAATTTTTTCAGCTTCGGTCATAAAATATGCACGGAAGGCTTCGCGTTGCGCGTAACCTGGGCGAAACACCTTTACCGCTACTTCATAATTGCCCTCGCCAACCTGGCGACCGCGATACACATCGGCCACCCCTCCGCGATTGATACATTCGATAAGGAAAAAATCGCTTAATTGCACGCCTTCAAGAAGATCAGACATTTGACACCCCACAATACGTCGGAATTAGTATCTAGTTCATCGAAACTAAACGCGAAACGCGCACTATTTGGGTGAAATGGCACAGGTAGAGGGGAAAGGAGATAGGCTACCAACCAGAAGTACCGTAAAAAAAACTACGGCATCACAGGTGCAGCAACAAGATAAGCACAATGGTCACGATGTGCAGCAGTTGATCGAGCCAGATGGGGCCAATGACTTTGTAACGCGCTTTGAGGGCATCGACTACGAAGTGTGTGCCAAATAGAATAGCGGTAGCGAGATATGATGGGTGCGCGAAGAGTATAAAGACAGCCGTATAGGTGGCGCAGTGGTAAAATAGCACGTCCCAGTTTTTGCCTTTTTCGATGCTCATCCAGGCGCTTTGAAAGGCAAAATCCCCCACGAAATGACAGGCCAGCCAGACCAGCAACGCGGTCAGATTGATGGTGAACAGCATTGGCTTACCCCCTCAACGTCTTCTATTACAGCGAGTATAGCGCGGTAGCTGCTGGATGACAATGAGGTAGGTCGCCTAAAAACTGTGTGCTATCTCACACTTCAGGTTCTGGTTTGCGTTTTGCGCCAGGGTGTACTCGATAGCACGCGCAGCAGCAGTAAAGCGCCCACCAGTGTCCAGAAGCTGAAGGCCATATCCTGCGCCAGGAAGGAGCTATCGACCTGTCCCTGGATCATACCTGCCAGCATAGCCGCGCCCACGCCCACTGTCATCCAGCGCAGGTGGTCGCGCGTCTCGCCTCCAATCGCGCGCAGCGTTTTGAGGATACGGGTGAAGAGCCAGGCGAACAGGGCCAGAACAGCCACGAAGGCTATCAGCCCAAAGATACCTATACTGACCCATACATGCAGAAAGATGTTATGCGGATGTGAGAGGGTCGGCTCGTCAGAGAGGCCGGTTAAAGTTTGGGTGCCGGGAATATAGAGCACCCAGTAGTGACGAAGGTTCATGGCAGGATTGACACACAGGGTATTGGCGCTATAATAACACAACCAGTTATCCAGGCCAAAACCGAACAGGGGACGGTCGCGAATCATCTTGAGCGCGCTCTCCCACAAATATAGTCGCTTGGTAAACGTGCTGACACCATTCACACTCAGGTGACGGTTTAAGAAATCGATGATGAGATGCCGGAACACGAAACCACCCGCCAATAGCACAAGCAGCAATCCCAGGCAGCTTAGCCAGAATATTTTGCGGCTCGGCACAGGCAGCGAAAGCAGCACAATGAACAGCGTCGCGCTCCCAATAGCAACCCACGCGCCCCCAGACTGGCTCAAATAGAGTACAAGCAGCATGGGTATCAACGCGATGCCAGTGGCAATACGCACCCCCCAGGTCTTCAAAAAGCCGAAAACCTCGCCATGCCCGCTAATAAGCAGGGCAAGACCTATTGGGAGAGAGTAGTCAAAGAAGAGACCAACGTTGTTGGCGCTGCCAAACAGGGCATGGACGCGCCGCACACCATCTGGATCAGGCGCTATGGTGTATCGAAACAGGAAATACTGCGCCAACCCCTGCACGGTGACGATAAAGGCTGAAGCGAAAAGCGCCAGTAGCAAACGCGCTACGTCCTGCCGCGCTCGCAAACAGTGAAAAGCCAGCAACAGGTAAAGCAAGGGCGAAACGATTTCTTCGCGGAACGCGCGCAGCGCATCCTTACGCGCAAAAGCAATGCCGACCGAAATAGCGGCGGCCAGCACAAAAACGAGCAGAGGGATTGCAAACGGGCCAAGCCGGTCGCGCACTTCGCGCCACGAAAGGCGATAGCGCCAGGTGTTTTGCTGGAAAAATAGCTGGATGAGCGCAATAGCAACGCACACGCCCAGCGCTATTTCGGCCAGTTCAAATTGATACTGGCCGTAGACAGGTTTTTTAAGATAATAATAGGGGATGCTGATGGGCAACAAAGCTACCGCGAATGGCAGTCGATACCAGGCCAGCAGAGCAAAAACCAGAAGAAAGGGTAAGGAGAGCAGAGGGTTGAGCGTAAAAATCCTGCTTGCATCCAGGTTGCTATTACCTGCTACATAGTAGCAGCCCAGCGAAAGAATCATGCCGGCTTCCACCAGGCGATTTTGCCAGAATGGTGAAAGTCTTTGCCAGCCACGCTTTTGATCTACCGGCGGATAATCTACATGATCCGCCTGCACGTCGCTGGTAAGCGCATCCTGTGGGTCCTGCTCCTGGGAAGTATCGGATGTTGAAATAACGTCCCGATGACTCATTACATCGATCACTATTCCGCGCAACTGCGCGCATTTTCAGAATGGTTTTATTTGCAGGTAGTTAGATATATGTAACGACGCAGGTATTGATTGCGTGGTAACTATAGCAAAATAATATCTTCGTGTCTACTGCCTGCTTGCTTTTCCATCGACACAAGGCAAACGCCATTTACTTGACTGCGCTGGCAGGCCACATGGAAAGCCGTAGCCCAAATTCCTCCGTGAACCAGACGCGGTCGCTGCTATCCACAAGCAGTCCATCGTACGGGTGCGAGTTGCTGACGCGGATTGTTCGTGCCACAACCCGGCCCGTCGCCGGGACAAGATACCCAACGCGCTGGCTGAGTGAGTCAGTAAACCAGACGTTGCCCTTGTTATCGACATCGATACCGGAAATATGCGTGCCGGTGCAGTTTGCCGGTAATATGCAAACGCCTTGAAAGGCAACAAAAACTGTATTATTTGCGGTTCGAGGATTGAATTCACCTATATTACCATTGAACCCGCCACTAAACCAGATATTCCCCGACCGGTCCGAAGTGATCAGGTGCGGGCGGATCGCGCCGACAGCGTGTTCTGTAATTTTAATTATCCCGGACGGAGTCGTTGTAAAGCTCCCAATCTGGTCTACGCCTGGCGCGTTCTCAGTGAACCAGATGGTACCGCCGGGATCAACTGTGATGCCGTATGGATTGCTATTTGGTGTGGGGATAGGATTCTCGACCACCTGGCCGGTTTGAGGGTTCAAAAAACCTATTTTATTGGTGTTCCATTCGGTGAACCAGAGGTTTCCTGACGTATCAAAGGTCAGGTCGTAAGGCGCGCTCCCTTTCTTCAAGGGCCATTGGTTCCAATTCTGGTTCTGAGTATCAAACTCGCCAATCGCATCAGTTTCGGGTTGAGTAAACCAGACATTGCCATTCTTATCGACCGCTACAAAAAGTGGGCTTGAGTATCCGATCGGTTCAATAAAATTTTGTATGAAGTTGCTATCTGAGTAGGCATATTGACCAAGTATACCCTGAGTCGTTGCCGGACATTTTGGTTTCGGTTCGCAACCCGGCTCGGCGACCCACACCAACCCCCGCGCGCTATCAAGAGCAATAGCCCAGGGCAATAAAGTAGTTGTTTCCTGGCTTTCCACATTGGATAGCGCGCGGTGTAAAGAAAATGGTATTTCTTCCGAGCGTTGAACGGTATAGGGCGGCTGGCGAACCACTTTCGGTTGCGCGCGACGCACGAAAGGCGAGGCAGAGTTTGTAAGCAAAAAAGCGGTTATGCCGGCAACGATAATTGCGAAGAGCGCTAACAGGATGCCAATTGTACCCCTCTTTTTCTTAGCCATAGAGCATACTACGTCCTCTCAATACATCAAGATTATGCAAAAAACTGGGAAGCATCCCTGCCAACACTAGTTCTACCCCTTGCCAGAAAAATGAAGCATCACAAACCTGTACCAAAGGTAATACGAATTGGACGCTCTGGTAGTACATGATATAGTATAAATAGGGTTGACGCATAGTAATATATCACGTAGAGTCGCCTGCGGAAAGAGGATTGTTGTATGTCCGCGTTTTATCAAGGGAAGCTCCCGGTAGTTTGTCCTCGTTGCAAAATAAAACTCCCACCGGGTGAGACTTCCTGCTACAACTGCGGTTTTCGGCCTGCTACTGCTCGCACAGAGAAACAAAAACGCAGGACATTGATCTACTTCTTATGCGTTTTTCTCTTTTTGATTGTAGCTGCGACCTATTTTGTGCGTTCCGCCGGTATATCGCTCTCGGCCCTTTTCACAAAAGGAACTCCTCCCCCTACTCCAATAGCCTATCCGTTGCCCAGAGGGACGCCTCTCTTCTCTGATAGCTTCTTTACCGATGCGAACGGGTGGAATCTCCAGAGTTCTCCTGGCAATTACGCGGTTTCTTTAAGCAGTGGAACGCTGACGATGGAGATTGACAAGAATCAGTTACTCTGGGAACTTTTGCCGGGCGAGAGAACCTATAGCGACTTTACGCTGACAGTCAACGCCGTGCTTAGTCGAGGTGATCGGAACAATGGCTATGGCATCTATATTCGAGGCGCTGCAAATGCGAAGAGCGACCTGGCTACCTATTATCGCTTCGAATTATACGGTGATGGCTCATACGCGATATTTAAGGGGACTACTGATGCGAGTGGCACATCCACCGCCACAAAAATTGTGAATTACACTCTGAACGCTGCTATTAAAAAACAAGGCGGCACCAATCAGATCATGATTATCGCCAAAGGCGCGGCTCTCTCCTTTATTGTCAACGGTCAGCTTCTCAAGACCATCACCGATCATAGTTATACAAGCGGTTCCGTTGCTCTCTTTATCTCAAATCTTGCAGAAGCAAAACCTGGTATCCAGGTACAGTTTTCCAGGTTTGCCATTTACCCGCTGCGCGCCTGAGAGTTTGTAGCCATAAAGAGGGAGCCAGGGCTTTCACTGGTAGGTTTTTTTGGAAAGGGCCAGCGAGTTAGGAGGTGTCATCCTGAGCGCAGCGAAGGATCTCTCGCCGTGCCGCACTGAGATCCTTCGCTGCGCTCAGGATGACACCTCTGGCGACTGCCTGTTGTAAACAACCTCCCGGTGAAGAGGGGGCCAGGGTGATGTCGAACATCACCCTGGCCCCCTCTTTATGGCTACGTGGTTAGCGAACCAGTTCTCTTACAAACTGCTGGAAGACATGCGCGTGATGGTCGATGTTATCCTGCGTATGCTGGATCGAGACGGTCCACTGGTCGTCGAAGCCGGGCGGGAAGAGGATACCGCGATTGGCGAGGAAGAGCCAGTAGGCATACGAAACATCCATGTCAATGTCAAACCAGGCGCGATAGTTGCGGGCGCGTTCATAGCGGAACATGGCGCAGCCCTTCGCGCCAATCCGGGCAACATGCATGGGCAGATCGAACTCCTCGATGACGGCCTCGTACTCTTTGCCTAATTGCTGGGAGAGGCCGTTGGCATGAGCATGAGCTTCCGGCGTGAAGATTTGCGTCAGCGTGACCAGGCCAGCGCGCATCGACATGGGATTGCCGTTGAAGGTGCCGAGGTGCAGCACTTCGCTGTGATTGATGCGGCGCATAATCTCCTCGCGCCCACCAAACGCGCCAATGGGCATACCACCGCCGATGGATTTAGCGAGGCAGATCAGGTCGGGTTCCACCGGGTAAATTTCTGTGACCCCGCCGGGAGCGACGGTCACGCCCGTTTTCACTTCGTCAAAGATCAACAGTACGCCATGCCTGCGTGTGACCTCGCGCACGCTCTGCAGGTAGCCCTCAAGCGGTAAAATTACGCCAACGTTCATGATGACCGCTTCCATGATGACCGCCGCCACTTCGCCTTCGTGCTCGGTCAGAATGCGGTCAAGCGCCTCAGCATCGTTGTAGGGGGCGATGATGGTGTTGGTCTTGAAATTAGAGGGAATGCCCTTTGAAGCCGGTACCGTGTTGGGACGCTCAATAGGACCGGCATCTTCAAGATACGGCTTGGTTGACATGAGAACTGCATCATGATGCCCGTGATAACTGCCCTCAATTTTGACGATCTTTTCGCGGCCCACATGCGCGCGGGCCAGCCGCAGCGCATCCATGGTGGCTTCCGTGCCTGAGTTGCAGAAACGCACCTGTTCGATGGGCGCGAAACGCCGCACCAACTCTTCCGCCAGGTAGACCACGTCAGCACAGGGCAAGGAGTACAGGCTGCCTTTGCCAAGCTGGTCGCGCAACGCCTCTACCAGCACAGGATGGGAATGGCCGACCAGTAGACTGCCAAAAGCCAGGTGGAAGTCGGTATACTGGTTGCCATCGAGGTCCCAGATCTGACTGCCCTCGGCGCGGCTGATAAATAACGGATACGGGGGGACGGCCTGGAACGAGCTTGAAACACCCATCGGCAGCGACGATTTGGCGCGCTCGTGTATCTGGTGCGAGCGCGGGGTTCGTTTGCGAAACTGCGCTTCCTCGCGATCCACGATCTCCTGTACATGGGTACGATTAATCGTGATTGGTGGTTCCCGAAGCATAGAATTACCTTTCATGGGAAAACAATGCGCTAGCATAGGGTCAAGTTTCTATTACCATTGTACCCTATAACCTGCAGGTTTGGCAATGCTATTAGTGGTTTTTGGGGAATTTTAGTACGAATAGTTCGCTTTTTTGTTATATTTATTACGATATTCGTAATTAGTTTGCGGATTGGCTCGATATGTGAGAAGCAGAGTGGTTAATGCCTTCTTCTATACACATTGACGTAATAGAAAACTGCAGCGAAGACGTTCATAAAAATAAATGCCAACTGCCAGTAAAGCTTCTCGTTCCCAGGC
>JADEYI010000637.1_pt1 | contig 42155 bp, 42 predicted proteins | sample 8542331 | NCBI WGS metagenome assembly JADEYI01 (sample SAMN16510988, study PRJNA670497) | mine drainage metagenome | isolation source: biofilm near Copperflume 1 | place: Germany: Marsberg coppermine Kilianstollen | collected 2018-02 | reverse complement strand
CATGTCACTGGCAAAACCAGCGGTCAGCTGGTCCCATGTCGCTGGCAAACGACAGAAAGGGATCGGAAGCAGTGCGCGCCCCCCAGCTTGGCCTCCCGGGTGCTCCTGAACATGTGATTCCTGCCAAATCAACGCCGGGGACGGTGACACGAACCAGTGTTGCGTCAGGCAACGATTCGCCACCTCAGAACTCCATATACTCGATTGCATTCACGCCGCAGCTGGTGTTCGGGAATGACCCAACGTGGTGTCGAGTACCACGTCGTCTGGCACTGCTCGGAGCTTTCGAGCAGTGAACACGCCTCCATTGTCGAGAGCAAGGACGGCTATCGGCTCCAGGGCATCGTTGTAGTCCCGCTCGGAGACCTTCCGTGCCACATCGACTACGCCGTCTCTGTGGACCACACGTGGCGTCCCAGGGAGGCCCGCGCAACGATCGTGACGCCTTTGGGGATTCGGGAGATCGACCTCCGATCCCATCACCCGGACGGGTGGGAATTGGACGGCATGCCGGCATCGCATCTTGGGGACTGCCACGATATCGATCTCGGCTGGACGCCCGCCACCAATACCATTCCGATCCGGCGGCTGGGGCTTGAAGTCGGTGAGACATCGGCCATCACCGCTGCGTGGGTGCGGTTTCCGGAGCTGGACGTCGTCGGCAACCAGCAGAGGTATACGCGCCTGGCGAGCGACCGTTGGCGGTACGAGTCGGGTGACTACGACTTCGAGCTTGTCACGGATGCAGCTACCGGGCTCGTCCTTGCATATGGAGATGACCTGTGGCAGGCGTCAGCGATCTCGCTTGGGTGATCCGAGATACAAATGTCGTCTGACACGACACCAGCGGCAGAGGGCTGGCCCCCTTCCGCTAACTCTTCGACCCGCTAACTCTTCGACCACCAACCAGCGCCGGCAACCAGCTGGCCCTGCTCGACCAAGTGCTCGCAGGCCTCCGCCGCAGCAGGGATAGTGAGATCCGTCCGGATGAGAATCGTTTCGAAGGCCGTCGGCGTGTCGTCCACTGCCTCCCAGACGGCGCGCTGAGGAGCGTCCATCGCGGCCTCGGCGCTGGCTTGCGGCCGACGCCCCCCGGTGGTCGAACGCGTCGGGTGGTTCGGGGTTGACCGGGAAGTGCGAGCACCAGGAGCCGATGACGACCCAGGGCCTACCTCCGATTCCCGACCGGCGCGGGCCAACGAGATCGCCACCAACACGTCGGTGGCGTCCCGGACAGGGACACACCCGTCCACCAACAACGCGTTGGTGCCCTCCGATGCCCGGCTGTGGACTGATCCGGGGACGGCGCATACCGGAATGGATCGGCGCGCCGCCGCCTCGGCGGTGTAGAGGGAGCCTCCGCCATAGTGGCTCTCGACGACCACGACCACATCGGAGAGGGCTGCGATGATTCGGTTGCGAGCGGGGAACACGCCCGGGCGGGGTTGCCTGCCGAGGGGCGATTCGGAGAAGATCACCCCACGGTCCGCGACTTCGGACCACAGCTCCCCGTTCGAAGAGGGATAGACGACGTCCAATCCCGTGCCGACCACCGCCACGGGGGGCGCTCCGACATCGGCGGCCCCCCGCACCACCCCGGCGTGTGCCGCCCCATCGATCCCACGGGCCAGCCCGGACACCACGACAACGCCGGCTCCGGCCAGCTCGCTGGCTAAATCGGATGCCACCTGACGCCCGTAGTGCGTGGCCGAACGAGTGCCCACAATGGCCACCCGCGGCCTGCCTTCGGGTGCCGTCGGATCACCCAACGCGAACAGCACGGCGGGGGCGCCGGGATCGCCCACCAGCATGGACGGATAGTCGGCCGCATCAGGCAGCAGGACCCGCACCCCGGCACGGGTATAGCGCTCCCCCACCTCCGGCACATCAGTCTTGCGCGCTTCGTAGGCGAATCTGCGGCGGGGATCGGCGGGATGCGTTCCGGCCCGGACGGCACTCCAGGCCATCTCCGGTTTGAACCCGTCCAGCAGCTTGGAGAGGCGCACCGGGGTCATCACTGGCAGGCCGGCCAGCGCGGCCGCGTGCGCCTCGACGCCACACAGGGCCTTCATCGGGACTCCGTTCCGAGCAAGAGCTCGCGCCGGCTGCGAAGGAGGAGAGCCTCTCGAACATGTGCCTCTTCGATCACGCCCTCGACACTGTCCAGGTCCGCCACGGTGCGAGCCAACCGATGGACCCGGTGGAAACCCCGAGCGCTGAGTGCTCCCGAACGAACGTGCTTCTCGACGACCTGCGCCGCACCTCGGGTCATCGGGACCACTTCGTCAAGGGTCGATGCCCGCAGGTCAGCATTGACCGACACACCTCGGCGAAATGCCCTTTGACGGGCTCGGTCTACTCGCGCCGCCACGGCAGAGGTCGTCTCCGCTGGTCCTCCTCCGACCAACTCGTCGACCGGAGGTCGGTCGACCCGTATGGCGATGTCGAACCGATCAAAGAGGGGAGCCGACAGGCGACGGGAATAGCGCTCGCGGGCCGACTGGCTACAACGGCACGCTCCCGGAGCGCCGCCTTCGCCGCAGGGGCATGGATTCATGGCCCCGACGAGAATGAATCGAGCCGGAAAGGTTGTCGAACCGCGGGCCCGGCTGACCCTCACCTGACCCTCTTCGAGCGGCTGGCGGAGCGCGTCGAGAACGACCGCCGAGAACTCTCCCATCTCATCAAGGAACAGGACTCCGCCGTGGGCGAGGCTGATCTCTCCCGGCCGCATCCAGCCACTGCCACCTCCGATCATGGCCACCGGAGACGCACCGTGGTGCGGGGCGCGGAACGGTGGCCGGTCGATCAGACCGCACGGGGTCAGCGGGAGACCCGCCACTGAGTGGACCCTGGTCACCTCCAACGCCCTGGGCCGCGGGAGGTCGGGAAGCAGCCCCGGGAACCGATTGGCCAACATGGTCTTTCCCGAACCCGGCGGACCCACCATCAAGAGGTGGTGCCCTCCTGCTGCCGCAACCTCGAGCGCCCGGCGTGCCAGCCGCTGCCCTCGGACGTCTGCCAGGTCCATCCCCGAGGGTGCGGTCGTCGAACGCGGTGACGACAGGGAGGGCGGGACCGAGACGGCCGACTGATTCCAGGGTCGATGACCGGCCAACTGCTCGACCACGGCGCCGAGTGAGCCCGACATTCGGATCTCCCCCTCCCGGGCCAGCACCGCCTCGTGTCCACTGGCGGCAGGAACCACCAGTCGATACCGACCCAGGGCCTCGGCCAGGACCAGCGTCCCCGGCACCCCCCTCAGCGATCCATCCAGGCCCAGTTCCCCGACAAACGCAGTGTTGTCGACCGTGCGCGGATCCAACGCTCCGGACGCCACCAACACACCGATGGCGATGGGCAGGTCAAGCCCGGCGCCGCCCTTTCTCACGCCGGACGGGGCCAGGTTCACGGTGACCCTGCGCAGCGGCCACGGCAAGCTGCTCGACAACAGCGCGGCGCGGACCCTGTCCCGTGATTCCCGCACCGCGGCATCGGGCAGCCCGACCACGGTGAACCCAGGGAGGCCATTGGAGACATGGACCTCCACGAAGACCGGCTTCCCGTCGACCCCGATGAGGACGGCGGAAGGAATGGTGGCGATCATGGCGCCTCCGATCGACTCGTCCGGTGGCAGCGCAGAGCTACGCCTGCACGACCCGGACACCAGATGGGAGGACCGCCAATTACCCGGTGCGGGCGGCCACTCGAAGGCACCGCGGTCCACCCTACGGAACAGGTGTCACATAGGTTTGCTTGACCGGTGAGAGGGTCGGTTGGGACAGGGAGTGCCGAAGCTGGCCCTCAGCGCCCCTTGAACTGTGGTTCGCGCTTCTCGGCGAAGGCTGCGATCGCTTCCTTGGTGTCTGCAGTGCCGAAATTGACGGCCTGCGAGCGCGACTCCTCCTCGAGAGCCTGGTCCATGGACAGGCCGAGGGAATTGTTGAGCATCGTCTTGGTCAGGGAGAGGGCCAGCGGGGGGCCTGCAGCCAGGCGTCGGGCCCACTCGTCCACGAACCCGTCGAGCTGGTCGTCGGGGACGACCCGGTTGACCACGCCGAACTCGGCTGCCTCCTGGGCGCTGATGATGTCGGCAAAGAAGGTGAGCTCTTTGGCTCGGTGCAGGCCGATCAAGCGAGGGAGCAGCCAGGACGCACCGAAGTCCACGGACAGGCCGCGTCTGGAGAAGATCTGCGAGAACCGGGCCGACTCGGAAGCCACCACGAGGTCGCAGCCCAGAGCCATGCTCATGCCGGCACCGGCGGCGATTCCGCCCACCTTGGCAATGGTCGGCTTGGCCAACCGGTGCAACCCGAGAGCGACGTCGGCCAACGCCCGCATCTGCATCAGATAGGGATCCCCCGGGCGGCCAGCCACGTCAGACGGGTCGCCGAGGTCGGCTCCGGAGCAGAACGCATCGCCGGCCCCGGTGAGGACCAGGACCAGATCGTGGCGGTCGGCGGCCACCTCCTCGAAGGTTTCGAGCAGCTCGTACCACATGCGGCCGTTGGCGGCGTTCTTGCGGGCCGGACGATTCATCGTCACGGTGACGACGCCCTCGTCACGGTCCACGATCAGGGTCTCGAGCTGGTTGGGCATCCCGGCAGCCTACGAGATGGCCAATGCCAGCCGGCCCAGGCGTCGGGACTCGGACCATGCCGAACCGGAGACGGCCCCATTGGGGACCGGAGACGGCCCCATCAGGGACCGGAGACGGCTCCCATCAGAGCGATCGGTCAGTCCGTCCGTCCCTCAGTCCCTCCGTGCCTCCGTTCCTCAGAATGCATCCTCGATGACCTCGACACGACCGGCGGTGATGGAGACCACATCGAAGCGAACTTCGACCCGGGAGCGTCCTGACGCCGGTGTGAGCTCCGACAGCCACCGCGCCGCCAATCGCCTGATGCGGCGCTGCTTCGCCCCCAGGACGGACTCGGCTCCCGTCCCGAAGCGATCGGTCGACCGGGTCTTGACCTCGCAGAAGGCGACCGTCTTCCCACGGCGCACGATCAGGTCCACTTCGCCCTCGCGGCGGCGCCAGTTCCGGTCCAGGACCTCATACCCGTTGTCCTCGTACCACTGGGCGGCGAGGGCCTCCCCGTCCACACCGAGCGCCCTGCGTCGATCAGACCCGTCGCCGACAGGTCCGGCAGAGACCGGTGCGCCACCAGTAGGTGCGCCACCAGTAGTTGCGCGACCAGCAGTGCCTGCCGTACCGGTCGTGCGACGTGGGCGCCCGGTTGCGCCCGAGCTCACAGATCCTTCTCGGGTAGCCGTTCGATGTTCACGTCGCGGAAGGTGAGAATGCGAACCGAGGGCACGAATCGCGCCGGCCGATACATGTCCCAGACCCAGGCGTCGTTGAGATTGACCTCCACGCAAGCCGGCGAGGAGTCGGATCGTACGGCCACTTCCACACTGTTGGCCAGGTAGAAGCGCCGCTCCGTCTCCACCACGTAGGCAAAGAGAGGAAGGACCGCCCGATACTCCTGCACCAGGGCCAATTCGATCTCGGACTCGTACCGCTCGAGGTCCTCTTCGCTCATCTGGGCACTTCGCTCACGTCGGCATTTCGCTCATCGCACCGGTCGCTCTTGGCGGCGGTCGCTCCATCGCGGCGGCCCGTCCGTCGCGGTGGTCTGTCCATCTCACCGTTCCACTCATGAACGTTCCACTCATGGACGCTCCACTCATGGCGTCACCACAGGCGATGGTGCTTCGCCCCGGCGACGCTCCGATGCCACGCGCCGCACTTCCGACCATACCGGCCAGATCGCCGGCCCCAACCGGCAGGCGAACCCTGCCGGGTCAGGACCGGGCAGACCGCCGCTCCTTGATCTTCGCAGCCTTGCCGTGGCGGTCCCTCAGGTAGTAGAGCTTCGCCCGGCGCACGTCTCCCAACGCCACCACCTCGGTCATGGCGATCACCGGGGAGTGCACGGGAAAGGTGCGCTCGACCCCCACGCCGAAGCTCACCTTGCGGACCGTGAAGGTCTCGCGGACCCCGGTGCCCTGGCGCTTGACCACCGCACCCTGGAACACCTGGACGCGCTGCCGGTTCCCCTCGACCACCCGCACGTGCACCTTGACGGTGTCACCGGGGCGGAACTCGGGGATGTCCTCCCGAAGGCTGTCTCGGTCGATGATGTCGGTCGGGTTCATGGGGCGCGTCTTTCCACGTGTGGTTCGAACTCTCCCTCGCCGCGGGCCAGGCCGTCAGCTCTCACCAGGGAGTCCTTGCTCACCGGGAACAGCTGCTCGATCCGGCCTTCGATGCGGAGCGCCGGCCAACCGACGTCATCGAGGCTCACCAATGGTAGCCGTGATCGCGCAGCAGGCGCGCCTCACCGTGCTCCACCAGCAGCTGTACCTCCTCATCGGACAACCCGCCCCGGGCGCTCATGAGGTCGGGGCGTCGGAGCAGCGTGCGGATCAGGGCCTGGGCCTGGCGCCACCGATCCACCCGGCCGTGATCGCCGGACCGGAGCACGTCGGGGACCTCCCAGCCCCGGTAGTCGGCCGGGCGGGTGAACTGGGGATATTCGAGCAGGCCAGCCGAGAAGGTCTCGTCGGCGGCGGACCGGTCGTTTCCCAGCACCCCGGGGAGGAGGCGGACGACCGCCTCGACCACCACCAGAGCAGCCAGCTCGCCGCCGGCCAGCACGAAGTCCCCCACGGAGAGCTCCCCATCGACCAGGTGGTCGGCCACGCGCTGATCCACTCCCTCGTAACGACCGCACAGCAGCGAGAAGCCGGCCGAGGCGGCGAGCTCCCAGGCCACGGCCTGATCGAAGTGCCGACCGGACGGGGACAGCAGCATCAGCGGCCTCGGGAGGCCATCGGCCGTCCCTTCCACCTCCTCGACGGCACGGAAGACCGGCCCCGGTGCCAGGACCATCCCGGCCCCGCCCCCGAATGGCGCGTCGTCCACAGAGCGATGCGGGTCATCGGCGCCGTCGCGAACGTCGTGGGTACGGAGGTCGAGGGTGCCCTGCACCCTGGCGCGTCCGAGGATCGAGGCATCGGCATAGTGGTCGATCACCTCCGGGAACAAGGTGAAGACGTCGATCCGCATGGAGCCCATGGCCGGCTGGTGTCAGGCCAGGTCGAGGAGGCCGTCGGGGACATCCACCGTGACCCTGACCCCCGGCTCGGTCCCCACCACGAACCGCAGGGGGATCAGCGCACCACCGTCGAGGACCAGGAGGTCGCTGGCCGGATTGGCCTCGACCTCCTCCACGGTGCCAAGGATCCGTCCGGTGCGGTCCTCGACTCGCGACCCGATCAGTTCGTGGACCCAAAGCGCATCGCCGTCCACGAGCGGAGGGGCCAAGAGCTCCGTTTCACGCAGCCCCTCGGCCTGGTCGATGCCCGACACCCCTTCGAAGCAGACGATGAACCGCCCCCGGTGGGACGACGAGCGAACGACCCGGAATTGACGGCCGTCCGAGCCGTGGAGCACCGAGCCCGGCGCGACCCTCTCGGGGCGGTTGGTGGTCAACCGGACGATCACGTCCCCTTTCAGCCCGTGGGGCTTCACGATGGAACCCACCTGCAGAAGTGTCGGGTCGTGAGCCGCCGTCCCCCGATCGCCGCGGTCACCGCCATCGGGGTGAGCGGGGTCGCGCTCCAAATCGGTGAGCTCAGTCGTCGTCGATGTCGACGCTGGTCTTGACGCCGTCACGGGCGCCCGCCGCCGCCACCACCGTACGGATGGCTTGAGCAACCCGACCCCGGCGGCCGATCACCCGGCCCATGTCGTCCGGAGCCACGTGAATACGGAAACGGACCGAATCGCCCCGCTCCTCGGTGTTGATGACGACTGATTCGGGGTCGGAGGTGATGGAGCTGACCAGGTAGGTGACCACCGCCAGCGGGGTCCCACCCGAGACCCGGTTGCCGGCATCGTCGTCCTCGTGCCCATCGTCGTCATCGATGGTGTTGACGTCGTCGGCGGAATCGAGCGCCAGGTCGTCGCTCACTTCGCCGCCTTGGCCGTGGCGAATTCGTCGAGGGCTCCCGACTTCTTCAACAGCTTCTCGACCCGCTCGGTCGGCGTCGCTCCCTGTGAGAGCCACTTCACGGCCTTGGCGTTGTCGATCTCGACGATGGCGTCGGGCTCGGCCAACGACTTGCCTCGGGGGGCGTAGGTGCCCACGATCTCGATGAACCGCCCATTTCTCGGCGAGCGGCTGTCCGCCGCCACCAGCCGGTATGTCGGCTGCTTCTTCTTCCCGATCCGCACGAGGCGGAGCTTGACTGCCACGGTGAACTCCTCTGCATTGTGTCGATAGCGCCCAACAGTCTCCCATCAAAGCTGAGGTCGACGTGCAATCGGGCTCACGGATGTGTCTGCGGCGGTGAGATCCCGGTCCCCAGGTCACTCGGTCGAGGACCGAGACCCTCGGCTCGAGCCTTGCCCGGGTTCGGGGGTCGGCTACCAGTGGGCCGGGGTCAGCGGGCTTTCGGTGTGACCCGGCCTCCGCCTTTTCCCTTCTTTCCGCCCTTGCCCTTTCCCTTCGATGAACGCCGGCCACCGCCCCCTCCGGCTCCTGGGGAGGCCGTCGGCCCTGCCCCGAGAGCACCAGGCCCCCCGCCCATTCCGGCGGATGCAGGGACCTCTCCGCCTCCGGGGCCCATCTCGGACATCTCCGCCATCTCGGCCATGGCACGGGGTGACATCTTCGAGCCTCGCCCGAACATGCCTCCCAGGGCCCCGGACATGCCGCCCTTGCCCATGCCCTTCATCATCTTCTGCATCTCCTTGAACTGCTTGAGCAGCGCGTTGACATCGGAGGTGGCGGTGCCGCTCCCATTGGCGATCCGGACCCGCCGGGCACCGTCGATGATGGCCGGGTTCACCCGCTCGCCCGGCGTCATGGAGCGGATGATGGCCTCGACCTGGCCGATCTGGCGATCGTCGATGGCGGAGGAGGCCTGCTTCACGTCCTTCGGGACACCCGGGAGCAAGGACAGCATCCCCGACATCGACCCCATCTTCTTCACCTGCTGGAGTTGTTCGAGGAAGTCCTCGAGGGTGAAGCGGCCCTCGATGATGGCGGCCGCGCCCTTGGTGGCGACGTCCTTGTCCATGGTGCGCTCGGCCTGCTCGATCAGGCTGAGCACGTCGCCCATGCCGAGGATGCGGTCGGCCATCCGGTCGGGGTGGAACTGATCGAAGTCGTCCAACTTCTCGCCGGTGGAGGCGAAGGCGATCGGCTTGCCCACCACTTCTTTGACCGAGAGCGCCGCCCCACCGCGGGCGTCGCCGTCCAGCTTGGTGAGAAGGACGCCGTCGAGGGAAAGGGCCTCGTGGAACGCCGCCGCCGTGGCCACCGCGTCCTGGCCGGTCATGGCATCGATGACAAGAAACGTGTAGTGCGGGTCGGTCGCCCCGGCGATGTGGCGGATCTCCTCCATCAGCGCTTCGTCGATGGCCAATCGGCCGGCGGTGTCGACGATCAGGACATCCCGACCGAGGCGCTTGGCCTCTTCGAGACCGGCGGTGGCCACGGCCACGGGATCGCTGGGCTCGCTGAACACGGTGATGCCCGCCTGCTGACCGAGGACCCGCAGTTGCTCGACGGCGGCGGGACGCTGGAGGTCGGCCCCGACCAGCAGTGGATTGCGGCCCTGCTGTTTGAACCACCGGGCCAGCTTGGCCGAGGCCGTGGTCTTTCCGGAGCCCTGCAGTCCGGCCAGCAGGATGACGGTCGGGGGCCGTCCGGCGTAGGAGATCTTCAGGGTCTCGCCGCCGAGGATGGCCACGAGCTCGTCGTTGACGATCTTGATGACCTGTTGGCCCGGGCTCAGGTTCTGCGACAGCTCCAAGCCGACGCACCGTTCCCGCACGGCCTGGGTGAAACTCCGGACCACCCCGATCTCGACATCCGCCTCGAGCAAGGCGGTGCGGATCTCGCGCAGGACCTCGTCGATGTCGGCTTCGGTCAGCCGTCCGCGGTTGCGGAGACGGGTGAGGATCCCCTCGAATCGGTCGGTCAGGCTCTCGAACATGGGGTCCTCAGGCTACAGGACCGGGGCCGACACCGTTCTGCGGATCCGGGCCGCCGGAACGACGACGCGCACGGTTCCGGACAAGTTCAAAAGCGGCTCAGAAGAGCGCGTCGACGAACGCCTCCGGATCGAAGTCGACCAGGTCCTCGACACCCTCGCCCAGGCCCACCAGCTTCACCGGCAGCCCCAACTCCCGTTGGATGGCCACCACGATCCCGCCCTTGGCCGTCCCGTCGAGCTTGGTCAGCACGACCCCGGACACGTCCACTGCATCGAGGAACACCTTCGCCTGGGCCAGCCCGTTCTGCCCGGTGGTGGCATCGAGCACCAGGAGCACCTCCACGACCCGACCCGGGGGACGGTCGGCCACCCGCCGGATCTTCTTGAGCTCCTCGATCAGGTTGATCTTGTTGTGGAGGCGGCCCGCGGTGTCGGCCAGAACCACGGCGTGCCCCTTGGTCGCAGCCCGCTGCACCGCGTCGAAGACCACCGAGCTCGGGTCCCCACCCTCAGATCCGCGCACGATGTCGGCGTCGGCCCGGGATGCCCACAGCGAGAGCTGCTCGCCCGCCGCCGCCCGAAACGTGTCGCCTGCGGCCAGGAGCACCTTCGTGCCGGCAGCCGACATCCGGCTGGCGACCTTGCCTACCGTCGTGGTCTTGCCGACCCCGTTGACCCCGACGAAGAGCCACACCGCGACCGGCCGTTCGTCATCGGCGAGGTTCCGACCATCGTCGGCGTCCAGGTCGGCTGCCCCGGCCGGCGCGGGCGAGCCCGGCATGGCCAGGGCCCCATCCGCAGTTGAGAGCATCGACACCAGATCCGACTTGAGGGCATCAACCAGTGCCTCGGGCCCGACGATCTCGTTGCTCTTGACCCGGCCGCGCAAGTCATTGAGCAGTGCTTCGGTGGCGCCCACGCCGACATCCGCCCGGATCAACGCTTCTTCGAGGTCGTCCCAGGTGGTGGAGTCGATCTTCCCCTTGGAGCGGACCGATCCGAGGTAGCCGGCCAAGAGTCCCCGGGCCTTGCCCAGACGGCCCCGGTAGGTGGCCGGCTCGAGGGTCTCGGCCTCCTCGACGGGCTCAGCCCGTTCGGCCTCCTCGACCGACGCTGGTCCCACCGAGGACGGCGTCGGTGTCGCCGTCGCCTCGGCATCCGGTGTCGCCGTCCGAGTGGCCTCGGCGCTCCGCTCCAGCTCGACGTCGGTGGGAGCATCGCTGACCACCTCACCCGGCGGCACCGGGCCCTTGATGCCCCTCCCGCGCAGACGCAGGCCCACCGCCGCGCCGACCCCCACGATCAACACCGGGATGGCGATGGCCAGGCCCACGAGGACGTCCGACGACGCCGAAACAGCCGCCGACGCCACGATCATGGGTCGGCGCCACCCACCGGCTCGACCTCGGCGGGCCGCAAATCCGGGAGTGGCTCCTCCATCCGCTCCGCTGCGTGGGGCACCGGCTGGGGCGGCACGGCATCGAACGAGGCGGGGATCGGCGACTGGGGCTCGAGCTCCAACTCGGGATCGGACCGGGTTCCCGGATCGAACGGCTCCGCTCCGCTCGGGTGATGACGGGGAACCTTCTGACTGATGACCTTGGACGATCCTCCGGGGGCCATGGTCACCCCGTACAGCGCGTCGGCGGCCTCCATGGTGCGCTTCTGGTGGCTCACGATGATCAGCTGCGCCTCTCCCCTGAACTCGTGGACCAGGCCGAGGAAGCGTTGGAGGTTCACGTCGTCGAGTGCGGCCTCCACCTCGTCCATGAGGTAGAAGGGCGAGGGCCGACTGCGGAAGACGGCAAAGAGGTAGGCGAGCGCCACGAGCGAGCGCTCGCCGCCCGACAGCAGCGAGAGCCGCCGGACATTGCGTCCGGCGGGGCGTACCTCGACCTCGACACCGGTATCGAGCAGGTTCTCGGGATCGGTCAGCGAGAGCCGCCCGGTGCCGCCGGGGAACAGGGTGGTCACCAGGGACGAGAAATGCTCGTTGACGTCGGCGAAGGCCACGTCGAAGACATGCATGATCTCTTCGTCGAGGGTGCGAATCACGTGGTGCAGCTCGCGGCGGGCAGTGCGGACGTCGTCCACCTGCGACTCGAGGAACTGGTGGCGCTCGTTGAGCTCCGAGAGCTCCTCGAGGGCCAGAGGGTTGACCGGGCCCAGCGCCGCCAGCTCTCCTTCGAGCTGCACGATCCGGGTGGCGGGGTCGGAGCCCTCGGGAAGCTCCGGCGGCGGCGCGGCCATGGCCACGTCCGGGCCGCAGGCCAGCTCCCGCCGCAGGGCCTCGACCACGGATTCGCGCCGGATGGTCGCCTCGACGAGGTCAAGCTCGATCTTCTGGAGCCGTCCTCGGGCCGCGGCCAGCTCGTGCTCGCTGGCCGACCGCTGGCGTCGCAGCTCCTCCAGCCGGGCACCGCCGGCGCGTACCGCCTCGAGCTGGAGGCGGTGGCGCTCGCGCAGTTCCGCCAGGGCCGCATCCAGGCGGGACTGAGCCGAGGCGACCACGGCCAAGAGCCGCTCCACGGCGGTGGCGTCCGCCTCCAATCGCTTCCTGCGCTCGGCCGCCTGACGACGTTCGTCGGCATGCCCGGTCAGCCTGCGCTCGACCTCTTGCAAACGCTCGCTCAGGACGCGTCGCCGCTCGACCAGGCTGGCCGACCGCACGTCCCACTCACTCCGGCGCAGGGCGGCCTCGGCTATCCGCTCATCGATCCGGCGCCGATCCTCCCGGGCTGCGCCCGCACGCTGGCCGGCCTCGGCCATGACCGCCTCCAACCGGGGGAGCTCCTCGCGCAACTCCACGGCCCGCGCCGTGTCCCGGGCGATCCGGTCGTCGAGCTCGGCGTACTGACGGCGGATGTCCTCGAGGTCGGCGACCAGCCCGTCCAGGTCGGTGATGACCCGCTGGCGGGCGGCACGGAGGGTCTGGTGGGCCGCCTCGTTCCGGTCGTCAGACCGGACCGCCTCCGCCGCCGCCATCCTGGCCGCCTCCACCGCAGCACGGGCCTGCGAGCGTTCGTCGGCCGCCTCCGAGGCCGCCACCGCGGCCACGTCGGCCCGTGCCCTGGCCTCGTCGACCACTGCAGCCGTGACCACCCCGCCGGCCGCCCGCACCCTCCAGCCGGTGGACGAGAACCTGTCCCCGTCCCGGGTGACCACCACCAGATCAGGGCGGGCCAGGGCCAGGTCGATGGCCTCCGACCACCCTCCCCGTGCGCAGCACGACCCGGCCAGCAGCGTGTCCAGCACCGCCTCCAGGCCGGGCAGGTTCCGACCACCGAGGTGCGGCCGGACGTGGCGGCGGATCGACTCGGTCCCCGCCGGCGCCTCGGCTGTGTCACCCGCGTCGGCACCACTGGCGGAGGCGTCGGTGAGAGCCAGTACGGCGCCGGTGGCCCCGCCCTGGCGCAGCCGGGACAGGGCGGCCTTGGCCGGCACGCTGCCCGACACCACCACCGCCGCCACCGAGGCACCGGCGGCGGCCTCGAACGCCTCCTCCCAGCCGGCGTCGACCTCCACCACGTCGAGGAGCGTCCCGACCACCCCGTCGATGCCGGCCAGCAGTTCGGCACCCGCCGTACCACGGGCTTCGTCGAGGGCCCGCTCGAGCGCGTCGGCCCGAGCGGTCGAGCGGTGGAGCTCCAGCTCGGCCTGGCGGAGGGCCTCCTCGGCCACCTCCAACTGCCGGGCGGCACGACCGTGGGCGGCTTCGGTCTCGGCCACCGTGGTCTGCATCTGATGGCGGGCCTGCTCGGTCTCGGCCAGGCGCTCGCCGAGTTCGTGGTCCTCGCCCTCCAGCAGGGTCGAGCGGCGCTCGGCGGAGGCCAGCCGGGCGCTGAGGTGGTCGAGGGCCCGGCGGTCCCGTTCGAGGGCGTGATCAAGGGAGCCCAGCTGCCCACGGGCCACAGTGACCGCCTGCTCGGCCTCGCGGAGCTCGGCGCCGTCGCCCCACGCCTCGAGATGGGCTTCGAGCTCAGCGGTCGCCGCCGCTTCGGTGGCGGCCAGGGTCTCCTGTTCCGGAGACAGCGTCGCCCCTTCGGCCTCGGCGACCTCCAATTCTTCCGCCAACCGGGCGCCCTCGGCCTCGAGGGTGGAGACGACATCGGCGTCGGCGGCGGCGTCGAGCGCCTGAGCGAGGGACCGCTGGCGCTCGCGCAGCACACCCGACAGGCCGCGGGCCCGCTCCACCATCCCTTCGGCACGCCCGAGGGCAGAGGCCAGGTCGGACTCCCGCTGGGCCGACATCTCGTCGGCGGTCCTCTCGGTGTCGGCGTCGAGCTGGCTCAGCGACGCCCGAAGGGTCTCCTCGGAGACCTGCAGTTCCGTCTCCAGCTTGGTCCCCTCGGCGTGGCGCGAGTCGAGGGCCCGCAACTCCGCACCGGCCACATAGAGGCGCACCGACCGCAGCTCGTCGGCCAACCCCGTATAGGAGCGGGCGGCGGCGGCTTGGCGCTCGAGGGGCCGGATCTGCCGTTTGACCTCCCGGACCAGGTCGAAGAGCCGCTCGAGGTTTTCCTCGGTCGAGGCCAGCCGCCGTTCGGACCGCTCCCGCCTCCGGCGGTACTTGAGCACCCCGGCCGCCTCTTCGATGACCGCCCGACGGTCTTCGGGACGGGCCTCCAAGATGGCGTCGAGGTGGCCCTGGCTGATGATGACGTGCTGCTGTCGGCCGACCCCGGTGTCGGACAGCAGCTCCTGGATGTCGAGGAGGCGGCACGGCGTCCCGTTGATGGCGTACTCGCTGTCGCCCGATCGGAACAGCATCCGGGTGATGGTGATCTCCGCCAGGTCGGTGGCCAGCTTGCCGGCGCTGTTGTCGATGGTGAGGGCCACCTCGGCCCGCCCCAGGGCCGGGCGGTTGGCCGTCCCCATGAAGATGACGTCCTCCATCTTCGCCGAGCGCAGGGTCCTGGGGCCCTGGGCCCCCAGCACCCAGGCGACCGCGTCGACGACGTTGGACTTGCCGCTCCCGTTGGGACCGACCACCACGGTGATCCCGGGCTCGAATTCGAGCACCGCCGGGTCAGCGAAGGACTTGAATCCTTTGAGGGAAAGTGACTTCAGGAACACCGGTGGCTCACCCTATCGGTCGCCGCCGGGTAGGCGGTGCTATCCCTGTCACCGATCCTCTGACCACCGAGCGCCGAGGCCCCCGGGGTCACACCTGGCAGTGATCGCAGAAGTAGGTCGAGCGGCCACCGGACTTCACCTTGACGATGGTGGCGCGGCACCGGCGGCAGGCCTGTCCCTCCCGGTCGTAGGCCTGGTGCTGATCCTGATAGTCGCCCACCTCGCCGAACAGGTCGCGGTACTGCTCGTCGGCCAGCGAAGAACCACGCCGCTTCACCGCCTCGGCCAGGGTCTCGACCATGGCCCGATAGAGGCGGCGCACCTCCTGGGAGGACAGGGAGTTCGAAAGCCGGTCGTAGCGGAGCCCGGCGGCGAAGAGGATCTCGTCGGCATACAGGTTGCCGATCCCGGCCACGAACTCCTGATCCATGAGGAGCGCCTTCAGGCCGCTCTTGCGCGCCGCCAGCAGCACCCAGAACTTCTCCCAGCTCATGACGTCCTCAAGCGGATCGAAACCCAGGTGGGAGAGCTCCGGCAGGGCCGGTTGGCCGTCCTCCGGAGCCGCGGAGACGAACAGCTCCCCGAACGTGCGGGGGTCCACGAAGCGCAACTGCCCGCCCTGCGTGAAGGTGATGACCACGTGGGTGTGGGGTGCCTTGGCCACCTTGACGTTCTTGGCCCGCTGCAGCTGCCCGCTCATGCCCAGGTGGACGACCAGTGTCTGCCCGTCCTCGAGGCCCAGCAGCAGGTACTTTCCCGCCCGGTCGATGGACTTGAGGGTGTGGCCCTCCAACCGGGCGCGGAAGTGCTTGGCGCTCTGGTGGCGCCGGACGGTCCGGCCGTTCCTCACCTCGACCGTCTTGATCTTCCGGCCCACCACCTCGCTCTGGAGGTCGCGCCGAATGGTTTCAACTTCGGGAAGCTCAGGCATCCCCCCCGCCTCTCTCGACCACCAACGATCCACCGGCCGCCTGGGCGGCGGCCTGCTCGGCGTCCTTCTTGGACCGCCCCTCCCCCGTTCCGAGGCGCTGGCCAGCAACGTACACCGTGGCCAGGTACCTCCGAGCATGATCGGGCCCGAAACCCTCGACCTCGTAGCGGGGAACTCCCCGGCCGCCACGTACGGTCTGCTCCTGGAGCCGGCTCTTGTGATCCGACTCACCGGGTTCGCCCACAGCGCTGGCAATACGGCCCTTGAGCAGGGAGAGCACCAGCCGTTCGGCCTCGGCCAGGCCGCCGTCGAGGTAGACGGCGCCGATGACCGCTTCGGTGGCGTCGGCCAGGATGGAGTCCTTGGCCCGGCCGCCCGACAGATCCTCCCCCCGACCCAGCCGGAGGAGCTCGGCAACCCCCAGGTCCAGCGCCACCTCGGCCAGGACCTTGGTATTGACGACCGAGGCCCGCACCTTGGACATCAGGCCGTCCGACAGCTCCGGATGGTTCCGGTAGGTGTAGTCGGCCACGACCAGGCCCAACACCGCGTCACCGAGGAACTCGAGCCGCTCGTTGGAAGTGCGTCCCTCCTGCTCGGCGCACCACGATCGGTGGGCCATGGCCTGATCCAGGAGCGTCGGGTCGTCGAAGCGGTAACCGATCCGACCGGCCAGCCGGTCTTCCCTCCCGGGCGTTCCCGAGTCGGGGGAGGGCGCCACCGGGCGCCTCAGGCCCCTCCGAGCTTGGCGTAGACGTAGTCCACCGCGTCCCGCACGGTCCGCAGCTCCTCGAGATCCTCATCGTCGATACGGAATCCCACCGAGCGCTCGCCGAGCTCCTCCTCGAGGCCCTCCACCAGCTCGATCAGCGCCAGCGAGTCGGCATCCAGGTCTTCGGCGAAGGACGAGGACTCCGAGATGGCCGTCGGCTCGATCTCCAGGATGTCGGCCAGGAGGTCGCGGATCAGGTCGAGCACTTGGCTTCGGTCGAGGGGACCCTCTGCGACGTGGGTCTCTGCGGGCACGGTGCCTCCTGTTGGTCGTGGTCTTCTCGGGTGGGCGTGGTCGGGATGAGCGTGGTCGGGTGGATGGTGTCGGCCGGCAGGCCGGCAGCCCTCCGGCACTCGGCCGGCGATCTGCGAGGCTTCAGTCAGCCTCGCTGCCAGCAGAGCGCCGAGGCGGGTCGCACCTGGCCCGGTCGGTACCCATCACCTGGAGTGATGCTATCGGACCGCGACATTCACCGAGCCGAAACACGGTGGCAACCGTTCAGACCCATGCGAGTCGTATCACGGGGGATGTGGAAGCCGCCCACGACCGTTTCGCGCCCGTCAACAGCCCGGGGCCGACCAGTAGGTACTGCAGTCAGACGGGGGAATTGATCAGGCTTCTTGCCGCCATGGCCAGGTAATCGAGGAGCTCTTCCTGGTCGACCGGGGCCAAACCGGAGGCGTGCACCGCCTCGGTCATGTGCCGGAGCCACGCGCCGGCCTCGGCCTCCCCGATCACGAACCGGGCGTGGCGCATCCGCAGGCGGGGATGCCCCCGCTGCTCGCTGTAGTGGCGCGGTCCACCCCAGTACTGGGCCAGGAAGAGGGCCAGGTGGGCCTTCGGCTCGGTCAGATCGTCCGGGTACATGTGCCGGAGCAGCGGATCGGCCGAGACCCCGGCGTAGAACCGGTCGATGAGCGCGGTGAAGAATGGCTCCCCACCCCACCGCTCGTAGGCGGTCTGCTCGGGCTCGCGCCTCAGTCGCACTCTCCGACTGTATGCCGACCTCGGTTAGCCTCAGATCAGCCGACCGGTGCAGGTACCGGGCATCAGGAGGTCCGCCGTGTTCGAATGGTCCGAAGAGCAGCTGATGGTGCGGGATGCCATCCGCCGATTCATCGAGGCGGAGGTGGTGCCCAACATCGAGGAGCTCGAGCACGGGGAGATGACGCCCTACGACATCATCCGCAAGCTCTACGCCACCTTCGGCATGGACCAGATGGCCCGAGAGCGGTTCAAGAAGCAGGTGGAACGCAAAGAGGCGGGACCCGGTGCGGCATCACAGGATGAAGGGGCCGGCGGCCGTGGCGACGGCGGTGCCGCAGCCATGACGATCATCCCGATCATCGAGCTGTGCCACTACTGCCCGGGCATCGTGACCGCCATGGGGGTGAGCGTCGGTCTCGCTGCCGGGACCATCATGAAACAGGGAACGCCGGCCCAGATGGAGCGGTGGGGGCTGGACCTGCTGACCGGCGAGAAGATCGGGGCCTGGGCCATCACCGAGCCCGATTCGGGATCGGACGCCCTGGGAGGGATGAAGTCGTCGGCGCGTCGTGACGGGGACGAGTACGTCCTCAACGGCAACAAGACGTTCATCACCAACGGGCCCTACGCCGACACCATCGTGTTCTACGCCAAGCTGGATGACGGATCCGAGACGGCGATCCGCGATCGGCGGGTCCTCACGTTCGTGCTCGACCGGGGGACGCCCGGACTCGATCAGTCCAAGCCCTTCCGCAAGATGGGTCTCCACTCCTCCCCGACCGGCGAGCTCTTCCTGTCCGACGTCCGTGTGGGCAAGGACCACCTCCTGGGCGAGACCGAGGACCCGCAGGCCGGCGGCGGACGCGACTCGGCCAAGGGCAATTTCGTCACCGAACGGGCGGGGCTGGCCGCCATGTCCCTGGGCCTCATCGAGGAGTGCCTCAAGCTCTCGGTCGAGTACGCCAAGAACCGCATGCTGTGGGGACAGCCCATCGGGGACCGCCAGCTGATCCAGCTCAAGCTGGCGAACATGGAGGTCGCCCGCCTGAATGTGCAGAACCTGGTCTTCCGACACATCGAGCTCTCGGCGGCGGGAAAGAGCCTGAGTCTGGCCGAGGCCTCGGCCATGAAGCTCTACTCGGCCCAAGCCGCCTCCGAGGTGGCCATGGAGGCGGTCCAGCTCTTCGGGGGCAACGGCTACATGGCCGAGTTCCGGGTAGAGCAGCTGGCCCGCGACGCCAAGGTGTTCCAGATCTATGCCGGGACCGACGAGATCCAGGTCACCCACATCGCCAAGGATCTCCTCCAGCGCTGACGGCTGACGGCTGACGGCTGACTGGCGAGCGCTCCTCTATGGCCGACCGCCAGCCCCTGAGGCGAACGCCGCGAGCTGTCCCGCCGGTATTGTTGGGCGGTGCCTCGCCCTCACGCACTGTCCGCTCCAGTGGATCTGGCTCTGCCCCGCACCTTCGACGCCGCCTACGGTGCCGGCGTCGACCGAGGTCTCTGCCTCGGCGGTGGAGGTCTGTTCTTCGTGGCCTGGCAGGTCTCCTACCTCCAGACCCTGGCCACCCTCGGAGTCCGACTCGACGCTGCCGACCGTGTCGTCGGCACGTCCGCCGGCTCCATGGTCGGCACCGCAATGACCTCCGGCAAGCTCAAGCGGCTCCATGCGGAAGTGTCACTCCTGGCCAAGGTTCCGGCCCTGGTCTCGGCCCTGGCGCCGGCATCGGAGCTCGCTCCCAGCCAGCAGCGGGCGCTCGATCTCTTCCTCAAAGCCACCGACGGCGAGCCGGCCACGGTCCAGGCCATCGGCCATGCCGCCCTGGCCGCGGCGACACCGAGACCCGAGACCATGCGCCTGAACACGTCGCTGGTCCTCGGCCCGGGCCGCTGGACCAGCGACGCCCTGCGGATCACCTGTGTCGACGCCTACACCGGCGAGCGTTGCGTCATCACGCGTGAGGCCAATGTCTCGATCCCACGGGCGGTGGCGGCCAGCAGCGCGGTGCCGGGGATCTTCGCCCCCCAACCGATCGACGACCGCATGTGCATGGACGGCGGCGTCAGCGGCACCGGTACGCATCTCGACGTCTTCGGAGGGGCCAAACGGGTGCTCATCCTGGCGATCACCGACGGGGCCGGTGTCTCCGAGGGGATGATGACCTTGCACCCGGAAGACGGCCTGAAGGAGTTGGGCGACCTCGAGCACTCCGGGACGGCAGTGATGCTGCGCACCCCGGCCAAGGTCGATCTTCTCGAGCTGATGTCACCGTCCTCGGTGCCCGAGGCTCTGGCCATGGGGGCTCGTCAGGCGGGCGATGACGTGGCCCTTCTGTCCTCGTTCTGGAGCTGAGCGTCGTTCCGGGCCGGAGCGCCGATCGAGGGGCGCGCCCTCCGGAGTGAGCGGGGCCCCGTAGGGCCTCACCGGCCCGTGGTGGGACCCGCCTCCTCGCCCGACGCCGACTCCATCGGGGTCACCGATGCGGCCACGTCCTCCACCAACCCGGCCACGGCCTCGTCATGGGCCACCGTGATGGCGTTGACGATGGCCACCGAGGAGGAGGACCCGTGGCTGATGACGCAAACGCCGTTGACACCGAGCAGCATGGCCCCGCCGGTGTTCTCGGGATCGAGGGGAAACGCCAGCGGGAGCAGGTGCGGAAAGAGGGCATCGGCCGCCTCTTTGAGCTCGGGGAGACCCAGGATCCCGGTGAGGGCGCTGATCAGGAACCTGAGCGAACCCTCCAGGGTCTTGAGGGCCACGTTGCCGGTGAACCCATCGGTGACGATGACGTCGGTGATGTCCTCGAAGAAATCACGGCCCTCGACGTTGCCCACGAAGTTGACGCCCGCGCCCCCGGCGCCCTCGGCCAGCAGGGTATAGGTCTCCTTCACCAGGGGACTTCCCTTCGACTTCTCCTCGCCGATGGACAGCAGGGCTACCCGGGGCTCCTTCACCTCGTAGCGCTTGCGCGCGAATGCCGCCCCCATCTGGGCGAACTGGACCAGCATCTGTGGGGTGCACTCGGCATTGGCCCCCGAATCCAGCAGCACGGTGGGCCGACCACGCTGGAGGTTGGGGATCGGGGTGGCGATGGCGGGTCGGATGACCCTCGGGAGCCTTCCCATCCTGAGCAGGGCGGAGGCCATGGTCGCCCCGGTGTTCCCAGCCGACACCATGGCCATGGCGTGTCCGTCCCGAACCGCCTCGGCCGCCCGCACCAGGGAGGAGTCCTTCTTTCGCCGAACCCCCTGGCCGGGGTCGTCGTCCATGCCGATGACCTCGCTGGCGGGCACCACGGGCAGATCGCCGGTATCGCCCATGTCACCGGGCCGCCCCACCAGGACCACCTTGATGTCGGTCTGTTCGGCTACCTGGCGGGCTCCGGCGACGATCTCTCCGGGCGCGCGGTCGCCACCCATGGCGTCAACCGCCACAGGCAACGCAGCCAGTGCATCACCGGTCGGGCGTCCGCCGCCACGCGCCACCCTTCGACTACTCGACTTCGAGCGCTTGTCGGCCTTTGTACCAACCGCAGTTGGGGCAGACGACGTGGGGCAGCTTGGCGTGCGTGCACTGCGGGCACACGGAACGTGCCGGCGCCTTCAACACCCAGTTGGATGCGCGGCGGCTGCGGCTCTTCGACTTGGAGGTCTTCTTCTTCGGGACGGCCATAGGCGTCGCATCCTAGGCCAACTTGCCCACTCAGAGATCTCGCAGGGAGTCGAGGGCCGACCAGCGGGGATCACCGGCGGGGGCACAGCCGCAGGTGGACTCGTTCCAGTTGGTCCCGCACTGGGGGCACAGCCCGAGGCAGTCCTCGGAGCACAGCGGGGCCAAGGGCAGCTCGAGCAGCACCGCGTCCCGGGCCAGGGGCTCGAGGTCCAGCTCGCCCCCGTTGAGGGGATAGGCGTCCTCGTCCCCGGAACCGTCCGGTGCGTAGCGCTCCCGGACCGCTGCCGTCACCGTGCCGGAGACCGGGCCGCCACAGCGCCGGCACTCGCCAACCCAGGGGGCACTGAACGTGCCCACCGCCGAGATCCCGCCCGGGTAGGACGAAAGCTCCAGGTCGGCGACCACGGGCGACCCCTCCGAGACCACGACTCCGACCACGCCCAACCCGTCGATGACGCCTTGGCGGACCTCGCCGCGGGTGGTGCCGGCGACCTTGCGCAGGCCCGCCACCTGGACGACGAACGGTCGTGCGGCCCGGCGAGGCCCCTCGGCGGTGGAGTCGGTGGGCGCAGTGGCGCCGGGTGGGCCGGATTCGGTTCTCACCGGACCGATCGGCTCAGTCGCTGTCCTGGTCGAAGAAGCCCTCGGGCTCGTCGAGGTGCTGACCTTCCTCGCCCAGGGTGCTGGCGGCCACCGTCGTGTCACCTCTGTCGCCGATCTCGACATTGGGGATGGGGACAACCTGCAGCTTCTCGCGTCCGGCCTGGACCGTCTTCATCGTCCGGTCGAGGACGATCTCGAAGCTGGCCAGCTTCTGGTCGGCGTAGTCCTCGGCTTCGTGGCGAAGCCGGCGGGCCTCCTCGTTGGCATCGTCGAGGATGCGCTGGGCGACGTGGTTGGCCTGACGGACGATCTCGGTGCGCTGGACCATCCGCTCGGCCTGCACCCGGACCTCCTCCAGGAGGGCATCGGCCTCCCGTCCCTTCTCGGCCAGGAACTCGTCGCGCTCCTTCAGCAGCCAGCGGGCGCGGCGGAGCTCGTCCGGCATGCGGTCCAGCGACGCTTGCAACAAGTCGGCCAACTCCTCGCGTGACACCAGGACGGATGCCGACAGGGGCATGGCCTTGGCCGTCTGGACCAGATCGAGGGCGGTGCGGATCAGCGCCTCGGCGTCATGCTCCTCCCCCGCCGCCCGCTGCTCTTCGAGGTTGGCGAAGAGATCACTCATCGGCGAACTTCTCCTTGAGCCGCTGCGCCACCACATGGGGTACGAACGACGTCACGTCGCCGCCGAAGCGGGCCACTTCCCTCAGCAGGCGCGAGGCGATGAACGAATGGGCCGAGCTGGTCGGGATGAAGAGGGTCTCCACCCCCGAGAGCTGCTTGTTCATCTGGGCCATCTGCAGCTCGTTCTCGAAATCGGACACGGCCCGGAGCCCCTTGACGATGGCGCTGGCCCCCACGTCCTGGGCCACGTTGACCACCAGGGTCGCCACCGAGACGATGCGCACGTTGACCAGGTGGGCCAGCGATTCCACGAGCATCTCCTGACGCTCGTCCAGATCGAACAGGGCCTCGCTCTTCTGGGGGTTGCGCAACGTCGCCACCACCACCTCATCGAACAGGCGGGACGCCCGCTCGATGACCTCAAGGTGCCCATTGTGGACCGGGTCGAACGACCCAGGTATGAGCGCAATCCTCACGAGACACCTTTCTCTGTGACCAGTTCGGGACGGGCCACGGTCACGATGGTACCCCCATAACGTTTGAATTTGATGACCCCCCACCCTGGCGGGGGCGCGATCTCGGCTCCCGATTCGAGGACGGCCAGATCGCACGGTAACCGGCTGACGAGGGTGTCCCAGCCGTCGTAGTCGTACGGAGGATCGCAGAGGACCAGGTCGTAGCGCGCCGCCGTGGTGGCGACCCACGAATCGACATCGGCGCGGACCAGGGTGGCCTCTCCGTTGCCCACGGCGTCGGTGAGGCCAACGGACGCCAGATTGTCCCGCACCGCGGCCACGCAGGCTGGATCTCGGTCGACGAAGGTGACCGAGGCCGCCCCGCGCGACAGGGCCTCGATGCCCAGCGCTCCAGATCCGGCAAAGAGATCGGCTACCTGCATGCCGTCCACGCCGCCCAGGCTGAACAGGATGTCGAAGACCGCCTCCCGCACCCGATCGGACGTCGGCCGGATCCCGGAGCTGGCCGGAGCGGCCAGGCGCCGACCACGCAACTCTCCTCCGATCACGCGCACCGATGCAGCCTACCGGGGCGGTTTGTGGGAAATCGCCCTGCTCTGGCCATCGGCCCCACCACCTCGTTGTCGTTGTCCGGCTCAGCTGACACGGCTCAACTCTTGAACAGGAACTCCGCTTCGTCGTCCTCGATGAAGATCCGCAGCTCGTCGACCAGCAGGCGGTGGGCCGACAATTCGGGGTCGTCGGCGACCAACTCCTCGGCCACCGAGCGGGCCTCGACCACCAGGTCCTGGTCGGAGATGAGCCTGGCCAACTTGAGATCGCTCTTGCCCTTTTGACGCGCCCCGAGGATGGTCCCCTCGCCGCGCAGCTCGAGATCGACCTCGGCCAGTGCGAACCCGTCGGTGCTCTGCTCCATGGCTGACAATCGGGCCTCCGGCTCGGGTGCGTCGCTCTCCGACAGCAGGTAGCACCACGCCGGGTCGCTCCCCCGGCCGACCCGGCCCCGCAACTGGTGCAGCTGGGCGATGCCGAACCGGTCGGCGTCCTCGATGACCATGACGGTGGCCTCGGCCACGTCCACACCGACCTCGATCACCGTGGTGGCCACCAGCACTTCGAGCGCACCCGACCTGAAGTCCGCCATCACCCGCTCCTTCTCGGCCGACGGCAACTGCCCATGAAGGAGCCCGACCCGGAGCCCGGACAGCTCCGAGGCGGCCAGCCGCTCTGCCTCGGCCACCACCGAGGTGGCCTCCACGCGCTCGGACCCCTCGACCAATGGGCACACCACGAAGGCCCGATGGCCCCGCGCCACCTCGCTGCGCACCCGCGACCAGGCCTCCTCGACCTCCAGCGGCGTGCGAAGCCAGGCCGTGGTGACCGGGAGGCGGCCCGGCGGCAGCTCGTCGACGATGGTCATGTCGAGATCCCCGAACACCACCATGGCGGCGGTGCGGGGAATGGGCGTGGCCGTCATCACCAGGAGGTCCGGGTCATGGCCGGTGTCGTCGGGCCCCCGGCCCTTGGCCCGGAGGGCGGCCCGCTGCTCGACCCCGAAGCGATGCTGCTCATCGATCACGACCACCCCCAGGGAATGGAATTCCACCTGGTCGGTGAGCAGGGCATGGGTCCCGATGAGGATGTCGACGGTTCCGTCGGCCAGCCCGGCATGGATGGCCGCCCGACCGCGGGCGGCCGTCTTGCTGGTCAGCAGGGCCACCCGGAGGGGGCGCCACCCCTCCAGGGTGGTCGGATCGGAAACGGTCAGGCTGTCCACCAGCTCGGCCACGGCGCCGGCGTGTTGCTCGGCCAGCACCTCGGTGGGGGCCATGAGGGCCCCCTGGTGACCGCCTTCGACCGCCACCAGCAGCGCCGCCACCGCCACCACCGTCTTACCCGAGCCGACGTCCCCCTGGAGGAGTCGGTGCATGGGCAACGGTCCCGCCAGATCGTCGAGGATGGCGGTGATGGCGCGTTGCTGCGCGCCGGTGGGGCAGAACGGCAGGCGGTCGAGGAAGCGATCGGTCAGGGTCGGGCCACCGTCGGAGCGCGACACGGTGTGGCGGATGCCCCGGGCGTCGTCCTGCAGGCGCAGCTTGCGGAGCACCAGCGCCAGTTGGAGTCGGAACAGCTCGTCGAAGGCCAACCGCCGACGGGCCGGCTCGCATTGGGCCAGGGAGGTCGGTCGGTGGATGTGGTTGAACGCCTCGGTGCGGTCGACGAGGTCGAGCCGCCGACGCCAGGCCTCGGAAAGCGGGTCGGCGAAGCGGCCGGCCCGGTCGAGGGCCTCGCCCACATATCTGCTGATGCGGGCCGAGGTGAGGTTGGCCTTTTCGGTCAGGGGATAGACCGGGAAGATCCGTCCCTTCCGATCTCCATCGTCGGGTTCCCCATCGTCGCCGGCGGCCCGGAGGACGTCGGCGGTGGGACTGCTCAGCTGCAGGGCGTCCCGGTAGGTGCCGATGGTGCCGAAGAACAGGGCCAGGGTTCCGACCGCCAGCTGCTTGGCCCGCCAGGCCTGGTTGAAGAAGACCACCTTGAGCCGCGCGCTGTCGTCGGCGATCTCGACCTCGACCCGGGAAGGACCTCGGCGTCGACCCCGTCCGTAGCCGGACGACGGCGAGCTGACCCGCGTCACCTCGCCCAGTACCGACGCCTTGTCCCCCACCACCAGATCGGCGATGGGGACCAACCGGGTGCCGTCGATGTACCGACCCTGGCGCGGGTAATGGGTGATCAGGTCGAGGACCGTCCCGATACCCAACTCGGCCAGGTCGCGAAGGGCTGCCGTCCCCACGCCCTTGAGCACCGACACCTCGAGCTCGGCCAACTGGCCCAGCTTGCGCCCAGGGCCCCCGGCCGGCGGGCCGTCCGGCGGTCCGCCGTCGGGCGAGGTGGCGTCAGATGGCGCCGCTGTCACTCGATGGAGAACAGATGGGGATAGAGGGGCTGCCCGCCGTGGTGCACCTCCGTCTCGACGCCCGGGCGGTGATCCCTGAGCCATTCGGTGATGCGACGGGTGTCGGCCGCTCCTGTGCCCTCGCCTTCGATGATGGTCACCAGATCGTGGCTGTCGGTCACGAGCACCTCGAGCAACGAGCAGGCCGCGCCGGTGAGGGAGTCGCTGATGACCTCGATGCCCTGGCGGGACAAGCCGAGCCAATCGCCCGACGTGATATGGCCCGCCCGGCTGTCGGAGTCGCGGACTGCCCTGGTGACCTCGCCGGCCACGATCCTCCGCGCAGATTCCGCCATGGCCTCGGCATTGACCTCACCATGGGCTCCTGGGTCATAGGCCAGCAGCGCCGCGAAGCCCTCGGCGATGGTGTCGGTGGGAACCACCCAGACGGCCTTGGTGGTCAGGTCGTTGACCTGATTGGCCACCGGCCGGATGTTCCCGTTGTTGGGGAGGATGATCACTTCGTCTGATCGGAGGTCGTCCACTGCCTCCACCAGATCGGCGGTGGACGGATTCATCGACTGGCCCCCGCTGATCAGCCCCTGGACACCCAGTGACCGGAAGATCCGCCCGATGCCCTCCCCGGTGGCCACGGCGACGACCCCGGTGGCCGGGGGCGGGCCCGGTGGCGTCTCCGGTGGCCCACTGGCCTGGGTCGCCACGGCCTCGCGCACCCAACGCTCCTCTTCGACCTGCTCCAGCAGGTCGGTGACCCGAATGGTCCTCGGCCGTCCGGCATCGAGCGAGGCCTCGACGGCCGCTCCGATGTCGTCCGTGTGTATGTGGCAGTTCCAGAGGCCGTTCCCGCCGACCACCACGATGGAATCCCCGAGGCCGGCCCAGACCTCCTTGAACGAGGGAATGGTCTCGTCGGCCGCCTCCAGCAGGTACATGACCTCATAGCGGAGGCCGGCGAGTTCGGCATCGGCATCTCCCGGCGCCAGGGCGGTGCCCGGAGCCTCGGGATTGAGGGGACCGAAGTTCGTCTCCGGCAGGTCCGCCGGCCCGGGCAGGGGACGCCCATCGAGCACGGCCAGCAGGGCGTCGAACAGCAGCAGGTAGCCGCTCCCTCCGGCGTCGACCACGCCGGCCTGCTCCAGCACGGGAAGCAGCGAAGGCGTCCGGTCCAGCGCCTCGGCGGCCCCGACTCTGGCGGCCTCGGCCACGTCCACCAGCGACTTGCCTGCCTCCGCGGCGAGCCGGGCCTCCTCCGCGGCACCGCTGGCCACCGTCAGTATCGTCCCCTCCACCGGACGCATGACCGCCTCGCGGGCCAGCTTGTCGGCGATGGTCAGCGCCTCCGACAGCTCACGGGCCCCGGGTCGGCCGGACGGGCAGTTGAGGCCGGCCGAGATGCCGCGGAGGAGCTGCGAGAGGATGACTCCGGAGTTCCCGCGGGCCCCCATCAGGGATCCGTGTGTGATCGCCTTGCAGGCGCTGTCGAGGTCGGCCGACTCGAGGCCGGCGATCTCCTCGACCACCGACTCGAGGGTCAACGCCATGTTGGTTCCGGTGTCTCCGTCGGGAACCGGGTAGACGTTGAGTCGGTTGATCAGGTCCTGGTGGGATCGCAGCCCGTCGCGGAAGGTGACGATGACCCGGCACAGCTCCGTCGCTCCGAGCGCGTCGAGGACCACCATGGCCAGGATGCTAACCTTTGCGCCTTACCCAGAGGATCCCACGAGGAAGTCGGAGTGTCATGGCAGCGGTGTGTGAGGTGTGCGGGAAGAAGCCGTCGTTCGGCATGAACATCAGCCACTCCCACCGGAGGACCAAGCGGCGCTGGGATCCGAACATCCAGCGGGTTCGGGCCCTGGTCGACGGATCGCCGAAACGGCTCCACGCCTGCACCTCGTGCATTCGTTCCGGCAAGGTCGTGAAGCGCCCGATCCGCAACATTCCCGGCTGAGGGTCACTCGCCGGCTCCCACCCGTGGGGCGCCCATGTGTGTCGGGGGCAGCCTCAGCTCCCTGTGACCGGTTCGGTGTCCGGCGCTGACGGTCTTACGGCCGGATCGACGCGGTCCCCTGCCCGCTCCGGTTCGCTCAGAACTGGTGGCGCCAGCCCCCAGGTGGCAGCGGACGACCCTCGAGCGTGGCCTGCCCGAGCTGTGCGACGCAGACACCGATGGGTATCGGAGGGCGCAGCTCCTCAGCCTCGAAGGCCCCGACCAGTCGCTCCGGCTCCCCGGTGGCGATGAGGAGCTCGTACTCCTCGCCACCGTTGAGGGCCTCGTCCCGGGTAGCGCCGTCGATCACCGGCAGCCGGTCGAGCGCCATGCCCACGCCGGAGGCCCTGGCCAGGTGCCCGATATCGGCAGCCAGGCCGTCGGAGATGTCGATGGCCCCGCTCGCCCCCGCCCGGCGGGCGACCTCGCCTTGGCGGAGTCGGGCCCTCGGTCGCCGGTAGGCCCGTGCGAGCGCCGGGGTGGCCTGGCTGCCGGCTAGGCCGGAGCGGAGAAGACGCAGGCCGGCCGCCGAACCGCCGAGGGGGCCGGTGACGAAGAGGAAATCGCCCGCGCTGGCGCCCGACCGGAGCAGAGGGCCGTGGCCCGTGTCACCGCGCAGCCCACCGAAGGCGGCCGTCGAGATCACCAGGGTCGGCGACTGCGAAAGGTCCCCACCCACCACCACGCACTCGGTCTCGGCCGCGGCCGCGGCCAGGCCGGCTCCCAGCTGGTCGAAGTCGGTTCCCCGTGGGCCGGCGATCGAGACCAGGGCATACTCCGGCCAGGCCCCCATGGCGGCCAGGTCGGACACCGTGACCATCAAGGCCTTGTAGCCCACGTCCTCGAGGCTGCACAGCTCGAGATCGACGTGGACCCCTTCGACGATCAGGTCGGTGGCCAGCAGGGCCTGGGCGGTGGAAGGTCGGACGGCCTCCTCCTGGGTACCGGCCCGGTTGGCCTGATTGGCCTGGCGTTTGGCCTGGTCGTCGGTGGTGGCGGCCCTCGTGGTCACCACGGCGGCGTCGTCACCGATCCACGTGTCCCCGAAGGGCGGCACCTCCCCGTCTGGGTACTGGCCCCGAGCGGCGGCCTCGAAGCGGGCGCGGAGGCGCTCGATGGCGTCGAACTCGTCGACGGCGTTCTCCGGACCGGTCCCGGGAGCCCCGGAATTGGGACTGTGCACGGCCCCTTGCCTACCATTGTGGGGAATCGCCCCCACTACAATCGATGAGAGCCCCGGGGACGGTCCGTTCGGTACGGCGGTCCGCCCGCCCCGCCGAACAGGCATCAACCCGAGGAGGAACACCCAGCCAATGCCCCCCACCGAGAACAAGAAGCTCATCGCATGGGTGGACGAGATCGCCGCGCTGACCGAGCCCGACGCTGTCGAATGGTGCGACGGATCGGCTGAGGAGTATGACCGGCTGTGCCAACTGCTGGTGAGCAACGGGACCTTCACCAAGCTCTCGGAGGCCAAGCGGCCCAACAGCTACTGGGCCCACTCGGACCCGGGCGACGTCGCCCGCGTGGAGGATCGGACCTATATCTGCTCGACACTCGAGTCTGATGCCGGACCGACCAACAACTGGCGGGACCCCGTTGAGATGCGCGGCGTCCTCACCGACCTGTTCAAGGGCTCGATGCGGGGTCGGACCATGTACGTGGTGCCCTTCTCCATGGGTCCGCTCGGATCGTCGATCGCCCACATCGGCGTCGAGATCACGGACTCGGCCTACGTGGCAGTGTCCATGCGGATCATGACCCGCATGGGGCGCGGAGCGCTCGAGGTGCTCGGGGCCGACGGCGACTTCGTGCCGTGCCTCCATTCGGTCGGCGCGCCGCTCGCCGACGGGCACGCCGACACGCCGTGGCCGTGCGACTCGGACAACAAGTACATCGTGCACTTCCCCGAGACCCGTGAGATCAGGTCCTACGGCTCTGGATACGGCGGGAACGCACTCCTGGGTAAGAAGTGCTTCGCACTCCGCATCGCCTCGGTGATGGCCCGAGATGACAACTGGCTGGCCGAGCACATGCTCATCTTGAAGCTCACCTCGCCGGCCGGAGAGACCCGCTATGTCACCGGCGCCTTCCCCTCGGCCTGCGGCAAGACCAACCTGGCCATGCTCATCCCCACCCTTCCTGACTGGAAGGTCGAGACGGTGGGTGACGACATCTGTTGGATGAAATTCGGATCCGACGGGCGGCTCTATGCCATCAATCCGGAGGCCGGGTTCTTCGGTGTGGCACCGGGCACGAACGTCCACACCAACCCCAATGCCATGCTCACCCTCGACGCCAATGCCATCTTCACCAACACGGCGCTGACCGACGACGGCGACGTGTGGTGGGAGGGCATGAGCGACGAACCGCCCGCCCACCTGACCTCGTGGCGGGGCGAGGATTGGACTCCGGAGTCCGGCACCACCGGCGCCCATCCCAATGCCCGGTTCACCGTCCCCGCCGCGCAAGACCCGGCCATCGCCTCAGAATGGGAAGATCCCGCCGGTGTCCCCATCGACGCCATCCTGTTCGGCGGCCGACGCGCTTCGGTGGTCCCGCTGGTGTTCCAGTCGAGGGACTGGGAGCACGGAGTGTTCCTGGGATCGATCATGGCTTCGGAGACCACGGCGGCGGCGGCCGGCGCGGTGGGGAACCTCCGCCGCGATCCCTTTGCCATGCTGCCCTTCTGCGGCTACAACATGGCCGACTACTTTGCCCACTGGCTGAACATCGGCGCCGGCGCCGACCGCGACAAGCTGCCGAAGATCTTCTACGTCAACTGGTTCCGCAAGGACGAGGACGGCCGTTGGCTGTGGCCCGGCTACGGGGAGAACTCCCGTGTCCTCGAGTGGGTCTTCGAGCGGGTCAGCGGGACCGGCGATGCCACCGAAACGCCGATCGGCTTCGTCCCGTCGGCCGGCGCCATCGACACCGACGGCCTCGACGTGTCGGCCGAAGACATGGCCAAGCTGCTCACCGTCAACGCCGACGAGTGGCGCGCCGAGGTGCCCGGCATCCGTGAGCACTACGCAAAGTTCGGAGACAAGCTGCCGGCGCAGCTGCGGGCCGAGGTGGACGAGCTCGAACGACAGCTCGGCTGAGTCGCCCGCGGCGCCACGTCTCGGAGCTCAGTCAGCCACCGGGCCCGGTCTTGCTCCCTGGCCCGCCGGCCCACGGACGGCCCGGCGCGAACTGACGTAGGAGACAGCACCCACGGCGGCGGCTACTGCCATGATCAAGTCGCCGGCGGCGATGGGCAGGGCCAGCACCACCGGGACGAACGAACCGACTACCCAGGTGAGCTGGAGCCGGGTCTCGAAGCGGGCGAAGGCCCGCCCCCGGTTCGACTCTCGCACGTGACGTTGGACCAGCGCGTCGAACGACGGCTTGGCCACGGCGCTGGCCGCGCCCACCGCCATGGCCACCACCGCCTGCAGCCAGCGGACGGGGAAGAAGGCACCGAGGGTGGCGAAAGCGGCCACCACCAGCAGCGAGCCGGTGAGCATCTGCTGCTCGTTCAGAACCCGTCGGATTCGGGACACCAGCAGCACACCGATGAGCGCACCGGCGGTGAGCCCTCCGAGCACGAGGCCGAACCACCAGGTTGCCGCGGCCTCTCGACGGAGGGCGAACGCGTAGAGGAAGGTCAGGAAGCCCATCAGCGCCTTCAGCACCGACATGGGCATGAGGGCCAGGATGACCTCGGTGTCGGCGATGGGCCGGAAGGCAGCCAGATCCTCGTCGTCACCGACCCATCGCTCGTCGAAGTCCGGTGCCTGCACGACGTCTGGAACCACGGGGGGGGCCGACGGGGCGACGCGGTCGACACTCCCTGGGCCGGCCCTGTGACGCCGGGTGCGGCGTCGTAGCGGCCGCGCCGGGACCGGCAGTCGCGCCCCGGCCGCCACCGCGGCGGCGAACACCCCCACCGCCACCCACAGCACGCTCGGTGCGCCGCCCAACTTGAGGATGGCCACCGCCGGAAGGGCGAACACCAGGCCGGAGAGGGATGCCAGCAGACCCAATCGGGCGTTGAGGGTGGCCAGATCGGGTTCGACGGCGCCGACGCCGGCTCCGGGGCCGTCCACACGGACGAGCGGCGTTCCGTAGGGCGGCGTGGGGTGAGGGGAGCGGGCGGCGGGAGGCGCGGCCTCCAACGCCTGCGGATCGGGCATGGGACCCCTGGGCTCCTCCGCCCCGGTCACGTCGTCCAGCATGCCGAGGGCGGCCATCTCTGGTACCAGTGCCCCCTTGGTCACCAGGTACACCTTGGACAGGACCAGCATGGCGAAGGCCTCGGGGAACAGGAGCAGTGAGTGGATGTCGCGGGCCAGGAAGGGGCACAGCACCGCCCGGCCCAGGGCAGACGCCACCACCAGCCCCCGCCGGGCACCGCGGCTCCGGTCGATGACCGGTCCCAGGGCGGGTGCCACCACGGCAAAGGGGCCCATGGTCAACAGGAGGTACAGCAACACCTTGTCCTTGGCCGCGGTCGGTGAGATCGAGAAGAACAGAGAACCGGCCAGCGAGACGGCGAACAAGGTGTCCCCGGCGGTCATCAGCACATGGGTCAGGGCCAGTCGCCCGAAGGGCCGGCGCTGGTCGAACAGGTCGGAGATCGCCGACCTGGCCAGGCGCCGGAACTGGTCACTTCGCTCCCGAACGCCCACATCCGGCATGGTAGGCGGCGACGTCGGTGGCGATAGCATTCGCCGGTCCCCACATTCCACCGCCACGGGAGGATCGAATGCCGGTCAACGCCTATGTGCTGATCCAGACCGAGGTCGGAAGGGCCGCCGTAGTGGCCCGGGCCGTTGCGGCGCTCGACGGCGTGTTGGCGGCCGAGGGTGTGACCGGGCCCTACGACGTGATCGTGCGCACCGAAGCCGAGACGGTTGACGAGTTGGGGCGCATGGTGGTCGGGAGGATCCAGCTGATCGAGGGGATCACCCGCACCGTGACCTGCCCCGTGGTCAACATCTGAGGATCCGTGAGGCGGCGGTCGTCAGCGGATGGCCCCGGACCGGCGAAGTTCGCTGACCTCCCCGTCGGCGAACCCCCATTCGGCCAGGGCCTCGTCACCGTGCTGGCCGGGATTGGGAGGCGGTCGCCGGATCGATCCCGGAGTGCCCTCGAAACGGGGCGAGGGTGACGGCTGGACGACGCCGGCCACCTCGATGAACGTCTCTCGGAACCTGTTATGGGGGTGATCGGGGGCCTCGGCCGGTGACAACACCGGGGCCGCGCAAGCGTCGCTGCCCTCGAAGATGGCCTCCCACTCCTTGCGGGTCTTGGCCGCGAACACCTGGGTGAAGCGCTCCTTCATGGCCGGCCAGGTGTCCCGGTCCATCTGGGCGGACAGGTCCACGTCGTCCAGTTCCAACAGCCGGATCAATTCGGCGTAGAAGCGTGCCTCGATGGCGCCGACCCCGATGAACCCTCCGTCGGACGTCTCGTAGACCTCGTAGAAGTGGGCACCCGTGTCCAACAGGTTGGTGCCACGCACGTCGTTCCACATTCCGGAGGCCCGAAGGGTGTAGGTCATGGTCATGAGCGAGGCGGCCCCGTCGACCATGGCGGCGTCGACCACCTGGCCTTCGCCGGTCCGTTGGGCGCTGAGGATGGCGGCCACCATGCCGAAGGCCAGCAGCATGCCCCCGCCTCCGAAGTCGCCGATGAGATTGAGGGCAGGCAGGGGGCGGTCCCCGGCTCGTCCCAGCGGCTCGAGCGCTCCCGCCAGGGCGATGTAGTCGATGTCGTGGCCGGCGGCCTGGGCCATGGGACCTCGCTGGCCCCACCCGGTCATCCGGCCGTAGACGAGCTTCGAGTTCCGGGCCAGACAGACGTCCGGACCAACGCCGAGGCGCTCGGCTACGCCGGGGCGGAAACCCTCCATGAGCCCGTCGGCGCGCTCCGACAGTTGCAGCACCAGGGCCACGCCATCGGGATGTTTGAGGTCCACGGCCACCGACCGCCGGCCCCGGTTCATCAGGTCTACGTGAGGCTCCTGGCTGGGAGGGTAGCTGGCCCGTTCCGACCGATCGATGCGGATGATGTCGGCGCCGGCGTCGGCCAACATCATCCCGGCAAAGGGCGCCGGGCCGATCCCCGCCAGCTCGATGATCCGAATGCCGTCGAGGGGACCGCTCACCGGGTACCGCCCTGTATCGGCCCCGAGAGGGGGGTATCCAGTGGCCTAGGACGTCTGCTCAGCGAGATGGTCATGGCGGGATCGTGGCCCTTCCGCAACCCGGGGGTCAAATGCGTTCTCCCCGGCCGACCATGAGGGCGCCACTCGGGCTGGTCGAACCTCGAAGTAGCGTCCGTTCGTGAGCACGTTCGGCAACGGTCGTTGACGCCCGAGGTCCGGCGGGCGAGAGGCCCGGGACGGGTCAACCTCATTGGCGACCACACCGACTACAACCAGGGTTTGGCCCTGCCCATGGCCATCGAGCTCGGTGTCACCGTCGCGTTCGAGCCCTCGGCGGATGCTCACGTCGCCGTCACCTCGGCGGCGTTCCGGCCGACCGTCCGCCTTCCTGTGGACCTGCCGGCTCATGGCGCACCCATCGCGGCGTTGGAGCCCCCGTGGGCGCGTTTGATCGGGGCGATGATCGCCACGGCTCGGCCCGACACCGGGGGCACGATGACGATCGACGCCGACCTACCGATCGGATCGGGCCTCTCCTCGAGTGCAGCCCTGTGCGTGGCCGTGGCCGAGGTGTTCGGTGTCGGCGGATCGATCGAAGCGATCGCCGGGCTCTGTCAACGCGCCGAGCACCTGGCGGGCGTCCCCATCGGGATGATGGACCCTCTGATCTGCCTGAGTGGTCAACGCGGCCGTGCCCTTCTCATCGACTTCTCCACCCTCGACACCCAGCACATCCCCATCCCGGCGGACGCCGAGTTCGTCATCGTCGACTCCCGACAGAGCCGAGCACTCCTCACCTCCGACTACGCCGCCCGGGTGGCCGAGTGCGACGCGGCCGCGGCGGTCATCGGCCCGCTCGGCACGGCAGACGAGGCCGACCTCGTCGCACTGGAAGATCCGGTGCTGCGCCAGCGCGCCCGTCACGTGATCTCCGAGTGCCGCCGCGTCCGGCAGTGCGCGACCGCCTTCGCCGAAGGGGACCTGACCGTGGCCGGCACCGTGATGTCGGAGAGCCACCACAGCCTGGCCTCCGACTTCGCCGTCTCTACCGTGGACCTCGACACCCTGGTCGAGCGCCTGGCGTCCCTGCCCGGCGTCTACGGGGCCAGGATGACCGGCGCAGGGTTCGGCGGGTGTGCCGTGGCCCTGAGCCGACCCGGCGCCGTCGACCTCCATGACTTCTCGACACCGGCCTGGCGGGTCGCTCCCTCGGACGGGACCGTGGCGCTACGGCGTTGACCCGGTCGCTGTGCTCAGGACTTCTCGGCCGGACCCACCCGAATTCGGACGAGATCCGCAAGCCGATGTCGTCGTCGCACAACGGGGCCAGCACTTCGGACAGGGAATCACAGAAGGCGTCGTACCCGATGGCCTCCATCGGCGGGACCGACGGGCCGGCAGCGGCAAGGGCGCGAACTGCCGTGTGGACGTCTGGCCACTCGTTGACCACGTCGACCGAACCCCGTTGCAGGAGCCGGAAGCCCGCGGATTCCAGCATCTCCTCGACCACTCCCGAACGACCGGTGTCACCCTGCTCGATGCTGGCGGCGCCGTGGCTGGTGGGCGAATGCTCGATGACCTTGAGGAAGTAGGGCATCAGCCCGAGCCGCTCGAAACTGCCCCAGAAGGTCATGCCGAACCGACCCCGGGCGACCAGGACCCGATGGGCCTGGCGGACAGCCGGCTCGCAACCTTTCCAGATCCCGTTGAAGCTGGTGGCGACGTCGAACGACTCGTCATCGAAGGGCAGCGAAAACATGTCGCCGGCCCGGAAGTCGCCGTCCGGGGTCCGGACCCGGGCGATGGCTATCAGGGCCTCGGCGGCATCGATGCCGCTCACCTCTGCGCCCCTGCGTCGAGCCAGGTTCGCGGCCAGGCCTGAGCCGCAGGCGATGTCGACGAGGCGGGTCCCGGTGCCGACGCCGAGCAGTTCGAAGACCCGTTCGTTGGCCGACCGGGCGTACGGTTCGAACAGGTAGGCCCACTCTGCGGCTCGAGCACCCCAACCCCGGCCGGCCTCCTCCCACGCCATCGGACCTCCCCGATCTTGACGGATCAACCGGGATGCAGCGGAACGTCAGAGGTTACCCAAATCGCCGGGGGCGGGACCTAGCCCCAGCCTGCCTCCGGGTCGGAAGGGAACGGCGGCAACCGCCGATTGATCACCCGGCGCAGGATCATCGGCTTGGGCACGTCGTCGATCCACCGAATCTGATCATCGCCGAGGATCTCGAACTCGATTCGGCCGGTGCCGATGACGCGGCGGAGCAGCGTCTGCGTCGCAGTGACGGACACGATGTGGGACAGCATGGTCTCGGACTGGTGGTAGGACATGACGCCCCACTGCTCGACGATTCGCACCGATGTCACCACGAAGCTGGTCGTCCGCCACCGGAGGACCCGGGCCGCCAACCACAGGCAGGGGATGGCGACCACCGAGCCTTCGATCCAGTGACTTTCCACCGAGGTGTGGGGGATCCCGAAATCGAGCGCCACTCCGATGGCGATGACGATCACCGAGATGGCCAACGGTCCGGACAGGAATGACCAGTGCGGCCTGATGTCGACCAGGACTTCTTCTCCCGGTAGGAGCTGGAGCCGGTGAACGGCCAAGCGCCTCAGCCCAACTTGCCGGCGATCGATCCCGCCGAGCGGAGGACCGTGCCGTCGGCGCCGGCCGCGGAGTAGGCGTGGGTGGGTCGTTGTCGGGCCTCGGCGAGCAGATCAGCAAGCAAGATGGCAAAGGGGATGGGCGGGGCCACCCACAAGTAGCGGGCCAGAGATCCCGGCACCGTGTTGATCTCGTTCACGACGAACTGTTCACCGTCGGAGAGGTAGTCGATCCGGGCGACCCCGCGGACCCCGGCGAGCGCCGCGATCCGCTCGCCCGCCTGGCGCAACCCCTTCTCGAGCTCGGGGGGAATCTCCGCCGGGAGCTGGCGGTCGGCTCCCGCCATTCCCTCACCGGCGACGTACTTGTCCCGGTAGTCGAGGATGTCCGAGGACGGCACGGCCCGGATGGGCCGCTCCACGGCTGAGAGCTCGAGTGCGGGCCAGGTGCGCACGGCCACTTGGAGATCGGTGAGGTCCGGACGGTAGGGCTCGAGCACGGCGCCGAACCGCAGATGCGGATTGGCGGACAGGCGGGCCCGGGCGGTGGCGAAGTCCTCGACCACATCGATCCCGATGGAGGAGCCGCCGAAGCGCGGCTTGACGATGTAGGGCCCGCCGAACGGGGGTGACTCGACATCGGGTGTCAGCAGTACTCGGGGCAGGGTGGGCAGGCCGGCGGCAGCCATGACGGCGCCGAAGGCGAATTTGTCCATCCCGAGAGCGGCACCGGCCACGGTCGGTCCCGAGTAGCGGATCTCCGCCAGGTCCAGTGCTGCCTGCAGGGTTCCGTCCTCCCCGGGTCCGCCGTGGCAGCACACCAGCGCTGCGTCGATGTCGAGGGCCTTGGGTCGTCCCAGCCGACCGCCCGGCTCGGAGAAGCCCCCGCCCGGCGCCGCGGTGAACTGCAGTTTGCTGGCACCGCGGGGCACTCCCTCGAGGAACGACTCGGCCTCGAGTCGTGGGTCGACCTCGTACCACTCGCCGGTCTTGGACCAGAACAGGGCCCGGGCGGCAGCACCCGATCCTCCCGGGTCGTCGGCCAGGCCCCGGGCGGCCTGCAGTCCGGTGAGCACGCTCACGTCGTGCTCGGGCGACGGACCTCCGAAGATGACGGCGACTTCGGGCACGGTGGTTGGACTCCTCCGATCAGCGGCAGCGTGGACCACCGCCGGCGAGTGGCCCGGGCCGGCGGTTCAACTTTTCAAGGGTAGTGGTCCGGCAGATCGTTCTCGTACAACACGGTGTCACCCTCGACGAGGTGCTCTCGGACCCAGTCCACGGCCTTCTGGCGGCTCGACATCGGGTGGACGGCAGTACTCGACTCTGGCACCGACGCCAACCCCGCCAGCAGGGCCCGCCGGTTCGTCCGTCCCACGATCAGTGCGTCGCTGGCAACGGCGGCGATGGCGGCCCCGAAACGACGGTTCTCATTGAACTGGCGGGCTCCGAGCTCCACCATCCCCGGAGTCACCACCACCAATCGCCCCGGACTGTCCGGGCCGCCCGCGGTCGCCGCCCCTGTCGATGCCTTCAACGTCGACAGGGCCGCAGCGGCGCCGGCGGGATTCGAGTTGTAGGTGTCATCGAGAATGGTCGCTCCTGAGGCCGCACGGACCGCTTGCAGTCGGTGGTCCACAGGGGGAAGATCGGCCAGTCGGGCGCCGATGGCGCCGGCGTCCACCTTCAGGAGCAGGGCCACCGCCACGGCGCAGGCCAGGTTGGTGGCTTGGATGCCGGCGGCCAGCTCGACTTCTTCGGCCAGTGCCTCGCCGTGGGCAAGGACCGACACCCGGGACCCGTCCGCGCTGCGTAGGACAGATACATCGGCGGACCGGTCGACCGCCGAACAACGGAACACCCGCTTGCTCTGCGCGGCGGCGCGTTCGGCCAGGGCGGCCAAGCGGGGGTCGTCCACCGGCAGCACGACGTCGTCGGCGTGCTCGAGGATCTCGGACTTGGCCTCGATGATCCGGTCTTCGGAGCCGAAGCGCTCCAGGTGAACGGGGCCGATGGCGGTGATCACCGCGATGTCAGGCGGGCACCAGCCGCACAACTCGGCGATCTCCCCACGACCGTAGGTGCCCATTTCCGCCACGAACACCTCGGTCCCATCGGCCAGGTGCTCGTTGATGGCCCGGGCCAGACCGGCACGGTTGTTGAAGCTCGCCGGGGTCGCCACCACCGTCAGAGTGGGACGAACCAGGTGGGCGATGTGGCCCTTGGTGGAGGTCTTGCCGAAGGAGCCGGTGATGCCGACCACCGTCGGGCCGACCCGGGTGAGCCGGGCCGTTGCGTCGTCAACGAACCGTGAGGACAAACGGCGCTCCACCGGCGCGGTCAACCAGCAGGCGATGTCCACGGCCACCGGAACGATCAAGGCGGCCACCACCGCCAGCGGTGCGGCCAGACCGGTCGCCACTCCGATGCCAACGACCACGATCTCCAGGGCGGCCCAGACTGCGGCCAGGGTGCGCAGGCGGCGGGTCCAGGCCAGCGGGGAGGTCCTGCCCCACGGCGAAAGGCCCAACGGACCGAGCGCCACCGCACCCGCAGCCGCCACCCCGGCGATCGGCCAGCCCACCGAGGCAACCGCCGAGGCGACGGCCACGACAGCCAATGCCGTGTCGACCGCCGTCGACCGCCACCACCGGGATGCGAATCGTTCCACCGAGCCGGCCAGGTAGTGCTCCCTCTGGGCGACCCGGAGCCACCGGAGCCCGGCGGGTACGCACGCCGCCACACAGGCGCCCACCGTGATCCAGGCCAGGCCACTGTGGAACCGGCCCGCTCCGAGGACGGCGAACGGGGCCGGCAACCCAGCCACGGTCACGACGGATCGCCGGGCGAGCCGGAGCCGGTGGGAGCGCCGGGGTTCCTGGCCGGTCGGCCCAGGATGACGTCCCGGAGCTGTGTCGGGGCCTCGGTCGGGGTCAGGTGGCCGACGCCGGGCAGCGTCAGCAGCCTCGCCGACGGGAAGATCGGCTGGGCCCGCGCTGCCACCTCGAGGGGAACCTCGGTGTCCTGGTCGCCCCACACCAGGTCCACCGGACAGCCCATGGACGCCATGTCGTCCGCGTAGGTCTCGGCCAGCACCCGGACGAACACACCTCGCATGACACCCTGGGCCGCCCGGTAGTCAGGAGATCCGTACCTGTCCCGCATCGCCTCGAGGCGCCGATCGCCGACCAGTCCCATGCCGTGGAGCCGCCGGACCAGGCGATAGGAGGCGGTGGGCCGCGCCCGACGCCCTTGCCGCTCGAGCAGGGGCACCGCCGTCAGGACCACTCGCTCGATCCGCTCCGGCACCAGGCCGAACAGCCGCATGGCCACCCGGCCGCCGAAGGAGTGCCCGACCACCACCACCCGCTCAGCCAGCACGCCCGACTCCTCGAACAGCGGCAACAGGTGCCTGGCGTACTCGGCGGAGCCCCAGGGTTCCGGAGGGAGCGGTGTGGACCCGAACCCGGACAGGTCGGGCCCCAGAGCGCTCAGGGCCTCCCCCGGCGGGAGTCCTTCGAAGACCGGAGAAAAGTCGAGGTGGGTGCGCTGCCAGCCGTGCAGCGCCAGAACAGTGGGGGCTCCGAGTCCCCAGGTCGCACCGAACAGTCGACCGTCGGCGAACGACTTCAGCACCGGCACACCCTACCGATAGCCTCAGCTCCCGTGGAACCACAGGAGCCGACGTCGAACCGGCCGGCGCCGGGCGATTCCTTCGACCGTGCCGTGGCCATGCTGACCGAGTCGCAGCGCCGTGCCATCGACTCGCCCTCCCGTGCGGTGTGCATCGTGGCGGGGGCCGGATCCGGGAAGACCCGTGTGCTCACGTTGCGGGTGGCCAGGCGCATCAGGGACGGCTCGACCGAGGCGGACCACACCGCGGTGTGCACGTTCACCCGAAAGGCGGCTGGCGAGTTGCGCGAGCGGCTGGGCCTCTACGGCGTGCCGGTGTCGACGCCGGTGACGGCGGGCGGCGTGCCGGGCCCGGGGGTGCGGGCCGGGACGCTCCACCAACTGGCCCTCACGCTTCTGCGCCGCCACGCTCTCGACTCCGGCGGTCCGCCGCCGCTGGTCGCCGAGCACCGCTTCCGCATCGTCTCCGCCCTTGTCGACAATCCCGCGGCGGCGTCGGTGGTGGACACCGAGATCGGTTGGGCCAAGGCCCGCTGTCTGACTCCGGAGACCTACGCCGAGGCCGCGGAAGACGCCGGACGGGCCGGAGGGATGGCGGGGGCGACCATCGACCAGGTCGCAGAAGCGTTCGCCTCCTACGAGCGGGCGCTCCGTCGCAAGCGCTCGCTCGACCTCGATGACGTACTCGTCCACGCGGCCGACCTGCTGGACAACGACGGGGCGTTCGCCGATGGAGTGCGCTGGCGGTACCGGCACCTGTCCGTGGACGAGTTCCAGGACGTCAATCCCGCTCAATTCCGGCTGCTGCGCGGTCTGCTGGGCCACGGCGACGACGTCTGCGTGGTCGGCGATCCCAATCAGGCCATCTACGGGTGGAACGGGGCCGATCCGAGCCTCCTGGCCCGATTGCCCGCGATGATGCCGGGGATGGACGTGGTGCGACTGGACGAGAACCACCGCTCCACGCCCCAGGTGGTGGCGGCAGCCACGGCCGGCCTCGGTCGAACGGTTGCGCCACCTCCCCGCTCGGTGGCGGCCGACGGCCCGATGTCCGTGGTCACGGCGTACGACGACGATCGGGCCGAGGCCGAGGGCGTGGTCTCACTGCTGATGGGCCGGTCGGAAGACGGGCAACCGTGGTCGGACCAGGCCGTGCTGGCTCGCACCCATGACCAGCTCGCCACCATCGGCCGGGCGCTGGCCCGGGCCGGCATCCCCTACCGGATCGCCCCCGGGCCGGAGAGCCCCACGGGCCGAGTTCGAAGATCGGAGGGCGCGTCAGGGCGATCCCAGCCCCTCGCCGCGTCGAGGGGTCCGAGGCGTGGCGGGCCGGTGGCCGCCGATGAGGCAGTGGAGCTGGCCACGTTCCATCGGGCCAAGGGCCTCGAATGGACCTCCGTCCACGTGGTGGGGCTCGAAGAGGGATATGTCCCCATCGTCTACGCCGAGTCCGCAGAGGCTCACGACGAGGAGCGTCGACTGTTCTATGTGGCGCTCACCCGTGCCTCGCACGATCTCCACTGCTCGTGGGCGCGGGTTCGCCGCATGGGCAACGGTCGAGAGATGGAGCGGCAGCCCTCGCCCTGGCTGGCTGCGGTCGCCCGGGTCTCGAGGACGGGGAAGGGCCGGGTCACGCCGCGGGACCCGGGACGCCGGATCGCCGAGATACGGGCCGGGCTCGGCAACTAG
>JADEYI010000636.1_pt1 | contig 42194 bp, 30 predicted proteins | sample 8542331 | NCBI WGS metagenome assembly JADEYI01 (sample SAMN16510988, study PRJNA670497) | mine drainage metagenome | isolation source: biofilm near Copperflume 1 | place: Germany: Marsberg coppermine Kilianstollen | collected 2018-02 | reverse complement strand
GCTTGCCAACGGCTGCGGGGGGACGGGCGCGGCCAATTATGCCTGCGAGCACCACAATGGTGATTACGTAGGGGAGCATCTGCAGGAATTGCGGGGGAAGGTCGAAGCTAAGACCCTGGATTTTGATCTGAAGCGCATCGGCTGAGCTGAAAGTCAGCGCGCCTCCAAGAGCGCCGAAGGGCGTCCATTTGCCGAATATCATAGCCGCAAGCGCGATAAAACCTTTGCCGTTGGTCATCAGGTCATCGAAGCTGAAAGTTGCCTCAAGTGAGAACCAGGCTCCTGCCAGCCCTGCCACCAACCCAGAAAAGAAGACATTTATATAGCGCAGGCGGTTGACATTGATGCCCATTGTATCGGCGGCGCGAGGGTGTTCGCCAATAGCGCGGGTGCGCAGTCCCCAGGGTGTGCGGAATAGCAGCAGGCTCAGCACGGGCACCAGGATCAGCATGAGGTATGCTACAGGCTGATTGTTGAAAAGAATCGGCCCCAACACAGGGATCTCTGATAGCAGAGGGATGGGCAGCACAGGAAGCTCCTTGCCGACGTGGCCGCTCTGTTGCAGACCCAGGATGAAGTTAGTACGCAGGAAGCCCGTCACGCCCACCGCCAGTATATTGATCACTGTGCCGGCGATAATCTGGTCGGTCTTGAAGTGGATGGCGAGTACCGCCAGGAGCATCGCCGTCACGCCGCCTGAGATGATGGCTACTGTGAGGCCAAGCCAGGAGTTACCAGAGATGAGCGCCGCGATAAAGCCAACGCACGCGCTCATCAGCATCAACCCCTCAATGGCGATATTGATTACACCTGACCGCTCACACAAAATCCCCGCCAGAGCGCCCAGCGCGATTGGGGTCGCCAGACGCACCATGCGCGCAAGCATATCCACGATGTCAACCCTGCTCCCCACTCCCGCCCAGATAAGGACGGTAAAGATGGTTGAGAAAATTAGCGCGGCCATATAGAGGGAAACCAGGCGCGGTTGATTGCGAACAAGCAAGTAGAGTGCGCCCGCCACCAGCAGCGCGGCCACCACGCCCACTGTCGCCACAGTGGGCAGCGGGATGTCTAGCAGGGGCGGAGCCGTTGGCTTGGAGTTCGGCCAGGTGATACGCAGAGTGGAGACCTTGTTCGCCGCGATCTTACTGCTGACGAGCCAGAAGAGTATCACCGCCACCAGAATGCCGATTATCCCGATGATGCGCTGGCGGTCCAGGCGTAATGGCCTCGTCATCGTGCCTCCCCTGATGCCAACTCAGCCTCCCCAGCCACGCGTAAAGACCACCTGCCCCATCCCGCTTCGACGGATCCGGTAGAGCCAGCGCACTATCTGGTCGGCAGCCACGAAGATAATTACCAACGCCTGGATGATGTTGATAAGGTTAATTGAGATGCCGCTTTGCAACTGCATAAGGCCCGCGCCATTACGCAGTGCGCCCCAGAAGATGGCGGCCGGGATAATAGCAATAGGGTTGCTCCGCGCTAACAGGGCTATGGCGATACTATCGAAGCCATAGCCGGCTGAGAACGACGCTTTAAGGTTGTGCTCCAACCCCAGCACCTGCCCCACGCCTGCCAGCCCTGCGAGCCCGCCGCTGATTGCCATCGCCAGCACAAAGCTGCGGGTGATGCTCATCCCCGCATACTGCGCCGCGTCGGGGTTGGAGCCGACGGTGCGTATCTCGAAACCGATCGTGGTCTTGTTGAGCAGCCACCATATCACCCCTACCATGACAAGCGCCAGGAGGAACGCCGCGTTCAATCGGTAGTCGGGGCCAAAGAGGTAGGGCAGTTCGGCTGACGGGGCGATAAAAGGGGTGCGCGGCGCGCTTGAGCTTCGGTCCAGGAACGGCCCTTTTATCAGGTAGTCGGTGAGGCGAAGGGCGATATAGTTGAGCATGATAGTGGTGATAACCTCGTGCGCGCCTGTTTTTGCTCTCAAGAAGCCTGGTATCGCGCCCCAGATCGCCCCGCCAAGCACCCCCGCGAGGATCGCCAGGGGCAAATGGATAATCAGAGGAAGGCCGGTGATTGCGTAGCCCGCAACCGCCGCGCTCATTGCGCCCATCGCAAGCTGGCCTTCGACGCCTATGTTAAAGAGGCCGCACTTGAAACCGAGCGCCACGGCAAGGCCCGCGAAGATATACGGCGTGGCCTCAACGAGGGTGTTGGCTATCGCCAGAGGGGTACCGAAGGCCCCTACAAAGAGGCCGCTATAAGCTGAAGTAACGCTCGCGCCTGTAGCCAAGATGATGAGCGCGCCGATTACGAGCGCGGTGAAGATAGCGAGCAAAGGCACCAGCAGCTCGATGAGCCGCCGCCGCCAGCGTGCGCCCCGACCCGGCGGCTCGGCCCGCGAGCGTCCCTCGTCGCTCATCGGCGCGGGGGGGTAGTCGGCAAAACCCGTGCCTACGGACGGCCCGCTTGTACCATCCTCAGCCGGTATCGTTTTCCTCGGAGCGCCATCAGGCACTGTTGACATATGTTTCGTCCGATGGGGGCCTGGCGGGTTGAGTACGTTGCGGATTTTGCTCGCTCGTTATTCCCGCCATTAGCAGGCCGAGCTTCTCAAGGCTCGCGCCGGCGGTGGGCATGGTGGTGATAATCTTGCCCTCAAAAATCACAGCGATACGGTCAGAGAGGGCCAGAATCTCCTCCAATTCGGCTGAGATGAGCAGCACCGCGACGCCTTCATCTCGCTTACGAATTATACTCTTATGAATAAACTCAATTGAGCCAACGTCCAGGCCCCGCGTCGGTTGCGCCGCTATGAGGAGCTTGATCGGGCGGGAGAACTCACGGGCGATTACCACCTTTTGCTGGTTGCCGCCTGAGAGGTTGGCAGCAATCGTCATTATGCTGGGCGTGCGAACATCAAACTCCTTGACCAACCTCTGAGCGTTCATGCTGATGCTCGACTCATCTGTGACCACCCCATGCGCGAAAGGTTCGCGGTAGTAAGTGGAGAGCACCAGGTTGTCGGCGATTGGGTAGCTCAGCACCAGCCCGTAGCGGTGCCTGTCCTCCGGGATATGGGCAACCCCCTCCTCAATGATGGTGCGTGGGAGAGCGTGCGTCGTGTCATGCCCTAGCAACTCGACATGACCGGACTGCACGGAACGCAACCCCGTTAGCGCCTCGACAAGCTCGGTCTGGCCGTTGCCCTGCACCCCCGCGATGCCGAGCACCTCGCCCGCGCGCACCTGAAGCGACATATTGTTAACAGCAGTAGTCGCGCGGTCGTCCAGCACAACCAGGCCGCGCACATCCAGCACGACGGAGCCGGGTTGCGCCACCCCTTTATCCACCGTCAAATTGACCTCGCGCCCGACCATCATGTTGGCAAGCTGTTCCTCACTGGTGCGGGCTGGAACGGTGGTGCCAACCACCCGCCCACGCCGCAGCACAGTGATGCGATCAGCGATCTCAAGCACTTCCCCGAGCTTGTGGCTGATAAAGATGATCGACTTGCCCTGCGCCTGAAGCGCGTGTATCGTCTTGAAGAGGTCGCTGGCTTCCTGCGGGGTGAGCACAGAGGTCGGCTCGTCCAGGATGAGGGTAGCTGCGCCTCGGTAGAGCGTTTTGATGATCTCAACGCGCTGCTGCACACCTACCGACAGGTCCTGCACACGAGCGGCAGAGGGCACAGCAAGCCCGTACTTGACCGAAAGCTCTCTTATGCGGGCGTTGGCCTGCGCTTCGTCTAGCAGTATGCCTTTAGTGATCTCCGTACCAAGCATCACATTTTCAGCTACTGTGAGGGTCGGCACGAGCATAAAGTGCTGGTGTACCATCCCCAGGCCCTGGCGGATCGCGTCGCTCGGCCCGTGAATGGTGGCCTTTTTACCGTTGATGACTATTTCTCCCTCGTCGGGCGAGTAAAGCCCGTAGAGGATATTCATCAAGGTGGATTTACCGGCGCCATTTTCGCCGAGGAAAGCGTGTATTTCGCCAGGCTCAAGAGTAAAACTGACGTCATCGTTTGCCAGCACGCCTGGGAAACGCTTGGTGATGTTGCGTACTTCGAGGACTGGTGTCATGGCGCTCCCAGCAGGACTGAGCAACGAGTGCTGAGGAGTGAGTAGATCCACTTCCTTCACTCACTCCTCAGCGCCCGTAACTTGTTGCTGGTTACTTGTTGAGGTTCACCTTTGTCTGAATCGTGCCGTCGGCCAGGCCCTTGAGGGTTTGATCGAGCCTGGTTTTGACATCAGCGGGGATGTCGTTGTCAGCATCGTGGAAGGGGGCGAGGCCAACGCCCTGGCTCTTGGCATCGTTGAGCTGGGTTCCACCCTGGAAGGTGCCCGCCTGAGCATCCTTGATGGCGTTAAAGACAGCGTTATCTACCCGCTTCATGGCGCTGGAGAGTATCTTGTTCGCCCCTGGAGCTTTGCCGCTCTGGAAGGTGGTGACATACTCGTCCTGGTCCACGCCGATAACCCAGACGCCCTGCTGGGCCGCAGCCTGGATGCCACCGGAGCCTGTCTGCCCGCCCGCACCGAAGATTACATCTGCACCCTGAGAGATAAAGTCCTTGGCTGCTTCGGCCCCGCGTGCTCGGTCGGTGAACGAATCTATGTAGATTTGCTTGACACTGATGTCGGGCTTGACCGATTTAGCGCCGTTCTGGTAGCCCATGACGTATTTTTGCACGGGCGGGATTTCCTGCCCACCCACGACAGCTATCGTGTTGCTCTTGCTCATTAGCGCGGCGAGTACGCCTGCCAGGTAGCCGGCCTGATCCTCGGAGAAGACCAATCCACGAACATTGGAGATCGTAGGATCGTAGGAGAAGTCTACTATGGCGTACTTGATGTTGGGATGCTTGGCGGCGTTTGACTTGATCGCATCGCCCATCAGGAAGCCCACGCCAATTATCATGTCGTAGCCCTGTGAGGCGAACTGCTCCATGTTCTTCTCATAGTCGGTTTGCGCCTGGGTCTCGATAAAAGCTGTCTGAACGCCCAATTCCGACGCGGCCCGTTTGAGACCCTCGTATGCAAACTGATTGAATGTGCCGTCGTTGACCTTGCCAACATCAGTTACCAGCCCGACCTTGAGCTTTTTGCCCGTTGAGCTTCCAGTGGTTGGCGACCCGGTCATGGAGACGGGTGCTGTTGGGGTCATGTCGGATATCACAGTTGTAGCTGTGGACCCCACAGTCATAACAGTGTCGGTAGGCGGCGCCCCTGCATTGGTGCCCGTAGGGGTAGCGGTCGCGCCGCAAGCCGCCAATATCGGGACTGCTATGACGGTAAGCGCCAGCGTAGCGCCTGCACGTCCGAATAAGCTCCTTTTCATAAGACCTTCCTCCTGAATTATGGTTAAGAGTAGACGTGGGGGTATTATATCATCCAGGCATGCCAAGTCAAGCTGGCGACGACGCGCAGCGACACCATGACTCACTACCGCTCACTTACTACCCTGGGCTGGCGAGCGGGTGCGCGACTTGAGGAAGGCTACAAGGGCGTTTACCTCCTCGGGTTTGAGGATGCTGCCGTAGGCAGGCATATTGTTGCCTCCGTTCAGTATGCGGATTGTGATCTGTTGTTCGTTGAGGCGGCTGCCCACTTCGGTGAGGCTGGGGCCGCGAGCACCTCCGCTACCTGAGATGGCATGGCAATACTGGCAGCCCTTCGAGTTGAAGAGATTAGCCCCTGTAGTGATCGTCTCATTCGTGGTGCCTACAACTTGCGCCGTCAACGGCTGGGCGGTAAGGAGGGGCGACCAGGGCGAGGTCTCGCCCGCTATCCATAGGGTGCTGATAATCAGCACAGCGAGGAGCACAATGCCTACAGCCCAGGGCCGCCTCAAGGGGTGCCGCTCACCTTTGTTGGCGACGAAGGGGAGCAAAATTAGCAGCACGCCGAATAGTAGCGGCCCAAAGATAATCACGATAGACTCTGTGCTTGGCGGGACCAATGCCAGCACCGAGAAATACCACAACAGATACCAGTCGGGGCGAGGATAAGCCTGGAGGTTCGTTGGGTCAGGTGGCGCGCCCAACTGTGGCGGGCCAACCACCAGCGCCAGCGCCACTATGCCAACCAGCACAGCCACCCCCGCAACTACATCGCGCCAGGCAGCATCAGGCCAGAATGGTACCCCATGCTTTTCGAGCATCTTATGGTACCAATCTCGGTAAGTTCTGGGGTCTACAATGCGCCCGATCTTCGGAGGCTCGGAAATGCCGTTGCGTAGCACCAACAGGAGATGCGAACCGAGGAAGAGAAAGATGATCGCGGGTATGAAGAATACATGAAAAGCAAAGAAGCGGCTAAGAGTGGCCCCGCCCACAGTATCGCCCGCCAACAGGAATCGAGCAATCTGCGGCCCCAGAAGCGGCGTGCGCCCCGCCTGCTCTGCCGCCACGATAACTGACCAGAAAGCCGTCTGGTCCCAGCGCAAAAGCTGGCCCGTAAAGGCCATAGCCAGGGTGAAAAGGAGCAAACCCGCCCCGGTGAGCCAGTTCATCTCACGCGGGAACTTATAAGAGCCTATAAGGAATGTTTGGACCAGGTGAAAACCTATGAAGAGCACCATTGCCGATGCGCCCCAGTAGTGTAGGCCGCGTAGGAAGTTGCCGAAAAGGGCCTGGTTGCTGATGAACTGCAAGCTCTTGTAAGCATCTTGCGTGGAAGTAACGTAAGAGGTAGAAAGGGCGATGCCTGTGACAACCTGCACGATGAAAGTGACCAGCACTGTGCTGCCCAGGGCGTAATCCCAGCCTGTGGTGGGGGGGACCGGGTGTTCCAACGCCGGTTTGACCAGCCCCACGACCCCGGTGCGATCATCAAACCACTGCCATGCTGCCTTGAAGACCTTCATCTCCTGCTCCTCATTCAGGAGGGTAATGCGTACTATGCCTTACCCTCCGCGTTTCACGCATCCTTGCCGCCATTACGAAGTCGAGATCGGTATACCACTGGCGCGTACTTCAACCTGGCCGTTGCGGACGCGCACCGGGTAAACGGGAAGTGGGGCGGGCGGAGGACCGGCGGCCACCTTGCCATCTTTGTAATAAACGCCGCCGTGACAGGGGCACATGAAGAGGCTGGCGTTTGGCAGCCACTGTACAGGGCAGCCGAGATGGGTGCAGTTGACGGAGAAGGCTGTGAAGTCAGTTTCGCTGTCGCGCCGCAGCCAGGCGGCAGTCTGGGCGGCAACTCCTGCCCAGGGAAGGGGTGAAGCATCCTCGAATGCCACCTGAACCGACTCTCCAATCTTAAACTGCTCTACTGGGCCGAGAGGCCTCCACACTTCGGGCGATTGGTTGAAGAGCGGCGCGAGCAGGTATCCGATTATCGGCACGCCCACCAGCACGCTGCCCACTCCGACAAGCCCCAGACTCACTTTATTCAGGAACTTGCGGCGCGAGATTACTTCCTCTGTGTCGCGGTTTGTAGCCTCCTCCGCGCTTTCTCTATCAGTGGCTTCCATCTTCATGTCGAATGTCTCCTATCCACCCGGCGAGGGCGATTCCAAAGAGGATAAGACCCAGAATCGAGATAATAAAAGTTGTAAGCGCGCCCCAGGCGAAGAAAGTAATGCCGAGCGCCATTACTATGGGCCAGTAAGTGGGGTGGGGTATCACTTTGGGCTTTGGCGTGCTCCAACCGGGGCGTGGCTGGAAGCCCGTGCTGTGATCTGCTGCATCTGACTCCTCTGAGGCCAGCGCCTCCGGGGCATCTTCGCCATCGAGGTCCACTTCTTCGGCCACTTTCGTCTCTCCGGTGCCGGAGACGCCCGCAGAGCTATCTTTGCGAGTGGCTGCCTTGCCATGGGCGATCGAGTTGCTCATAGCGGCCGGAAGCGCAAGCAAAGCAAGCTCTGCGTTGAGCAAGAAAAAGAAAAAGAATCCAACTCCTTGTTTGCGATTATCCATCCTGCTTCCTCCCCTGTGTAGCAACGGCTACCTGTTGCAGCGTTGGCGCGGTAAATATTGCTGTCTCCTCCTCCTCTTCAGGCATAGAATACCAGTGGCCCAGCATCCCCAGAGCGGCGCATAGAAATACCAGCCCGCCAGGCACCCACATTATGATCCCGCCTAATGTTTGATCAGAGGAAGCCGAGACGCCCCAGCTATCACGAATGAGCGACAGTATACGTGGGTCGCCTGTAGGATGCAGGTAAGGCGAGTAAAGGCCTATCGCCGCGAAGGTGAGGATGATACCGAGCGCGGCGTTGGAGATAGAAGTAAGAATCAGATACAGCACCCCGGCAATAGGCGTGATGCGGCTCCGTTCTATGGGCGAGAGGACGGGCCACCAGAAAACAGTGGCTGTTACTAGAAAGGTCAAATGCTCCACAATATGAATGCCTTCATTCCCAAGCGCCGCATCGTAAAGGAGAGGCCAATGCCAAATCCAGAGAATGCCTATCCCCAGCAGCCATGCGATAGCGGGCTTGCGCAACACCCTCTCAAGCCGGGCCAGGAGAGGGTTACGCAGGAGACGTTCAACAAACCATGCGGGTGTGCCAAGCAGGAGCAAAGGGGGAACAAAGAGTATCATCAGCAGGTGCTGGATCATGTGCGCGCTGAAGAGATAGGTGTCAGCCAGGGTGTCGAGGGGCGACACAAGTGAAAAAAGGAGCACAAGCACGCCCGCCACGAAGAAGAGAGATTGCTTGTTGGGGCGGGAGCGCAACAGGCCGAAATAGCCCACCAGCAAAGCCGCGCACCCCAGCGCCACCGACGGCTCCCAGGCCCACGCCGAAAATATGAGCTGCGAGGCGCTCACGTGCGGGGGCTCCAGCCGAGTGCAAGCACCCGGTCTACTACCATTGCCAGGTAGAGCAGCGCCAGGTAAATGTTGGAGAACTTAAAGAGCTTCCATGCCCGCGCCGTGGAAGCGTCACGCAGGAGAGCCGCAGCCCTGAGCACGAAGACCAGACCCAGTGCGCACGCAGCAACCAGGTAGAGCCAGGAGAGGGATTGCGTGGCAAAGGGAAGAAGCGTTACTACGAGGAGCAGCACGGCGTAAAGAAGTATACTTTTGCGGGTGTAGGCTTCACCGCGCACAACAGGGAGCATCGGAAGGCCCGCGTCACGGTAGTCTTCTTGCCGCACCAGAGAAAGGGCCCAAAAATGGGCAGGGGTCCAGAAAAAGATGATCGCGAAGAAGAGAAGGGCAGGCAGCGCCACGCCACCGGTCACTGCGGCCCACCCGACGAGCGGCGGCACAGCCCCCGCAGCCCCGCCGATTACGATATTCTGCGCTGTGGTGCGCTTGAGCCATATTGTGTAGACAAAGACGTAGAAAAGATTACCGGCGATTGCTAAGGAGGCGGCAACAATATTCACGGTGAGCCATAGCTGCACAAAGGAGAGGACGCTGAGAACGACGCCAAATATCAGCGCGTTGCGCGGTCGCACCCGACCGATCACCACCGCACGTCTCCTGGTGCGCCGCATCTTGGCGTCTATATCGCGCTCCCAGTACTGATTGATTGCGTGCGCTCCTCCCGCCGCCAGCACGCCGCCCAGCATCGTGAGGAGTATCAACGGTAGTAGCGGGCGGGAAGGTGGCTCCTGCGCCGCTGCCATTAGCATAGCAGCCACCGTAGGCACGAGCAGCAAAGGCAGTATACGAGGCTTGATAAGACCAAAGTATACACGCACAGCTTCCGGCACAAGAGCCTGGGTCTTTGCTAACACCAGCGGGCGCGATGCACGACCTCCTCCTGTGCCTGTATTGCTATCCTCTGTGGCCTTTGGGCCAATCCAGATAAAGGTGGTCATAAGCACGAGCACGGCCCAGGTAGCCGCTGCGAAGGCGAGGTGCGCGCCCTTTAGCTCCGGCGGCGCGCCGAGCCAAACTGTAAACGCGCCCAGAAAGACCTGCGACACCCACAGAAGCGAGAGGATGTGTGCGCTCTTCATCAGGCGGCGATCATCTCGGCGAGTGCGCCATATCACTGCCACTATCACCAGCATCAGCACATCTGACAGGCCAACGGCAATACGATGGCCGAAGTTGATCCATTGGTCAAAGTTGGCTGGAAAGAGGTTGGCGGGCGCGCACTGCGGCCATGAAGGGCAGGCGAGGTCGGCGTTGTCGCCCACCACAGCCGAACCTGTCAATATGGCGATATACGTCCAGACCAGAGTGCCCGCCGAAAGCCACGCGAGGGCTGAGCCACGAGCAGGCACGGCAGAGGGTCGAGGGGGCACGGTGCGCTCCTGAGAGCCGATGCTCCCTATCCGCGAGAAAGTAGCCAGCAGAACCACCGAAGCCATGAGAAGCATCGAGTTGCCCATGTGGGCGGCAACCCAGGTGCGGTCGAGATTTAGCAGCACCGTAATGCCGCCCAGGATAGCCTGGCTCAAGTAGGTGGCGGCAGCTGCCAGCGCGAGCCAGAGCAAGCGGCGCGGACGCCTGTACCAGAGGAGCGTCGAGCCTACAGTGGCGATCATCAAGAAGCCGACAAGGATGGCGAAGAGCCGGTGGTTCCACTCGATAAGCTGGTGATACTCAAGCGCGGGGAAAAGATTCCCGGCGCACATCGGCCAGGAGTCGCCGCACCCACGCCCCGAGTCGGTGACGCGCACGCTACCGCCCAGCACGATCAGCCCCCAGACAGCGAAAGCCGTAGCCAGAGTAAGCCGCTTGTACCAGTGGGCAGGCAGCCGCCACGCCAGGAGCTTAAATGTATTTCGCAGTGTATTAGATGCCAGCAACTTTCTTTCTCCCTTCTCCCTAACCCATTGCTTCGACCCGCCACTGACCACCGGCTACTGATCCTCAATTTCTGGGCCTCAATCCCCGGATCACCCAAAGAACGCCCAGAGATAGATGACGCTGAATACGAAGACCCACACCACGTCAACAAAGTGCCAGTAAAGAGAAATTGCCTCCACAGCCGCCGAGTGCGGCCCCTTGAAATCGCCTGCTATCGCCAGCCCACTGAGTATGGTCAGCATGATAAGGCCGATCAGCACGTGAAGGCCGTGAAAGCCTGTCAGAGTGAAAAAGGTCGTGCCGAAAAGATTGCTGCTGAGAGTGACATTCTGGCTGAGGAGGTTCAGGTATTCCGCGCCCTGCCCGACCAGGAAGACAGCGCCCAGCACAATCGTAATGATAAGCCAGGAGATCAACCCCTTGTGGTTGCGCTTCTCCATGTTTTTCCCGGCGCGCCAGACGGTAAAGCTGCTGGCAAAGAGAAAGAGGGAGAAGATGCCCGTCTTCACTATGTCGAGGTTCTTAGCCGCCGAGGGTCCTGCCTCAGGGCCGTGATAGTAGACGTAGGCGATTATCAGCAAAGCGAAGAATACCGCTTCCGATGCTATGAACAAGAGCATGCCCATTTTGTTCTTCTCCATGGTGGTGAGCTTCTCCACCATCTGTGTGGGCTTGCTTTCTTGTTGCACCGCACTCACTTGTTCTTGCACAGCCATACTCCTCTCTTACTTCCCGTGTGCATGCTTCCAGTCGGGGTTCTCAGGGTGCGCCAGGTCCCACAAAGGGCGGCGGCTGCGCACCGGAGGCACTTCATCAAAGTTCTGCACAGGCGGCGGAGAGGTGGTAGCCCACTCCAGCGTCCATGCATTCCAGGGGTTGTCGCCCGCGTGTTCACCATTGCGCAAGCTGGCAATTATATTCCAGAAGAGGACAGCTACAGCTACGGCCAACACGAATGCCCCTATCGTAGAGACAAGGTTGAGGATGCCCCACCCCGGTAAGTCGGGGTAAGTGGCGACGCGGCGGGGCATTCCCATAAGGCCCAGGAAATGCTGCACAAAGAAAGTAAGATTAAAGCCGATGAAAGTGAGCCAGAAGTTCCACTTGCCAATACGCTCAGATAGCATCCTTCCGGTGATCTTGGGGAACCAGTAGTAGAGGCCCGCTAGCACAGCGAAGAGGGTGCCGCCGAAAAGAACGTAATGCATATGGGCGACTACGTAGTAAGTATCAGTAACCTGCCAGTCAACAGGCACAACCGCAAAAGTCACACCGCTGATGCCGCCGATGGTGAACATCAGCAGGAAGGACATAGCAAAGAGCATGGAGGTGGTAAAGCGCAGCACTCCACCCCACATGGTAGCGATCCAGTTGAAGATCTTGACGCCGGTTGGCACAGCGATCAGCATGCTGGAAGCGCCGAAGATCACGTCCCACGGGAAGCCGAGGCCCACCGCGAACATATGGTGCGCCCACACCAAAAAGCTGAGGAAAGCGATAGCCACCGTCGAGCCTGCGACAAAGGCATAGCCGAAGATAGGCTTGCGGGAGAATACAGGTATCACCTCGGAGATAATGCCGAAAGCTGGAAGCACCATAATGTAGACTTCAGGGTGGCCGAAGCTCCAGAAGTAGTGCTGCCACAGCACCGCCGAGCCTCCTCCTGAGGGCTGGAAGAAAAAAGCGTTAAGCTGCCTGTCTATCAGGAGCATTACGAGGGAGGCGTTCAATGCGGGAAGGGCGAAGATAATCAAGAAGGAGTTGACGACTGACATCCATACAAAGAGGGGCAGCCTGCGAAGCGTCAGCCCAGGGGCGCGTAAAGTGGCGACAGTAACAATCACGTTTATGCCTGCCGCTACTGTGCCGACGCCCACTACCAGCAGGCCCAAAGCCCAGTAATCGAGGCCCTGGTTAGTGGTGTAAGTACGCTCGCTGAGGGGCGCGTAGCTGAACCACCCAGCGTCAGGCGCACCTCCGGCCACGAAACTGTAGTAAAGCAGCAACCCGCCGAATACCAGCACCCAGAAGCTTAGAGCGTTCAACCGCGGGAAGGCCATATCACGCGCGCCAATCATCAGCGGCGTGGCATAAGTCATAAAGCCTATGAGTATAGGCACTACCACAAGAAAGATCATGGTGGTGCCGTGCATTGTGAATATCTGGTTGTAAGCCTCCGGCGTGAGAAAAGTGTTATTCGGCTGACCAAGCTGAATACGCATCAGCAGAGCCTCAAAGCCTCCCACCACAAAGAAGAGAAGCGAGGTGGCAATATACATGATGCCGATCTGCTTGTGGTCTACGGAGCTTATCCACACCAGCAAGCCGTTACTTTCGCCAAGCCTCGGCAGTGGTTTAGTAGACTCCGGAACTAAAGGTATGCCTGTTGTTGCCATAGCCAGCCCTCCGGGAATTACGAATTACGAGTTACCGGTATGCTCGGTGCTGCCGTCGCAATTGGTAATTCATAATTATTTCAGCGTTTCAAGGTACGCTACGAGATCTTGCACTTCACCATCTGTTAGTTGCAGGTTGGGCATATAGCTGCCCGGTTTGATTATCTGAGGATTCTTCAGCCAATCAGCCAGGTTCTTGGGTGTGTTTGGGATAACACCCGATGCCAGGGTTTGGCGGCTTGCCAGGTGGCTGAGGTCGGGTCCGGCGCGTCCATTAGCGGCAGTGCCGCTGATAGCATGGCAGCTTATACATGTCTTCTGGGCAAAGAGCTGTGCCCCCACAGCAGCATTGCCGCCAGCGGGTGGAGCAGGCGCTGCCACCTTTTGTTGCTGCTCCCAACTCTGGAAGGCCTGCGGATTCACCGCGATTGCCCTGATCAGCATTTTGCCGTGCTCCACCCCGCAATACTCTGAGCAAGCCCCAGGATAGACGCCCTGCACATCGGCCTCCAAAGTGATGTAGTTGGGCTGCCCAGCAATCATGTCCATCTTGCGCCCAAGCTGCGGTATCCACAGGTCATGATTTACGTCGGCAGACTCCAGGCGCACGAGCATCCTCTTGCCTGTGGGTAGATATATCTCATTCGCGGTGACCACCCCAGAGCCGGGATAACGCACCTCCCACCACCACTGGTGCCCGATCACCACAATGTCGGGCTGATCAGATGCTTGCTGCCCTGAAGCAACATTCGCGGCCCGCGCCGATGCATCACTTGAGGCGGGATCGGACTCTCCCATAGCCTTGATGGTCAGGACCAATAGCACAGCCAGGATAAGCGCGGGGCCGACCGTCCAGGCGATCTCCAGCCTGGTGTGGCCGAAGTTCGGCTCAGGGTCAACTGCCCCTGGGCGACCTCTATACTTCACCGCTATGTAGATCACCAGACCTGCGACAAGGGCAAAGATGACCGCCGCGATCAGGAGGGTCAGGATGAATACATTAGAAATAGCCAGACCTTGAGGTGATACTGGATTAAACATAAGCGCTCCAACCGGGTTTACCAGGTACCCACAGAGGTGAGGAAAAGCGCAGATCAGAAAGATATAACCAAATACAAACGTTGTCTGTTACGGCCTGAGGCCCAAACAATGACGTTGAGCAGCATCCAACTATTCGACTGCAACGCCAGCTTGCGAGAAGGAAGTTCCGGAGGTGTAGAAACAGCATGCGTCGTGCCATCCGAGGAGCCGGACGGCGCAATTACGGGGGATGTTAAGCGGATGTTTATACACCTGGCCGCATGACCACTCAGGAGAGAGAAGCCAACCGATGGGGCGAGGTCTTACCCACAGTTGTAAACCTGATCGTGAATCGGCGCCCGTGCGACTACTCCAGCCCTACCGTCGTTGTCGCTAATCCACGAAGAGGGGACAGAGGCTAAAAGCTGTAACGTCTACAAGGCCCATATCGGTGAGTTTTAGCTGTGGGATAACGGGAAGCGCGAGGAAGGCCATAGCCATATAAGGATTGGTGAGAGTGCAACCGAGGATTCGTGCTGCTTCCAGCAAACTGGCGATGGATTCTCTGGCATTCTCCAGCGACCGGCAGACATCAGCCCGGCCACCGGGAGCGGAAATCGCCCCAGAAGATGCTCCCCACGCACAGCACAGATGCCGCCTCCCAGCTCCAGAACTGTCTGAGCCGCGCGGAGCATCTCAGCATCCGTAGCGCCTACTACCACAACATTATGGGAGTCGTGGGCCACACTGGAGGCGAGCGCGCCTTCGCGCAGGCCGAAGCCTTTCACCAGCCCTACTCCTACGTGCCCTGTGGCTTTGTGCCTCTCTACCACTGCTATCTTGAGGATGTCACGCTCCGGCGCGGCAGCTACACTCCCATTTAGAGTGGTTACTTCCTCGACCAGGTTGCGCGTGACAATCTGCTCAGGGATAACGCCAATGATGTGATCGGAGCTAATACCGGCAGCGATATACGCCTGCAAGTTTCGCCCGCTTAGAGCGCCTAACAAAACCATCACTGGGTAAAGCTCGTTGGTGTCCTTCAACCCCCTTGATAGGCACGAATTCAGCAGCCTATCAAAGCAGCATTTCTCCCCCCCACGAAGATGAACGAGATACCATATCAACTCAAGATTAAGCGCGAACGTTGGAAGCTCTCTAGCGCTAATCCAAGCAGGATCGCATCCAGTGTGGCGATGACCGCGATGGCAATGAGCATAATCTGCGAATAGCTCAACGATGCGATAAAGTTCTCCGGTAATGCCCGCAGGACCAATAAAGCTGCAATTACAAGCACCAACGTACCAATCTGCAAGGTTTGTTGCGCCTGCCGCACCGTTGCTACTCGCAACGATATCAGCACTCCCGTGCTCGCTGCCAGGAGAATGACCACAAGAATCAAAGCCAACCATTCCAGCAACAGGTCGAAGGGATGATAGAACATCCAGCCCCCATTCCCATTCAACAGGTTCGCCCAGACCACGCCGAGCAGCAGACCAGCGACAGCCATACCCCAGGCATAGCCGACCGTTGCGATCACCTTCCCCAACAGAATCACGCGATCAGGCATGCGACTGGCAAGTAACGTTTCCAGTGTATGGCGCTCACGCTCTCCGGCGATAGCATCGCCAACAAAACTGATGATAAAGAGGAAAGGAATATAGAGTACAACCAGCATCGCGCCGGCGGGGAGTTCCAGCCATTGCAGCCCGACGAGCCAGGGGAGCACAATCCCCAGAATGCCGATAAATAGCAAGTGGCGCAGCAATCCCCCCCGTCGATCGCGGAAGATTAGATCCTTCCATTCTTTCCACAGCATGGTCCAGAGGTCAGTCACTTGTCTTCTTCCCCCATCAGTGTCAGGAAGACATCTTCCAGGCTGGCCTTGCCTCTACGTACCTCCTCGATCTCTGCGCCTGATTGCACAATCAAACTGACGAGAGGGGCGATCCGGCTCTCGACGCGCAGTTCAATGGTTAGATGATCCCCTTGTAGTTCGGCATGCGCTACTTCCGGTCGCGCCCGCAGTAAGGCCAGAGTTTGCTCGTTGAAACCCTGCCCCACAATCTCGGCCTGTGGACTGCCCTCACGCAACCGCAATTCATCAGGGTTGCCAACAATCAGCAGTTTCCCCTGCCGAATCACGCCGACCTGGGCACAGAGCTTTTCGGCCTCGGTCAGATTGTGGGTGGTAAGGAAGACCGTTACCCCTTCACGCGCGACCAGGCTCGCCAGATCATTATGCAATGCCGTAGCCGCCAGCGGATCAAATCCGGCGGTAGGCTCATCCAGGAAGATCAAGCATGGGTGGTGAAAGAGCGCTCGCGCTACCGCGAGTTTTTGCTTCATGCCCCGGCTCCACTTGCCCACCTGATCCTTGCGCCGGTCCCATAGATCGAGGTGGGTGAGCAGTTCTTTGCGGCGCACCCGGCGATCAGCAGCAGGCATGTGGTAGATACGGCCGTAAAAGTCGAGATTATCTTCGGCGCTCATGTGCTCGTAAAGGCCGGCAAATTCGAGCAGCGCCCCGGTGCGGGCGCGAATCTCATCAGCCTGTGTGCGGGTATCGAAGCCGAGTACACTGGCCCGACCCGCCGTTGGTTCCAGCAGGCCGAGCAAGAGATGGATGGTGGTTGTTTTGCCAGCACCGTTTGGTCCTAGAAAGCCAAAGACTATCCCTGCGGGCACATCCAATGAGAGATCATCGATCGCTTTGACCGCGCCAAATGAGCGTGAAAGGTGTTCTGCGCGAATGATAGACCGTGACAATGCCAGACAACTCCTCTTGCGTATCCATTTTACTACTGGATCAATACTGGCGCCAGTAGCGGATTTTGTTACGCCCGCTTAGCATCGGTGCGTGCCCATCTACACGCAGCCCGGCGCGATGCCCCAGTGCGGCCTTGCGCAACATATCTTCTGAGCCGCCCGCCACCCCCGGATAGTTCATCATCTCCGCAATACCCAGGACGCGCGGCTCGTCAATAAGGGATGCAAGATCCTCCGCGCTGAGGCTAGCCCCCGCTGTCTCCATGTGGGTGGCGGGCACGCACGGGGAAAGCATCACAAAGACGCGTAGCGCCAACCCTGCGCTGGCCGCAAGCATATTATACCTGATGCCTTCAAGGCCATGCACGTTGGCTATCTCGCGTGGGTCGCTGACTACGGATGTTGTGCCGTGAGGGAGGACCGCGTTGGCGAACTCGGCGGGCAAAAGCATACTGCTTTCAACATGCAGGTGGGCATCTATGAAGCCGGGAGCCATGTACTGCCCTTGCAGGTCTATTGTTTCTTTCGCCTGGTACTCGCCCTTATTTTCACTTACAGCGGCTATCCTGTCGCCGTAGATAACCACTTCAGCAGGATAGATTTCTCCTGAAAGCACATTTACAAGCTTGCCGCCTGTCAACAGCAAGTCAGCAGGCGCGACACCGCGATAAGAGATTGCATCTCCTCTACGCTTTGCTCAAAAGAGCTGATCATAATAACCCTCCACCCTTGGCAGACACCGGCGACCTCCAGCCTTCAGCCGAAGGCTAACAGATGTCGGCGCGTTAGGCAAGCAGACAAGCGGGGGTGTCGTCAGCTTGCCGCTTTGCCGCCGGAAGCAGCCCACAGCGCCTGCGACACATCCTGCGCGGTCCACGTATAGTCAGAGCAAGCAGTGTTTAGCTGAGAAGCGCGCTCGCGGATGAGCTGGGCGTAAGCGGCGTAGTACTTCGCGGTAAAGGCCACTGGCCCAAGACCGGGTATCTGCGCGGCCACGAGCTCATCGAAGAAGGGATATAGCTGAGGGGCGTAAGCAGCCAGCGCTGCCGAAGCTGTGGCTGGGCCCACTCCTGCCAGGGCAGAGAGGAGAGCAACAGGCTTGTGCGGATCGGGTATCGCGCCGAAGGCTTTGCGGCTCACCTCCGCAACATCTTCAGGTAAGTTCTGAGCGATCAGGCGACGGTTGCGCTCACGCCAGACGCCACGTGTCATCTTCCAGGCAGCTATGCCTTGCAGCTCATCCAGGAAAATCTGCGCCTCAGTACGCCCGGCGATGAGGGGCGCAAGGTCGTTACGGTACCATTCATCGAGCTTCGTCAGGCGATCATTGCCCTGCGCCGCGATCACAGCCGGATAGCTCTCCAGCGTCTCGCGCCACAGCGAACAGTTGGTTGATGCCCACAGGCTTACTGAAAGCTCACTCTGCGACATGACTACCCCTGTAAGGTCATTTTCTCACCTTGCACGACGGGCGACAGACAACCGCCGGCAGGGGTAAGGTGAGTTTATCATATAAGCCGAGCCTAATAAAGTAGAGCTTCTCATGTAACTGTTCAGAGTTGAGGTGGAGCAATCTTCTTAGGGTATCTGTGCAGGTGTTGCGCCATCTGCCCTCACCCCCAAACCCCCTCTCCCCTTGTGGGAGAGGGGGCTTTAATCACCCCTGTAACCTCGTCAGGGGCTTGGGGGGCCTGGCCTTGCCCCTGATAGGGCCACACGGATCTCCCCTGATACTCACTACATGCAAAAACCCCCTCTCCCATGAAGGGAGAGGGGGTTTGGGGGTGAGGGTAGGTATGCCCGCACGGATACCCCAAGAAGATTGCTCCACCCTAAATCTGAATGCTTACAGGGGCAGCCGTGATTGACACCTTTTTCCGGCTGTGCTATCCTCGCCTTATGGTTGCTCCAGGCGTAGATTCTACGCCTTTGCCAAAGGTGGAACGAAGGCGCGTAGGGCGTCTGTTTGAGCAAGCCTCCGCTCTGCCGGTCGCACAATTTCGGCGGTGGTACTGGGCGTTCATTCCGCTCCTTGCAGTAGCCGCTTATGCGACGGTGATTCGCGTCGGCTTCCTATCTGACGATCTGGGGCTATATTTCATAGCGGGCAACAAGCAGGGGATAGCGCAAACGCTCCTGCCGGATTCTGGGCAAATATGGTACCGGCCCATCGGCTTTTTGATTACCTGGCAGCTGGGCAGGCAGCTATGGGGCGATAATCCCTTCCCCTATCACCTGATAGGGCTGCTGGTGCATGCGGCGGCGGCCCTCGCGCTGGGCCTCTGGCTGGCAGAGGCTACAAGCAGGCGCAGCCTCGGTTGGCTGGCAGGCGCGCTTTTCGCGGTCTTTCCACTGAACCTGGAAGCGGTCGGCTGGGTGGCGGCGCAGTGGGACGCCTGGGCCACCCTCTTTGGTTTACTCAGCCTGTGGCTCTTCACCAGATGGTGGCGCTCGCAGGGAGATGCACCCTTATACCTGCTCTCAGCGCTATCCTTTCTCCTGGGAGTTTTTACCAAAGAGAGCCTTTTCACCTTCTTGCCCCTTTATGCGCTCTCTGCATGGGTTGCCACCCCCCGTTTTAGTAGGCCAAGGCTGCGTAAGCTGGCGGTATCTCTCATTCCGCTGGGCGCGATGCTGGCACTCAACATTTTCCTTCGTTTCCTGGCATGGGGCGGGCTGCGCAACTATCCCTGGGCACGCGCAGATTACGGCAACTTCTTCTGGGACGAGTTGACCACTCGCCTGCGTATGCTTATCTCTCCGGTAAACGCAACCTTGCTCGGCAACAACGTTGAGCAGGTGGTAGCAGCATCAGTGAGTACAGCACTGCTTGTTGGGCTAGCGCTCTTTGGGCGTGCACATGGGCGGCTGCTCGTTATGTCAGCAGCCTGGATAGCGTTGAGCCTCGTCACAACGCTAAATCTGCCTGTTACCGCAGATAGCCTGCAAAACAACCGCTTCCTTTACCTGGCGGCTGCCGGCTATTGTGTGGGTCTGGCGGTGTTGCTTTACTCCGCCGTTTCAGCCACAAGCCGCATGCGACTGCCTGCCCTTGCCTTTACAGGATTGCTCATATTGATAAGCGGCGCTCTCTGTTGGGTGCAGTTGCGCCCTTTCTATACAGCCTCTTTGCAAGTGAGAGGCGTGGAGAGCGAGCTAAAGCGGCTGATACCGCCACAGGAGCGGCCCGGCGGAATGGCCTGGTATGTAGAGAATGTGCCGCGCAGTTACGACGGCGTCTATGTGCTCGAATCGGGCCTGGGGAGAACACGCTACATAGCGGACGGCGGTGTTGATTTCCCCAGAGTGACATACGTGCAGAATGCTCAAGAAGCGCCGATTGCCGCAGAGACGCGAGCGGCCTTCGCGCTGAGATTTGCTTACAACGAGGAGGAAACCCTCTTTCATGTAAACTACGGCGTTGGTATCACAGATGATAGCGCCCTGCCGTCACTCAAAGAGGCAGGCAATGACCTCACGCTCTGGAACTTCACGGGCTGCGCGCCTGCTGCTCTTTATAGCTGGCAGGTTACGCAGGCTCAGAGCGGCTGCGAAGTGGGCAAAGGGCTGCTCTTATCGCCGGCCAGCGATGACCCGCAGATGGCAAACCTCACCTTCGCGACCACGCCGGATCAGGGCGGAGCGCGCTTCGTCCGGTTGCGGGCATCTGTGCAATATGCGCCTGCTTCTCCAGACGTGGCGCAAACTCTGCAATGGTTCTGGGCAAACTCTCAAGGAAGCTGGAGCGAAGATAGCAGCAGTAAATTACAGATAAAAGGGGACGGGCAGCCGCACGTCTACTGGGCCTTCATCCCCTTAGCAGCGGTAGGCAAGAGACTCGCAAAGCTGCGCTTCGACCCGATAAATAGCCAGACCATTGCTCAGGTGCGCTGGATAGCGGTTGACCTGGTGAAATAAGATCAGGCGCACAAAGGTGCTACCCATGCTACATGAATAGTAAGAGTTCAGAGTAGGGGTGCAGGGGCGTCCCCTCAACTCTGAACTCTTACCATGACAGGGCGATTGCATCTAAATTGCTAGAGCGATTTAACCAGACAAGATCGTGCCTGTCACAGAGTGCTCAACTCCGTGGGTATCTTACCACAGCCTATATTTTCGGTTCTCGTGGTCCCAGACCGGAGCAATCACAAGCGTGAATCAATTTAGATGCAATCGCCCTGCTTACCATGAATAATCACCTTGACTCTTCCTCATTGGTATGCTAATATGCTCAGCAAGTGAATAGCGGCTAATGGCCGCGTGCCCGCGTTGAAGTGGAAAAGTAGTTGCGTAAGCAGGTTTTCAGCGAATCAGGACAGGTGCGAGCCTGAGAAACCTAGCGTAGCGAACGCGTCACAGAGCGGCCCGCCGAAGAAAGCACATCGTCGTGCAAGTAGGAAGGGGTGGTTGGTTACCATGCAAGCAATAACCAGGAGCGGTCACAGGCCACAAATGTGACAATTAGGGTGGTACCACGGGAGTTGTTACTCTCGTCCCTTGCTTTCGGGATGGGAGTTTTTCTTTGCCCGGAAAGCGGCAAGCGAAGTGTGGCATCTGCAAATCAGCCCGTGAGTACCATCTGTTGCCCACAGACAACGCAGTCTGTTGAATGTCCAGCGCAGGCCGCAACACGCTTTCGTCTACTCACATTGATCTTCATGGCACGCGAGTGTAAGGGGAAAGAAATGCAAGTTATGCTGGACAAAGTTGCCTCTGCGACCGCCAGGCTCCAACTGCCTCATATGATAGAGGTGGGTGATTTCGGCTGCACAGAACGCGGCGCTGTGATGGTAGTTGAGGCTCTGGAAGAAAAAGGCATTTACGGTGAGCTTGAGCTGGTGGGAGGCAGGTTGGCCCATATCATCAAGGGGGACCGCATCGCAGGGGTGCTTGGCGAGCGTCAGGCGCTCAAAGGCTTCGTCGGGGCGATCCCTTCAACTGTGACACCGGGTGATGTGCTGCATATTCTGAATATGGGTGGGGTGATCGGGCGCTGCACCTCGGCCAACTCTGATTTCGGCCAGCCGCTGAGGGTGCGCGTCATAGGCACCGCGCTGCTCGAGGGCAAACCCGCCAATATGTCGCACAATGCCGTCCCATGGAGGAGGTCGCTCCCCAGCTCCGCCCCTATTATCCTGGTCTCAGGCACTTGCATGAACGCTGGCAAGACCACAGCGGCCTGCGAGATAATACGTCACCTTAAGAGCCAGGGTTATCGGGTAGCAGCAGCCAAGCTGGCCGGCGTAGCCACGCAGCGAGATGTCTTGAATATGCAAGATCACGGTGCAACAGCCGCCATGTCGTTCAGCGACGCCGGGCTCCCCTCTACAACGCGCACCGATAGCTGTGTGGTGCCTGCCGCCAAAGGGGTGCTTATGGCTCTCAACCTGAGCAGCCCTGACGCCATAGTCGTAGAGTTCGGCGACGGCATTATGGGGCACTACGGAGTGGACCTGCTCCTCAGTGACCGCGAGTTGATGAGCCACGTGAAGGCGCATCTCCTCTGTGCCAACGACCTTGTGGCCGCCTGGGGTGGCATCCTCTTCTTGCAAGGGCTGGGGCTGCGGGTGAATTGCGTGTCAGGCCCTGTGACCGATAACAGCGCGGGCATAAGTTACATCGAAGAGCGCTTTGGCGTCCCCGCAGCAAATGGCCGCAACGATCCTGTCAGGCTTGCCACCCTCATCGAAGAGAAGCTCTTCAGCGCCCACTGTGAATGCGCGCCAACGATGGTGGTTGCTTGATGGCCGCAGCAGGGAAAGCAACGCGGCCGCCCATCAAAGTGGCCGTGTTGGGAGGGTCAGGCTATATAGGAGGCGAGGCATTGCGCCTCCTTCTTGGGCATCCATACGTCCAGGTGGGGGCGGTCACTTCAGCTGCGCACGCCGGTCAGCCGGTCACCTCGATACACCCGCACTTGAACAAGCTAACGGAGCTTACCTTCGTAGCGGATGTAGAGCCTGAGGAAGCGGGAGAATATGATGCTATCTTCCTTGCCCTGCCGCATGGTGGAGCTATGCAGCATGTGCCCACCATGCTTACCGCGGCCCAGAGCGGCGGGCCGCAGGGCAATGGCCCCATACTCATTGACCTTAGCGGGGACTTTCGCATCAAGGATGCGGCTCTCTTCCAGCGCTACTACGGATTGGAGCATAGCGCCCCACAGCTGGCGTCAGCAGCTGCTTACGGCCTAACCGAGTGGAACCGCGAAGCTATAAAGGAGGCGAGATTGGTGGCATCTCCCGGCTGCTTTCCAACGGGTGCGCTCCTTGCGCTGACCCCACTTGCCAGGGCAGGACTGCTGGATGGGCCTGTAATCGTCGATTCAAAGACAGGCTCGTCAGGCTCCGGCAAAGAGCCGGGCGAAGGCACGCACCACCCGACACGCGCAAACGATTTTCGGGCGTACGGGCTTTTCACCCACCGTCACCAGCCGGAGATAGCGCAGGAGCTTGCAAAGTGGCTGCCCGCGCAGAAAGCCGCGCCGACTGTAACCTTCACCCCGCACTCTGCACCCATGGTTAGGGGCATTTTCACCACAGCTTACGCCTTTCCAGAGCGTAAGGTGAGTGCGGGCGAGCTTCGCGACATTTATGAAGAGGCTTACGCTACCGAGTTTTTTGTGCGGCTGGTAGATGCGCCGCGAGTTGCGGTGGTGGCGCACTCTAACTTCTGCGATCTGAGCGTTGCTACCGACGGAGAAGGCACTATAATAGCTACAAGCGCGATTGATAATCTGGTGAAGGGAGGGGCAGGCCAGGCGGTGCAGAATCTCAATGTGGTCTTCGGCTGGCCGGAAACGCTCGGCCTCACCTTCCCTGGTACGATGCCGTAGCTTGCCGTAAGAGCAATGAGCGCTGAGGACTTAACGCGAGGGCGCAAAGATTCTATGGTTTTACCGCACGCGGCGCAGAGGGTAATAAAAGTAGCCGATGCCTGTTCAATGCCAGTTTAGTGGAGGGGATATGAGCACGCTAACTAATGCTGGGATAGACTCCCAGGTGATCATAGAAGCAGAGACGCAGGCGCAGTTAGGCACCTATGCCAAGCTGCCGATTGTGGCTGTGCGCGGCGAAGGAATCACCCTTTACGACGCGGAGGGTCGCGCTTACTACGACTTCTACTGCGGCCATGCCGTTACCCTTACAGGGCACTGCCACCCAAAGGTTGTGGCGGCGATACAGGAGCAAGCGGCGCGGCTTATCTTCTACTCTAACATTGTATACAACGATGTACGCGCTCACTACGCGGCATCTCTTGTGGGTGTCGCCCCAGAAGGCTTCGGACAGGTCTTCTTCTGCAACTCAGGAGCCGAGGCGAACGAAACTGCCCTGAAGCTGGCGCGCAAATACACGGGCAAACAAGAGATAATCGCCATGCAAGGCGGCTTCCATGGCCGCACAATGGGCGCGCTCGCCATGACTAGCAACCCCAAGTACAAGGCCGGCTTTGAGCCGATGGTGCCTGGCATCGAGTTCGCTCCTTTTGGCGACCTTGATGCCGTAACAGAGATGATGAACGACCGAGTTGCCGCGATCATTCTGGAGCCTGTCCAGAGCATAGCAGGCATAGTAGTTGCTGAGCCATCGTACTATAAAGGTTTGCGTGATCTCTGCCACAGGTGGGGCGCGCTGCTGATCTTCGATGAAATACAAACCGGCATGGGCCGCACCGGAAAATTGTGGGTTGGCGAGCACTGGGGAGTAACACCTGATATAATCACCCTCGCCAAAGGAATCGCAAGTGGCGTGCCGATGGGAGCCACCCTCGTCTCTCAGCAGATCGCGCAAACGGTGAGGCTCGATGAGCATGGCTCGACTTTCGGCGGCGGGCCTCTCGCCTGCGCTGCGGCGGCGGCCACCCTTGAGGTTATACTCGGCGACGATCTATGCTCACACGCCGCAGAGATGGGCGATCTGATAAAGGTGCGTCTACAGGGATTGCCTCACGTGCAGGAAGTTCGCGGTATGGGCCTGTTGCTGGGGCTGAAGCTCGATGTTGCGGCCAAAGGAGTGCAACAGGCGGCGCTCGATGAAGGGATAATCCTCGGCACTTCGGGTGATGCCAGTCTGCTGCGCGTGATGCCACCGATGGTAGTAACCGAAGAGGATGTAGACCACCTGGCGCGGGCGCTTGCCAAAGTATTGGAAATTATATGATTTCGCGGGCTATCAACACCGCTTGCTTTGATGCTACAGTTGCTTCATGCGAAGGTAAGCGCATCGTAGTAAAGCTGGGTGGCGAGCTCATCCTGAACAGCGCCGGGTTAGAGGCTATCGCGGAGGACCTGGCGCTGCTGGCGCGGCATGGCGCTCATCCGGTGATAGTGCATGGAGGCGGGCCACAGGCCGATACCCTGGCGAAGCAGCTTGGGCACACAGTGCGCAAGGTCGCTGGAAGGCGTATCACTGATGATGATGCGCTTGAGGTAGCCAAGATGGTATACGGCGGCAGTATAAACATCGAGTTAGTAGCCGCTCTCAAGAGGCGTGGCGCAAAAGCTGTAGGTCTTTCGGGCGCGGATGGCGACCTGATAACAGTTGCCCGCCGCCCCCTTACACGGGTGAGCGACCCCGCGACGTGCAGAGCAGAATGGGTGGATTTTGGTCACGTTGGCGACATCACCGGCTTGGATACCTCTCTGGTTGAGCTTCTGCTCGATGCGGGGTACGTGCCTGTGATTGCTTCACTCGCGGCTGACAAAGAGGGCAACCTCTACAACATCAACGCCGACACAGTAGCCTGCGCCCTTGCCGGAAGGCTGCACAGCGACAACCTCTTCGTCATGACGAACGTCCCCGGCATATTGACTGAGGCTAATGATAGCTCGACGTTGCTCACCGTTTGCACCGCAGGTGAGGCCGCCACCCTGGTTGAAAGCGGAACAATAAGTGGAGGCATGCTCCCTAAAGTGCATAACTGCCTGCAAGCCCTCAAAGAAGGTGTAAAAGAAGTATATATACTTGATGGCACCGCAGAGCAGTCACTCTTGCTGCCCGCCCTGGCCGGTATGCCCGTAGGTACGATGATACTTGGGGGCCAGGATCAGCTACTAATCCCTGATCCCTGATGCCTGATCTCTGGAGAAGCAATGGCTGACACGTTATATGGTCTGCTCGTTACCGCTGAAGGCGCGGTAGTTCGCGGGTTGGGTGGCGGTGCACAGGGTACTGCTGTGGGTGAGCTTGTCTTCCAGACAGGGATGGTCGGCTACCAGGAGGCGCTTACCGATCCCTCTTATGCCGGGCAAATCCTCATCTTCACATACCCGCTCGTGGGCAGCTATGGAACCGGAGCACTCGCCGGGCAGAGCTCCAGGGTCCATGCGCGTGCTGCGATCATGCGCGATATGATGAGCAGCGCGGGGCACCGCGACTCATCAGGCGACCTCAACGCCTTTCTCCAGGATGAGGGTACACCTGCCCTCTACGGCGTTGATACTCGCTCACTCGTGAAGCAAGTGCGCTTGCATGGTGTGCTGCCCGCCGCCCTCGCAGTCGCTACGCAGGGCCGGTTACCTGACGTCGCGGAGTTGCAAAAGCTGGCGCAATCATTAGATTATGACTGCGTGGATTACGTAGTGGAATGCTCTACCCCCGAGCTCACCTGGCACCCGCAAAGCCGCCCGGAGGCACCACGTGTGGCCCTGCTCGACTATGGAGCAAAAAAGGGTATGCTTGAGCGGCTCCAACACGCCGGAGCGGGCGTCTGGCTTGTACCGTCAACGATGACTGCGGGCGAAGTGATGGCTTTGCAACCTGACGGCGTGCTCGTCTCCAACGGGCCGGGCGATCCCGCTCACCTGGGCTACGCGGTCGAAACCGTGCGTGGGCTGATGGAGCAAGGGCAACTGCCGGTCTTTGGCATCTGCCTGGGGCACCAGCTAATTGCTCTGGCCGCAGGTGGGCGCACCACCAAGATGCGATTCGGCCACCGAGGTATAAACCAGCCTGTGCTTGAGACCGCAACCGGGAGAATGTCCATCACCACCCAGAATCACGGCTACACGGTTGATCCGGCGTCTCTGCCGCCGGACTTCTACATTACACACACCAACCTCAACGACGGCACAGTGGAGGGATTAGCCCACAGGTCGCGCCCAATCTGGGGTGTTCAATGGCACCCCGAAGCCTTTCCGGGGCCAACCGACACACATGGGTTGATAGAGAGCTTTCTTGCGGCTGCCTCTAACGCTGCTGTGGAGGGCACACATGCCTAGGGACCTGCTCATCAAGAAAGCGCTAATCATAGGCTCAGGTCCTATCGTGATCGGCCAGGCTGCGGAGTTCGACTACGCCGGCACACAGGCCTGCATTAGCTGCCGCGAGGAAGGGGTAAAGGTGGTGCTGGTCAACTCCAACCCCGCCACGATCCAGACCGACCCCGATATGGCCGATGCGGTATATATTGAGCCGTTGACGGTGGAGAGCGTTGCAGGGATAATCGCCAGAGAGCGCCCCGATGGGCTAATCGCTACCTGTGGTGGGCAGACGGCACTCAACCTGACGATGGAGCTTGAGAAGGCAGGGGTGCTGGCGCACTACGGCGTGCGAGTGCTGGGCACTTCGACATACAGCATCCGTCTTGCCGAAGACCGCCAGATATTCGCCGACCTGATGACCGCATCCGGACAGCCGGTGCTGGCGCACACCACAGTAGCCGACCTGTGGAGCGCATCGGAGTTTACAGCAAAGCATGGCTTTCCGGTGGTGGTGCGCTCGCCCTTTAGCCTGGGCGGCACAGGGTCGGGGCACGCCGCTAACGAGGCAGAATTAGAAAACCTGGTGGGAGATGCGCTCAAGCTGAGCCGCACAGGTAATGTGCTGTTGGAGCGTAGCGTGGCGGGCTGGGCTGAGATAGAGTATGAGGTGTTGCGTGACAGTGCGGGCAATAGCATGATCATCTGCAACATGGAGAATATGGACCCGATGGGCGTCCATACCGGCGAGTCCATCGTGGTAGCGCCAAGCCAGACCCTCTCGGATGGTGATTACCAGCGCCTGCGCAGCGCGGCCCTCGACATAGTGCGCTCGCTGGACGTGCGCGGTGGGTGCAACTGCCAGTTTGCGCTGAATCAGGCCACAGGCGAATACGCCATTATCGAGGTAAACCCCCGCCTGTCGAGATCATCGGCGCTCGCCTCCAAAGCCACAGGCTACCCTATTGCCAGGGTCGCCGCCAAGATCGCCCTCGGTTATACCTTGCCTGAGCTACGAAACGATATTACGGGCGCAAGCGTCTGCGCCGAGCCTGCCCTCGATTACGTGGTAGTAAAGCTGCCCCGCTGGCCCTTCGACAAGTTCCGCAGCGTAGACCGGCACATCGGCATGACGATGAAAAGCACAGGCGAAGTGATGGCTATCGGCAGGTCGTTCGAGCAGGCATTTCTCAAGGGTCTACGAGGCCTGGACGTGCGCTCGTCGCACCTCGAAGTTACCGAAAGCTGGATAGAAGAGAAGATAGCCTGTGCGCTGGCCCACCCCACGCCCCAACGTCCGGCGGCAATCTACAACGCCATAGCTCAGGGCTGGACTACAGAGAGGATAACCCGCCTCAGCCATATACACCCCTGGTTTATCGAACGAATAAGGTCGATCTACGAGATGGAGGCGCTCTGCAGCGCTGACCTGAGCGGCGTGCACATAAAGGCTGCCAAGCGGATTGGCTTCTCGGATGAGCATTTGCTCCAGCTTGAGCGCGGAGCAACCGGCACAGAGGCTCGCGGGGAGAGGCCCATAGAGCGCCAGCTGCAATTCAGGCAGAAAAGGCTGGCGGCTGGCGTGAGGCCCACCTACAAGATGGTGGACACCTGCGCGGGTGAGTTCACCGCCTCCACACCCTACTTTTATTCGACGTATGAGGAGGAAGATGAGGCCAAGCCGCTGGAGGGCCGCAAGGTGATCGTGCTGGGCAGCGGCCCAATACGTATCGGTCAAGGCATAGAATTCGATTACTCATCGGTGCATGCTGTAGAGGCGCTGAAGGCCCAGGGCGTCAAGGCAATTGTGATCAACAACAACCCTGAGACGGTTAGCACAGATTACAGCTTGAGCGACCGCCTCTATTTCGAGCCGCTGACCTTCGAAGAAGTGCTGAACGTGGTTGAGCAGGAGGCGGCTGGGCTGCTGGGGGTGATTACGCAGTTCGGAGGGCAGACCGCTCTCAATCTGGCTCGTCCTCTAGCCGAAGCAGGCGTGCAAATACTTGGCACCTCAATCGGCTCAATCGCAGCCACCGAGGACCGGCAAGAGATGGCTGCTCTCTGTCAGGAGCTTAATATCCCCACTCCTGCGTGGGCAATCGTGCACAGCCAGGACGACCTGGAGGCGTTAGCCCCACAAATCGGCTTCCCTGTGCTGGTGCGCCCATCCTATGTGCTTGGTGGGCGGGGGATGAAGATTATCTACGACCCGGATGAGCTGAAGAGCTATTTCCATGCGCTCGGCCCACATTTACGCCGTCACCCTGTGCTGGTAGACCGCTTTCTGGAGGACGCTATCGAGATTGATGTGGATGGAGTGTCGGATGGGATCAATCTCTTCACAGTAGTGATGGAGCAGATAGAGAAGGCAGGTGTCCATTCGGGCGATAGCTCGTGCGTCTACCCGCCGCAAACCCTCTCGAACGCTGTGCTCAAGCATGTAGAGAGCTATACACTGAGCCTGGCGCAGCGCCTGAAGATAGTGGGGCTGATGAACGTGCAGTATGCGGTCAAGGACGAGACGGTTTACCTCCTTGAGGTGAACGCCCGGGCCTCGCGCACGGTGCCCTTCGCGAGCAAGGCAACGGGGGTTCCACTGGCGCGGATCGCTACGCGCTTGATGCTAGGATCAGCCTTGTCGGATATAGATATAAAACAGGGCAGCAAAAGAGGGCAAGTGTCCGTAAAAACGGTGGTGCTCCCTTTCAACAAGTTTCCCACCCTGCCGCGCAAGCTGGGCCCCGAAATGCAAAGCACAGGCGAAGCGATGGGTGTGGACGCCACCTTTGCAGGCGCGGTGCTCAAGGCGCAACTTGGAGCAGGGGCACGCCCCTCCGACTCGGCAGATGGCCTGGGCGCGTAGTGCGCCTCACCAAAGCCCATGCTGTGAGCACTAAGGCGAGTTAGTTGGCTACTTGGCTACTTGGCTAGTCGTCCCCGCTTCCGGTCTGGCTCCTCGCTGCTTCGCGCTCGACGGCAGCGCCATCAATCCACAGGCCATCCTCCTGGTCAAGCCACGTCTCATGAATCCTATAGCGGTTGGCCTGGTGCCCATAGCCGGAGAGAACTCTGTAATGACCCGTGCCTTCATCTTTTTTCAGGCCCTCTAGTACCTCTGGCGTCTTTATCAAAGCTGTCATAAATATCCCCCTTATCTCTACTCTGCTCACCTCTCCAGTTGCATCAGCAAGCGATGGACCCAAACAAAAAGGCCGCCCTCAACAGAGGAGCAACCTTCGCTCGGAACCGGCGATCTTTGCCGGTGGTGTAAACAGTATGGCAGATAGAGAGCAGTCTGTCAACAGGTGCGTAACTGGTAGGTGCTGAGAGTTGGCGCTAACGCTTGCGGCGCGCCAGGCGAAAGTCGACACGGCGAACTGCTACACTGGCAAGTAAGGATAGCAGGGCAGGCGCGATCAAGTAGCTCCACAACGCCTCACGCTGCGGGGTAGTGCCTTGCAAGTTGCTACTGTCGAGAGCTTGCACAGAAGTTGTGAGATAATCCTTGCCATTATTCAGAGCTTTCAGGAGCAGGTCGTTAGTGCCTGGGTGCAGCAATTCAGGATTGATTGGCACGCTGAAGCCCGCAGTTTCGGTAGTCGCATTGTCGCCCTCACGGGTCAGGCGCATCTCGTATGCGCCCGGCTCGTTCAGAGGCAGGTCAGCTGTGTAGGTGCCAGGCCCCGACTGGGTGAGGGCGGTGGTGGTAATAGCGCCTGAGGGAGCGCGCACCGCTGCTGTTACGTTGACGAGTCCCGCGAAGTTGTTCGCGGCGTCAAGGCTTTGCACAGTAATGGTGGCGGTGTTGCTCTCAGTCGTGATGGATGGTTGAAGCTGAGGGTTGACAGGAGTTGCCATCGTCCAGCGCACCGCCTGACTCCAAAAGCGAGAGAAGCTATCCCATGAGAGCCAACGGCTCGCCCAACTTTGAGTTGTATCCGAGGTGAAGGCCAGGACGCGCCCCAGGCCATAGTTCCAATGAGCGAGCAAAGGATCACCACTGTCAGAGGTAAGTGCGATCACCGAATCATCTTTAGGGGTGGTGAGATCGTAGCCGCCAAGCTGTGGAACATCCTGCGGGGCGAAGCCGCGCAGCACAGGGCTGGGAGCCTGTATATGCGGCTGCACACTTCCCTCGGCGATTGCCTCTTTTAGCGCCACGTTAAGCTCCCTGAAGATTATCTGCGGGAGGTTCTGCGGCAGCTCCGTAAAATAATAGCGCCCCTGGCCTTGCTTCGCCAGGTTGGTAAGCAGAGCCTTGTCTGCATCCCTGCCAATGCCTATGGTCGAAAGGCCAATCTGGTCCTGCCGCATCTGGCTGAGCATAGGTGCAAAATCCTCCTCGGAGTGGTCTTGCCCATCTGTGAGGAGGACTACATGCTTGGTGGGCGCGCTTACGCCGCGCATCGCACGTACCGCTTCTTCAACCGCACTGAAAATGTTGGTGCCGCCGCCCAATGAAATATCCTGAATCAGCCCCTTGGCCCGCGCCTTATCACTGTCGCTGTTGATGACCTGCACAGGCACCGCCCACAGGTAATTAGTGTCAAAGGTGAGCACGCCCAGGGTGTCTCCGGGTCGCAGCGAATCAACCGCCAGGCGCGCTGCCTCCTTAGCCATAGCGAACTTGGGCGGCTCGTCAGCGGGGTTATCCCCTTCGTCCATGCTAGATGAGCGATCTACAACCAATATCACCGCTGTAGAACCTTGAGGGGGACGTGGAGGCGGCATCGAAGAGACGGGAAGCATCTCCTCGAAGATGCTATCGGCGTAAGCGCCACGCGCAAAGCTGGTCTTGCCTCCCGTCACCACCAGGCCACGACCATTGCGGCGAACGTACTCTTGCAAGGTGCGCTGCTGGTCAAGGGTGAAGCTTGTGGCTGCTACATTGTCGAGCACCACGCTGTCATAGTCGTCCAGGCCGCTCAATTGAGCAGGCACCGATGCCGGGCTTTGCACATCCACAGCCATTTGACTGGCCGACAAGGCGGAGGCAAGCTGCGCCGCCTCGCCTGCTCGATCTTCTAATACCAGCACACGAGGCTGTGATTTTACAACCAGAGCCGCGCTGGCGCTGTTGTTCTCTTTAGAGGTATCAGCCGCATCGGTGATTGTCACGTCCAAATGGTGATACCCTTCTGTAGCTGCCTTTTGCTCAAAAGGGATGGTATTCTCGCCTTGCTTGAGGGCCACAGTGCGCTTTTCTAGAGGCGTGTCGTCTACGCTCAGTTGAAGAGTAGCGCTGGTGGCTTGCGTGCTGAAGACGCTCAGATTGCTCTCAACGTTATCGCCTATGCGCACGTAAGGAGCGACCTTTAGCGCCTCCGCCACCACTTCAGGGTTGCCAAGCGCGCCAAGTCCAACCGCCTGCACATCAATGCCACGCGCCTTGAGCCTGTCGCCCTCCTGCACGGCTTGCCCTGTGGTCTCCCAACCGTCGCTCACCAGCACCACCCGTCTGCGGCCATTATCGCCAAGCAGGGTGCCCGCCAGGCGCAAACCGGCAGAGAGATCAGTGCTGTCGGCAGAGTTCGCACCCTGAGGTGTCTCTTTCGGGACGGCCCAGGAGCCTGTGGCTACTTCCTGGGCAGAGAGGAGGGTGGCGTTCGCTCCCACACTGACGAACTCTATCTGCTCATTCCCGGTCGATTTCGCCAGCACACCCTTTGCGTACTCTACTGCCTGCTGGCGGCTGGCGGCGCTCAAGCTTTTTGAGGAGTCGAGCACTACCACCAGATTCACTTTGTCGTCAGGCTTGACGAAAGCAGGCTGAGAGATCGCCAGCAGCAGCAGCGCCACGCTCAAGCTCTGCAACACCAGAGCGGTACGCCGCCGCCACGGTGCCAGCCCGGTTAACCGTCGCGACAGGAGAAAAAAGAAAGGCAGCAGAAGGAGTGCCCAAAGGGCTTCGGGGCGCAAGAGTACGATATCGCTCACATTTTGCCTCGTTTCCAGCAGTAGAAGAGCCACTCGGCCCCCAGCAACAACAGGGCAAAGGTTGCCAGCGGCAGAGAGTATTCCTGGTAGATAGTGGCCTGCGGAGAGGTTGGGGTTGTGCGCTCCAACTCAGGGTGGGGTTGCGGGGAGAGGTTCGATTCCAGGGCATCGGTCATGTTTACGGCGAACGACAATGGAGCGCTTGAAGGCACGCCCACTTCCTGCACCTGGTATATGCCTGCCTGGTCTGTCTCAGCGTAAGCGCCTGTGTCACTCGCTTGCACTACAGTTCCAGCAGGGGTCTTTACGGACGCGCCAGGCTGCAAGTAGATAGGCTGGCCGGGCTTTAGCGCCTCGGTGCCCGCGAGTGGGTAGAGCCAATCAGCCAGATTCGAGATGAGAAGCGGAAATGCAGCGAGCTTGGGCAGATTCGAGTTGCGTGGATCGAATGTAAGGACCGCGATACGCTGGCCGTTACGCTCGCCCGCAAGCAAGAGTGGACCTTGCGCCGCCTCCACCACAGGCTGCAACCAGGAGTTGGCATCCAGCACACTCGCACGCTGCACCAGTAGAGCGCCGAGGTCCAAACCCGCGAGGAATGGGTGCGTAGAGTTTGTACCCAGGGGAACGGCGTCTGTCATGCTGCCGCGCAATGGCAAGAAGCTGCCTTGAGGGTTCACCAGCAGCAAACTTCCAGTGGGGAGTGGGTCGGGAACGTTACCTTCTACAATGGTGAAGGCAATATCGTCTGTAACCTTCTGCTCTGTGACCGCCCTGAAGCCAGGTATAGCCGCAAGGACGCGGCTGTAAAGCTCAGGTTGAGTAGACTTTACAAGCACCTTGTGCTGCCCCGCCGCAGGTAGGAATATCGTCGCGCTATCATCAACAGCAAGAGCATCATTCTGGCCCAGGTTGATACTAAAGTCGGCTGTGCCTGCGGGTAGCTGCCATGTGAAGTCTGCATGGCCGCCCGCGGGCAGGGTCACGTTGCGCTGAGGCAAGGGCACTGTGTCAGCGAAGGCCGACAGCTGCACAGCAGCCTCCGAGCCGCCGAAATTCTCCACATGCGCATAGGCTACGTAGCCGGGGCTGCCGTCGGGCGGCTGCTGCGCATTCAGCACCGTAATAGCTCTGTTATCCTGCTTTGAACCTACGGATATAAAGCGGATAGATGAAGGCAAACCCCTTGCGGAGAGAGGATCGAAAGCTCCATCTGAGATGAGCACTGTCTCTATACCACCTGCGTAGCCTTCGGGCCTGCGTGCCAGCCCTGCCGCTATATCGAGGGCTGAAGACATAGCCGCCCTGCCCGCGCCAGGTAGCATAGCGTTCAAGGAGCGTTCCAGATCAGAGCGCGTGCATACCGAGCAAGCTGTGGTGACAGCCGCACCTACGCGCAGCAGAGTAGCGCGGTCCTGCGCTTGCATGCCGGAGGCCACCTGCCGCGCCTGGTCCTTCGCCTGCACAAACCTGGTCGTGCCGGCGTTTCTGGTCTGCATACTGCCCGATGCATCGAGCAATATTAATAAGTGCCGAGGGGCAGGCGAGGCAAAGGCTGGGCGAAGCAAGGCGGCCACGCCCACAGCCAGCAGCAATGCCTGAAGAAGCATAAGCAGCGACATAGGTGGGCGGCGAATATGAGCGGTGGAGCGGGCGACCTGTGGCAGCGCCTCCCAGAGGCGAAGGCTCGGCACAACGCGACGCTGTGGTTTTGGCCGGAAGATGTAGAGGGTGATAAGAGCAGGGATAAGCAAAAGCCAGGGCAATGCTCCGAGGTTCAGCCAGTTCATACCGCTACGCGCCTTCGCCGGAGCAGGTCAAGGACGACGCGCTCAACATCCCAATCACTTTGCACCAGTATGTAGCCCGCGCCCTGCGAGCGGCACCACTCCTCGGTTTCAACCAGCCACCGGCGCAACCGCGATGAGTACTCGGCCACTGCCTCTTTGCCCAGATGTATTTCCATAACGCGGCCCGTTTCGCTATCTATTAGCTCAAGGTCGCCGACTTCCGGTGGCGCTAGCTCTTCGGGGCTGAGGACGTGGAGCAAAGTCACCTGGAATCCCGCGGCTGTAAGCTGGCGCACACCTCCTTTGTAGCCGTCGAGGAGCAAGTCAGAAATCAGCACGGCAATGCGCCCTTGCCCGCGCCCTGTGCTCCAACCGCCAAGTATCTGGTCGAATTGCGCGGCAGAGCCTGTACGCAGCTCCTGCAAGTAGCGAAAGAGCTTACCAGCCTCCGCCCTGCCTCTGACAAGTTGCTGGGAAGATAGCGCCTGCCGGCCGGCATCGTTCGCGCTCTCATCTTGCCCAGACGCTCCCGGTGCGCTCACCACCACGTTGTCAAGGTGTGCCAGGGCTACATAGCCGAGGGCGGCGGCCAGCCTGCGCGCTGCGAAGAAGTTGGAAGGCTCGCCTGATGCCATCGAAGGGCTGGCGTCCACAAGCAGGTAGAGGGTGGTGTCGTGCTCGGCTTGCGATTGTCTGACGTGGAGGGTGCCAAGCCGCGCATAGGCATTCCAATCTACACGGCGCAGGTCGTCGCCTGCGCTATACTGGCGGTAATCGGCGAACTCAATACCGGAGGTTCTACGCACTGCTCTGTGCTCGCCGATAAGCCCTGAGATCAGCTCCTGCCCAAGACCCAGCGATAAACGCTCCAGCTTGCGGACGAACTCGCCATCCATCAGCGCCTGCTCGCCTGTCGCGCTGGCCCAGAGCCGCTCAGCTCTCACTCTGCGCCACCCGCCAAGACGGGAGCGTACTGCCTGCACGCCCCTCACGGTGTAACCTCTTCCAGAATCTGGCTCAAGATCGCGTCAGCGTCCACATTTTGCAGTTGCGCCTCAACATTCAACACCAAACGGTGGCGCATGGCAGGAAGCATAACACGACGCAGGTCCTCGAAGGAGACGTTATAACGTGTAGAGAGCAACGCGTTTATCTTGCCTGCCAGGATCAGCGTCTGGATAGCGCGTGGGCTAGCGCCGTAGCGGACGAAGCGCCGAGCTGCCTCTGCGCCTTCGGGGTGTGTAGCCATGACCAGGCGTGCCGCATAGTCAAGCACAGGCTCGGCGATAGGCACCTCTCGCACCAGGGCTTGCAGCCGCTGAAGAGTGTCCGCGCTCATCACGAGCCGCGGCCGGGCGCTACGGTTGCCGGTGGTGCGCCGCCCGATCTCCTTCAACTCATCAACCTGCGGGTATTCCACTATCAACTTGAAGAAGAAGCGGTCAAGCTGAGCCTCCGGCAGTGGATAGGTGCCCTGGAGGTCTATAGGATTTTGGGTGGCAAGAACAAAGAAGGGCGCAGGGAGGGGGTGGCTCGCCCGTCCGACCGTCACCGCACGCTCTTGCATAGCCTCAAGCATAGCGGACTGCGTGCGCGGTGTGGCGCGGTTAATCTCGTCAGCTAGCACGAGGTGAGCAAAAATCGGCCCCGGCTGAAAGACAAAGCGCCTGCCATCGTCCCCTTCAGTGATCACGTCAGTGCCCACAATGTCGGCAGGCATCAAATCGGGGGTGAACTGTATCCGGCTGTACTGGAGGTCTATGCACTCAGCGAGCGTGCGCACTAAGAGCGTCTTTCCCAGGCCGGGCACGCCTTCAAGAAGCACATGCCCGCCTGCGAGCAGAGCGGTGAGGACCCCGCGCACCACCGCGCGCTGCCCTACGATCACCCCCGCCAGTTCTTCCTCAAGGGTGCCGACCAGACGCTGCACGTCCTCGGCTATTCGCATTTCGGCTTCAGGCGTCCATGCCTCGCGTCTTTCGTTCAAAGATGCCTCGTTTCTGTTGGTAGCAGTCGGTGGTCGGCGTAGGTTAATCAGCCAGCGCTAACAACTGACTAACGGCATACCTGATACCTACTTGCCGGGGCTGAAGTAACGTTGAACAATGGGACGGCGATCTACAGGCGGGTTGTTACTCTCGCCGGGCGCTGTCACTGCGCTTCCTTGCCCGGCGGATGTTGCCCCACCCGCGGCGGAGCTGCCACCAAGCGACAGGGCAGGCTGGTCGTTTTTCTGGCCCGCTTTGTTGGCGTTGGGGTCGGGTTTGCCTTCTAACTCGAATGGGTTTCCCTGGACGTTCAGAGCAGTATCGTCCTTCGGGCCATTCACTCGAGTGCCATCGCCCGCAGAGCCGCCCTTGCTTTGTCCTTCGTTGTCCTGGCTGGGTGAGCTTTGGCCGCCATTTTGCCCTTGCGAGCCGTTCTGCCCGCTTTGCCCACTCTGGCCGCCCTGTCCCTGCTGGCCGGCGCCACCCTGCTGCCCACTTTGACCTTGTTGGCCTTGTTGATTGCCGCTTCCCTGTTGCGAGCCGCTTTGTCCCTGGCTGTTCTGCTGACTACTACTACTGCTGCTGCTACCGTTCTGCTGCTGGCCCTGGTCTGGTGGCGGTGTGGGTAGTGGATAGTTTTTCGCCAGTTGCTGCTGCGGCACCACATCGCGGCCAGCGCTCTGTACCGCCTGCCCCAGCTCTTTCATAGCACCCGCTATAGAGCGATAATCGCCATTCGCCAACGCGTCCGCGGCGGCCTGCTCACTCTGCTGCAAGTCGGGGGTAGTGGAGGAAGCTTGCGCTGCCTGATTGAGAGCATCGCTCAACCCCTGCTTGGCAGCGTCAGATAGCTGGTCATTTTGCTGTCCAAGCTGGGATAGCTGGCTCGCCGCCTTGTTGTAATCACCCTGGCGCAGACTATCCGAGGTCTGCTGCGATGCGCTCTGCCCATTGAGGGCCTGGGCCAGGCGGTTCAGGTCCTGCTGCGCCTGCTGTGATGCCGCCGCTTGCTGGGCGGGGTCAGAAGGCGTGGGCTGCGTTTCCCCTGCGCTGCTTGTGCCGCCATCACCGCCGCTCTGCGGTGTGCTCAACGCACCAGGCTGCGCCGTCTGCTGAGCGGCGCCGGGCAAGCTCAACTGCGCGGTGGGCGACACCAGCAGCGCCGAAGCCCCGTTCTGCACAGGAGGTAAATCGCCTGCCTGCAAAGGTGTAAAGCCGTTTTGGACCCCCCTCAACATAAAAAGACTCAACGCGAGCAAAAGCAAGCCCGTGCTCAATCCCAGCACAGTCCAGGGTGTGCGCACAGGATAGAGCGCCTTTGGGTCGGAAGCCGCCAGCATTTGGGTGCTACTGGCGAGTTGCGCCTCCGAAAGAGGAGCAAGCCGGTGTGCCTGATCATAACATGTCTGCTCCAATAGCTCTACGGCGGTTAGCATGCGCTGCCTGTCGTCCAACCTGCTGTCGAGCATCCTGGCCGTTTCGTACATAGAGGGTTTGTAGAAGAGCCATGCCAGGAGCGCGCCCGTAGTAAGGATCACAGTAACTACAACGCCCACTCCGGCGGTAGCTTGCGGAGCCGCGCCCAGGTAAAAGAGAGTGGCGAAAACCGCCCAGATGATGCCGATGGCGAGGGCGGCGAGAGATGCGGCACGCACCAGCCGGCTACGCCTCATCCGTGCATTGTACGCCCACAAGGCAGCGGCCATTTGTCTCTCGATGGGCAAAGGCTCGGGTCGTGTTGCTAGAGCCATTGGGCATTCTCCTTTGGAAGGTTAGTGCGCTGCTGTAGAAGCCGCTCAACTGCCACTCCCACTTCGCCCTCATTGGGAAGGGCGTGCGCAGCCATCCGCTTTACCGCGCTATAAGCAGCTTCTGTAGCATAGATACGCAGAGTGAGATTGGGCGCAGGCTCAGGCTCGAGGAGACCGCTAACGGCTGCGTCCGAGTCGTCGGCAAAGCCTGCGTACCCCTGTGCGCTTTGTTGTTCGCCTGCCGGGTAGTAGATGGTGAAGTAGTGCGTGTGGTAGCTTCGCGCTCTTCGCTCCTGCGCAAAAAGAGGACGCATAAAAGGAAGGGAAAGCAGAAGGGATAAAACCAGCCAGCCCGTCCGCCGACAAATCGCAGACGCGGTATGGAGCATGTAGCTATTCGCAGTCTAGAGGGGACAATGCCGCAATAGTCACCCCTGGTAGGAGCTTATTATACCATAACGAGGATTAGCAGGCGAATTCGCAACTCGCCGTAACTGTTCAGAGTTGAGGTGGAGGCGGCTAGCCCCCTCTCCCTTCATGGGAGAGGGGCATGGGGTGAGGGTGCGTAAGGGTACGCCTCCACAGCTACTCCTTCAAGATTGCTATACCCCAACTCTGAACAGTTACAATTCGCCCCTTGACCTACCCTCCGCTCTGGGCGTACGATAGACAGGGCATGATATAGAGGCCATACAGTTAAGGAAGGAGAAAGATAAATGCTGAGATGGAACGATCAACCAGCAAGGTGGCGGCTTTTGATTCTTTTAGTGGCAGCGTTGTTCAGCGGCCTCCTCACAGTGAGCGTGGCGTTCGCCGCTCTGCCCGCGAAACCACAGGCACAAGACAAAGAGCAGCAGCCACATAATACAGGCATCCCCCAGTACGCCGGGCAATTAGCTGTGCCTGTGGGAGGTACATCTACCCCCACAGCTACAGCCTTACCCACCGGCACCCCATGCGGCTCAATCGCTTTTGCGCCACCTGTAAGCTATCCGGCAGGCGCAGTGCCCAGAAGCGCAACTTTGGGCTATTTCAACAACGATAGCTATCTTGACCTCGTAGTGGCAAACTACACAGGTGGAACTCTATCGGTCTTCATCGGCAATGGCGACGGCACATTCCAGCCCACCGTGAACTACAACGTAGGGTCAAACCCCGTAACGCCGGTAGTAGGGGACTTCAATGGCGACACTATACCTGACCTTGCGGTGGCGAACTACAACTCCAGCAACGTGTCAATTCTACTAGGCAACGGCGACGGCACATTCCAGCCCGCCACCAGCTATTCGGCCAACATAGGGCCCTATGGCCTCACAGTGGGCGACTTCAACGAAGACGCCCGTCTCGATCTGGTCTCTTCCAACGTCAATTTTGGCACGATCAACGTTATGTTGGGCAATGGGGACGGTACATTTCAAGGCCCGGTATCATATCCGGCGGGGACGCGCCCTCAAGTGGTGTCGGTGGGTGACTTCAACATGGACGGACACCTTGACGTGGTAGTGCCCAACTACGCCGGCAGTAGCGTAACAGTCTTGCTCGGCAACGGCAATGGCACCTTCCAGGGAGCAGTCTCATATCCTGTGCAAGCAGGCCCTGATTACATCACAGTCGCCGACTTCAACGGTGACGGCAAGCTCGACCTGGCCGCGCCGCACTACTCCACCAACGATATATCAATCTTGCTCGGCAACGGCGACGGCACATTCCAGCCGGAAGTCACCTATCCGTCGGGCGGCTCCAGCCCGCTTTTCCTGTCAGTGGGCGACTTCAACGGCGACTCCATACCCGATCTCGTGTCGGCCAACTATAACAGCAATACAGTGTCTATCCTGGTTGGCAACGGCAATGGCACTTTTCAACCCGCGCTGACCTTTTCCACGGGCGTGGACAGCCGCCCGGTCTCAGTGCTGGGGGGCGATTTCAACGGCGATGGGAGCCTTGATATCTTCACGGCGAACGAAAACACCAACGACATATCAGTACTCATCAGCAACACTACCCCCTGCACCACAGCCACACCAACGCCCGCAGCCACCCCTACTTGCCAGCCGGTAGGTGCACCAGGACCCTGGGCCACCGGCAGCCCATATCCTCTGCCCATAGTGCGCTATGGATTCGCGCAGGTAGGCACCGACTTCTATGTAATTTCGGGGTACACCAGCGGCGGGGCGACCACTGCCGTGAATAAATACAGCACAGTGACCGGCACATGGACAGCCCTTGCTGATATACCTGAAGGCTCAGAAGGCGTCGTTGCAGCTTACTACGACGGCAGGATATATGTTGTACAGGGCAGCTTCAGCAGCGCCTTCTACATCTATGATATAGCCTCTAACACTTGGATCAAAGGCGCGGATGAAGATGGCAATCATGCAGGAGGAGCAGCAGGGGCATATAGCGGCAAGGTCTACTTCATAGGAGGCGGGCCGGGCGTGCCGAGCCAGGCTACCAGCATCTATGATATTGCCACCAACAGTTGGACCAGCGGGCCAAACGCCCCGGCGCCATATCTGCTAGGCGGCTTCACCCAGGTGGGCCAGTACCTCTACCTGATAGGCAGTTATGGAATCGGACCTTCACGTACAGTTAGCAACACCTCTTATACCTCGGCGAACAAAGCCGCCAAAGCAGTGGCTCCGGCAGCCAACAGCACGACAAGCATTAGGATTGACATGAGCACAGGCGACTGGAGTAGCGGACCCGCCTGGACTATGCAGCGAGCCGACTTCGGGCTGGCTTTCGACTCGGCAAGCAACAAGCTCTTCGCTATCGGCGGCGATGCTCCCGGCGGAACTTCTTTCGACCCCTCGGCAGAAGTAGACGAGCTGGATACTTCCACCTGGCCTGGTGGTGCGTGGACCATCTCTGATCCTGCTCTGCCATCGCCGCGCCAATCGAACCAGGCAGGGTTTTCCAGCCCAGGCAAGATATGGAGCACAGGCGGCTCACAGTCTCAGAGCCAGTTGCTATCCGACCACATTTATCGCACCACAGGCACCACCGCCTGCGGCACTCCTACGCCTGGTAACACCTCAACCTCCACTCCATCCAACACAGCCGCGCCCCCCACATCTACAACTACTGCTACAGCTATTTTCACGAGCACCGCGCAAGCAACCACCACATCCACCGTTATCGCTAGCAGCACCGCGACTGGCACTACCACTTCTGTAGCGACAAGCACCTCGATAGCAACAGCTACAGCGATAGCTACCGATACGACGCAAGCCACTTCTACTACTCAGCCATCAGCCACATCTCAAGCTACCTCTACACCAGGTGCAGCTACCCAGACCGCTACAACTCAGCCTACAGTCACAGCATGCACCATCTCCTTCTCAGACGTGCCACCCTCAAATACCTTCTACGCCAGCATAGAATGCCTTGCCTGCAAGGGCATCGTCTCAGGCTATGATGATGGCACCTTCAGACCTAATAACCAGGTGACCAGAGGACAGATTGCTAAGATAGTGAGTAACTCTGTTGGCTACACTGATGACCCTGGCACTCAGATATACACAGATGTGCCCCCTTCTAATCCCTTCTATGCTTACATAAACCGTCTCACACAAAGAGGATACATGGGAGGGTACCCCTGTGGCCAGATACCTCAAGAGCCATGTGACATGGAGAGTGACCCATACTTCAGACCAG